>TARA_B110000967_G_scaffold11573_1_pt1 | contig 13942 bp, 8 predicted proteins | sample TARA_B110000967 | Tara Oceans TARA_B110000967 (sample SAMEA4397903) | marine metagenome | biome: Polar Biome; feature: [DCM] deep chlorophyll maximum layer (ENVO:01000326); material: water (ENVO:00002006), including particulate matter (ENVO:01000060) such as... | depth 35 m
AGTTATTTCTCTTTGTAACTTCCTCGTCTCATCTATTTCATAGTTAGTGCAGCTTATTTCTCTTCTTGTTTTACGGTCCCTTTTTAGTGCCACAATTACTGATACTACTGGAGATGGTCTTACTGCACACCAGTAGACTATGGAGTAACTAGAGTGTATGGATACTAGATAGCCTACGCACTACTAAGCGGGAATAATATTCGCAAGGATCCGATAAGATAGCAGTATTAGTGCATTTTTGGATCAAAAGAAAACGTAAACATCCAACTCTAGTCAATTACAAACGCTTGTAAACGAATAAAACTGGTATGATAAGAACTAGTTTACGGATCTGATTATGAATGACATATCAAATATAGACTAAAACAGATAAGCGAAGTAGACGCATGTTTTAAGTGTGAGTTGCGTCTATACTAATGTTGTGCATAATTAAAAAAGACAAATAATTAATGAGAAAAATTCTATTCCTACTTTCAGTTTTCGCTTTTAATGTAAGCTTTGGACAAGTTGATAATTACGACATTTTATCAAAGAATATTGAATCTTCAAATATTCAGTCTATTACTAAATTCCGTGAATCAAAAAAGTTCCCTAATGGTGAAAAGAAATTTAAACTCGAATTCAATCAGCAAGGACAGTTAATATCAATAGAGGAATATGAATACCCTATGGGGCCAGACAATCCTATGGTTATGAAACAGGAAATAAACTACAATGGAAAAGGTATGAAAGTCGCAACGCACATTAATGCTCCTGGAGGAAGTATAGCTGTTGACACATTAATATATAATGTCAATGGTGACTTGACTTAAAAACAAAGAATTGTAAATGGACAAGTAGTTAGAACTTGGGATTACACCAACAAAAAGAAAGATGAGAACAAAAAAGAAATCGATGACAATGGCAAACTGTTAAAGTTGATTGAACCTAACGGAGATTACACAACTTATGAGTATGACTCTAATGGAAATTTGACCAAAGAACTTCATTTCCAAGAAGGGAAAGAACATACTAAATACACTTTTGAATATGACAATGACAATCTATTGTCGAAAATGAAAACATACCTTTTGTACATTGGTGACGGGACTACTGCCCCATTGAGTTACTACTTTGACTACAAAAAAAATGAATAAAAACTATGCACAACAAGGGCTATACGTAATACGGGTTATCTGCTAAACGAAAGGTCAGTGCATTTAATGAAGTCCGCCAATACTTTAATTTGGTATTTAAAGTGAATAAATTAAAAACAAAATATAAACTCTTGGCTACGTGCAGATTTGAAAACTCCGCTTTTCAAATCCCGCACTACGCATAGCCAAGCGTACACCATTTGATAAAAGCGAAAATTGAACCAAGAAATTAAAATATCACGCTCTGACTTAATTGCTAAATGCGACCAATATCTGAATGGAAAAATCCAAGAAAAAGACTTTGAAGATTATGCGTGGAATCTAATCACAGAAGAACATTTTGATTGGGATGAAGATGTTTGGTTCGACGAAAAACTAATAACAACTGAATAAAAAATGGTGTACTATAACTAAGGCTTCGTTGGGTCTGAAAGACCAATCCGTCAGCTGAAGGAAAGCAAGTGTTCCGCCTCAGTCGTCGGACACGGTGCACTATTCCGCATCCGATGCCTATGAATTTTTTAGATTAACCGTTGAAGTTAATTGTATTGAGTTATCTCGTGTCTTTTGAGTTTTTAGAGATCATGTATCTCATTTTTAGTGTTGCATTAGTCGTGGATCTCATCTTTTTAGGTTATTTAAAGTGATAGTAGCCCGTGGCTATCATCACTAGCTGTTACTCGCCTTGCAAATAGCTTGTACCCTCTGTGATCATTGGCATACCTCTTAAACTCGTCCAATTAACTGTAGATATCAAACTGATCTTTCGATAGGTCTATTCCGTAAATATTTGTACTTCACAAACGAACTGATGGAGTAGAGATAGACGCACAGACGACTTCGGACTCATTTATTATAGCGTATCATCACGAGCGATTGGAAGAAGATATGAAAATAAAGGGCTTAAGGTTGCTTGTATTAATACATATAGTCAGGAACAAAATGAAAATACATTTCATAGAGGAGTAGACTATAACCAGACCGATATGGTGAACTATGTGCTTGGGAAAAAGAAGTAAATCTATTTTGATCCCAAAATATAAAGGTGACTGCAGGGTTTTTGACTAGAATAGACCTGCAACCAAAGATTACCCTATTTTTACAAAAAAATCGTGTTTACCCCTAAACAAAAAATAAACCTAATTAAGATTCTTCCATTTGGCGTTATCTGGGGGCTTTTTGGTTTGCTCTATGCATTAATTGAATATAGCGTATTGGGAGGGTCTGAAGTGTATCCCTATACCTCAAATCCGTATAATTTTTCTGTCACGTTACCTATTATTACGGTAAGCTCTATTATTATGGGACTATTTTTTGGCACTATGGAAGTGAAATTTTTTAATACACTATTTCATAATAGACAGTTCCGGGAGAAAATTATCTTCAAAACGTTAATAACTATACTCTTTATGCTTGTACTACTAATGGGTCTTACAGCAGTACTTGCCAGTAAGGGTCTTGAGGTCTCTATATTTCATCCTAAAGTGTTAGAAGCTGTCAAACTTTTTGTGAGTCGCTCTGCATTTTGGATCAATGTTGGCTATGGAATAGTCGTTACTATTTTATCTCTTTTTGTCAACGAAACTTCATACTATCTTGGAGGAAGTGTATTTAATAATTTCTTTACTGGAAAATACCATCACCCCAAAGAGGAGGTACGTATATTCATGTTTTTAGATATGAAATCTTCTACGACTATTGCCGAAAAATTGGGGCATATTAATTATTTCCAATTGCTTAATAAGTATTATGCTGACACCACCGAGGCTATTATACAGACCTCTGGAGAGGTCTATCAATATGCTGGAGATGAAGTTATTGTATCCTGGAATCTAAAAAACGGTTTGAAAGACAATAACTGCATTCGGTGTTTTTACCTGATAAAAGAAACCTTTAGGGTGGAGTCAGAAAACTATCTCAAGGAATTTGGCTTGATCCCTGAATTTAAAGCGGGGTTTCATTATGGTACAGTGACTACAGGCGAAATAGGAGTTTTGAAAAAAGAGATATTCTTCACTGGAGACGTATTGAATACGACTGCAAGAATTCAATCTAACTGCAACAAATACAATACGGATATTCTAATCTCTGAAGACTTACTGTTAGAATTAACAGAAGATGATTTCTACAAACAAAGTGAGATTGGGGAATGTGAGCTAACAGGAAGGCAAGAGTCGATTAAGCTCTTTTCTATTTCAGAGAATCGACAAGAACTCAAAGCTGAAAATAAAGAAGTTTGACCCACTTACTGTGTATAATAAATTTGAAAGAGCTAGAATATCTGTCTAAAAAACAACAAGCATGAAATATTTTGATAGAGATTTAAGCTGGCTTTCTTTTAACGAGAGAGTACTACTTGAAGCCAATGACAGTTCAGTTCCAGTGTATGAACGAATAAAATTCATTGCAATATTCTCATCCAATTTGGATGAGTTTTTTCGAGTGCGGGTAGCACTCCTTGAGAATTTAATAGTTCTAGATGAAAAGAAGTTAAATCGTAAAATGAGTGTTTCGTCCCCAGCTACACTTTTGAAGGAAATTCTTCTGAAGGTAGATAAACAGCAACAGCTGTTAGGCGATATTATTCGTAACCAGATACTCCCAGAGCTAGCAGTCAATAAAATAAATCTCTATTTCAATGCCCCCTATGCTCAAGAGCACATTTCGGCAATTACGGACTTGTTTTACACTCAAATTCTCACCTATCTAAAGCCGGTGATTATAGCTAAGGATGACCCACGCGAGTTTTTTTTAAAGAATAGAAAATTATATATACTAGCGGAGCTGGAAAAAGAGGGCCGTCAGTATGTAGGTATTGTAAATGTGCCCTCAGATAAAATGAATCGGTTTCATAGCCTTCCTTCTATCAATAATACGTTTCACTATACATTTATAGAAGATGTAATTAAGTACTTTTCGAGTATTGTTTTTCAAGATTATACGGTTAATGCACAGTCTAGTATAAAAGTAAATAGGGACGCCGAATTATTCTTAGATGATTTATACTCTGATAATGTGATGGAAAAAATCGCGAAGAGCTTAGATAATAGAGAGGTAGGTGATACAAGTCGTTTTATTTATGAGTCTAATCTCAGCCTAGATACTTTAGAGTTCTTAAAGCATCAACTTTCATTTTCTGAAAATGAAAGCATGGTTGGGGGGAGTTATCATAATCTTTTTGACTTATTTTCTCTTCCAAACCCAATAGGGAAGACACTTGAAAATAAGAGTTCTCCTGCATTACCTCATAAAAGTTTTCACGAAGTAGGGTCCATTTTTGATTCTATAGATAAAGAAGATATTTTAATTGCTTTCCCTTATCAGAAGTATGAGTACGTTCTCAGATTATTTAACCAAGCAGCCATAGATACCGCTGTGACTGAAATCAAGCTAACCATATATCGCGTAGCGGAAGATTCTCGTGTAGCAGAAGCACTCATAAGTGCAGCTATGAATGGGAAGAAGATAACTGTCCTTATAGAAGCAAAAGCTCGATTTGACGAAAGCAATAATCTAAAATGGGCTAAAAAAATGCAGAAGGCTGGCATCGAAGTGATTTTCAGCAAGCAAAATATTAAAGTGCATTCTAAAATTGCACTCATCAAAAGGAAATCTTCCAATGGGGGAATAGTGAATTATGCTTTTTTGGGTACGGGCAATTTTAATGAGAAGACTGCCAGCATATATACAGATTATGCTTTACTTACTTGCGATAAAATACTGACAGAGGAGTTGGATCAAACATTAGATTTCATTTTTGGAAAAACCAAGTCAATTTCTCTTGAACATTTGCTGGTGGCAAGAGTCAATATGCTTGAAGAGTTCATGTCTCTAATAGAGCAGGAGATCAATAATGCGAAATCAAATAGAGAAGCATCAATTACCCTGAAACTAAATAATCTGGAGGATAAAGAGATTATAGATAAGCTTTATGAAGCGGCAGATGCTGGTGTTGAAATCAGTTTATTGGTTCGAGGGATATGTACACTTGTGCCTCGTAAAAACGTAGTACTGAATCGATTGGTAGATAGATTCCTGGAGCACAACAGAGTGTACTTATTCCACAATGATGGGAATCCAAGGCTATATGTAGGTTCTGCAGACTGGATGGGTAGGAATCTCAGAAGAAGAATAGAAGTCGTTTTCCCAGTTTATTCAGAGGCAATTAAAAGTAATATTCTTACCAACTTAGAACTTCAGTGGAATGACAATACTAAGTCTGTACGAATTGATGAACAGTTGAACAATATTAGAATAAATGCAGATGGGGCTGATGAAGTAAGAGGACAATTGGATTATTACAACTATCTAAAGGCTTTAAATAATTGAGAACAAGGAGTTATAGAAATAGAGTAAGACTTGCAGTCGTGTTGATTCTCATTTGTGGTCAGTTCACCTCTTTTGGTCAGACAATATCGGATATCTTATTGTCCAATGGAGTATGCGATAGCTCAGGATTTTGCATACGCGGTATCGAAGGTATGCCAAAACCTAAGGGGTTTGAATTCAGATATCGAAGGATAAGAGACTACGATATCAAAACTAAATTTCAAGATGAGATCAACAGTGGTAAAATTGACCGAAATCGTGAAACGACTGTAAAATTGACGTTACCTGTTATTAGAAGAGAACATTTCATACTAGCTCTGGGAGGCAAGTACGAAGTGGAAGAGTTTCGGTTTGAGAATCCTAGCATAAATAATAGTAATTTTTACAGTTATTTAGAAGATAAGCCTTTGAGGAGTATGGGTCTTACAGCATATTTGGCACAATCTCTAAAAGGCGATAAGTTTTTAGTAGGACGTGTAAATACGCGTCTTAGCGGTGATGTAGATAGGAGTAAAATTTCAAATTATTTTAGATCTACTGTTTCAGTAATTTATGGGCAAAAGAAATCTGCAACCGTTTCGTGGGGTGCAGGAATCACTTATAATAATACATTTGGGAGACAACTAATTTTGCCTGTCTTGACATATAATAAGAGAATTACCAAAAAGCTGAGTGCTCGAATTCTTCTACCAGTTAATTTCGAATTGAACTATATGATAAATGAGAAGAACCTTCTTAGGTGGGATAATAGGCTTTCAGGAGATAATTATTATATCAATTCAGGTCCTCTAGCTCCACAAAATCTTTATCTATCAAAATCGGATTTTTTCAGCACTTTGACCTATGAGAGAGAAGTGTATGATTTCATATGGGTGTCAGCTAGTCTTGGCTATCATATTAACTATAAATTTGACTTGTCTACCACTAATAAATTGTTGTCTGCTGATGCTCCTGCGATATCAAACGATATCCAAAACGCAACAAGTTTTCAGCTGAGCGTATTCATGGTACCTCCTAAAAAATCGAAATAAATATGACTAATTTCATCAAATGCTGCACGGATCGCTGGACAATACTTCTTTGTTTGCCACTCACGTTTACTTTATTTACGACTTATGGCTTCGCACAAAAGCCATTTATAAGCAAGTCAGAAAATCTGTGGATTCAGGATTCTATAACTGACAAAATAAGCTATACTGTATACCTAGTAGGGGATGCTGGAGAGCCAATCTTAGACGAAAAGGTATCGTGTATGGCCCTGCTTCAAAATCACCTAGACGCTGCAAAGCAGGAGAGCTCTGTTATATTTTTGGGGGATAATATCTATCCAGATGGAATGGTGAAAGAATCATCTCTAGGAAGAAAAGATGCTGAAAAGTCTATTGGCAATCAGCTAAAGACACTCACCAACTACAACGGACAGGTGTTTTTTATACCAGGGAATCATGACTGGGCTAGATGGTCATCTGATGGTTGGGAAGGTGTAAAAAGAGAAGAAAAATACATAGAAGAAAAACTGGATAGAGGCAATGTGTTTCGACCTGACAATGGGTGTCCAGGACCAGTGGAAGTGAATCTAAATGATAGTGTTGTGCTAATTATCATAGATACACAGTGGTGGTTACATGAGTACGAGAAGCCTCGTGGGGAAGAAGATAGTTGCTCTATAAGTAACGAGTTGGATTTTATAGATGAACTCACCTCAGTTATAGAAAACAACAACGATAAAAAGATAATTGTAACGGGACATCATCCTATTTTTAGTAATGGGAATCATGGTGGATATTTCACAGCAAAAGATCATCTATTCCCATTCACTTCTTTTTACTCGAATCTATATGTACCGTTACCTATTATCGGATCTATATATCCATTTTACAGAAAGAGAATAGGCCACATACAGGATATCAACAATCCTAGATACTCACTCTTAAAAGAAAAGTTGCTTGAAGCATTTGAATCACATGACAACCTTATCTATGCTGCCGGACATGAGCACAATCTGCAGTATTTTGAGAATAGCAACCAGCACTATATCGTAAGTGGATCGGGGAGTAAAACGAAGTATGCAGCCAAAAGGCATGGAGCCTCTTTCACCTATGCAAAGCAAGGTTTTTCGAAGGTGCATTATCTTAAGAATGGTGAAGTATGGATTGAGTTTTGGACGGTAAGCGATAGTAATCCGAATGGGGAATTATCATTCAGAAAAAAGATAGAAGATGCTGACCCGCAGGAGGAGGTTTTTGAAACAACTAGAGTGGATTTTTCGGATAGCGTAATTTTATTTAAAGCTGCAGAGCAATTTGAAGCAAGTAAACTCAAAGAATTTTTCTTTGGTGAAGTTTATCGGTCTTCTTGGACGGCTCCTGTACCCGTCAATGTGTTTGATATGAGGACTGAAAAAGGAGGACTGACAGCTACACGGCTAGGAGGTGGAATGCAGACAAAATCCTTAAGACTAGAGGACGCCAACGGAAAAGAATACGTACTGAGATCTATACAGAAAGATCCAACGAGGAAATTTTTGCCAGCTGATATGCAGCATACGCTAGCAGGAGACATAATGAGGGATCAGATCTCGATGTCACATCCGTATGGTGCATTCACCATAGCTCCATTAGCTGAAGCGGCAGGCGTTAACTATAAGAACCCCAAATTGGTGTATGTTCCTGACGATCCGAGTTTAGGTAAATTTCGTTCTGTTTATGCCAATACCTTAGCCTTATTCGAGGAGAGAGCAAGTAAGAAGCTAGGTGACTATGATAACTTTGGAAATGTAAAAAAAGCACTCAATACACCAAAAATGGTGGCTGACTTGCATAAAAGTAATCGTAATGTAGTGGATGAACATGAGATGCTGAGAGCTCGCCTTTTTGATATGCTTATAGGAGATTTTGATCGACATGATGATCAATGGAGATGGGCTTTGCATAAGTGTAAAAAACATACACATGATAATTGCTATCATACCAATAATCCTTTATCAAAGAAAGGAAATGTGTACGTTCCTATTCCTAGAGACAGAGATCAGGTATATGCTAAGGTGGATGGGTTAATTACGAGCATAGCTGCTATGCCATTTTCTCCAGGACAATTACTTACAAATTTTGATTACAAAATGAATGATTTTGTAGGTATGAACTTAAATGGAAGGCAGCTAGATGTAAGTTTTCTTACACGACTTATAGAAAAAGAGTGGGTAGAAATAGCTAACGAAATACAACTGAATGTCACGGATGAAGTGATAGAAAACGCCATAAGACAGCTGCCGGACACCATATTTAACCTCAATGGGAATGAGCTGATCAGTAAGTTGAAAAAACGAAGAGATGATCTACATATTTATGCCTTGAGACACTACAAAATAATAGCAGAAAATGTTGAAGTCGTAGGAAGTAATGAGTCTGAAACCTTTGAAGTTGTCAGAATGTCAAATGGAAACGTAGATATCAAAGTATACCGTAAGACTAAAAAGAATTATAAAAAGAGTCTCTTTTATCATCGAGAGTTTAAGTATAAAGAAACGAAAGAAATCAATCTTTATGGCTTAGGAAGTAAAGACCGCTTCGAAATATCTGGCAATACTAAAAAGAGTATTCTTATACGTATAATTAGTGGAACAGGGAAAGATGAAATTATTGATCAATCAAGAGTTCGTGGTGTCAAGAAGCTGACTCGAGTGTATGACAAAGTGGATAATGCTATAATTTCTGGATCATCAGAAACCAAAGACCTCACCTCCAATGATAAGTACTTGAATACATATAATAGAGATAGATTTAAGGCTAATAAGACGGTTCCATTAATCAAAATCGGATACAATATAGATGACGGTGTATTCCTAGGTGGAGGTATAGGTTTGAAAAAGCATGGGTGGAGAAAGGTTCCGTTCGCTAGTAAACACGAAGTGTTTGGCATCATTGCAGTAAAAACTGGTTCATTCTCACTGAGTCACAACTCTACTTTTTATCAAGTGATTAAAAAATGGGATTTGAATATCAAAACGGAACTATTGGCTCCTAATGCAGTAACCAACTTTTATGGACTGGGCAATGAGACGGAAGATATAGAGGGAGATCTTAGATTTAATCGGGTACGATACAATCAGGGTATATCTCATCTGAGTTTGGAAAAAGCAATTGGTAAATCCGCTCTTTTTTCTATTGGACCAAAGTATGAATTTATCCAAACACAACAATCATCAGATAGGTTTATATCTTCTGACCTTGCAGGGCTTACTGATGATGATTTTGACCAGAATCACCTGGTGGGGATGGAGTCTAGTTTTAAATTAAGTACCGTCAATGATAAAGTGCAGCCCTCGAGTGGACTGAGATTGAATATCAATGGGAACGGAATGTATAATGCTTCAGATGACAATTATCTGAGTGCATTTAAATCAGATATCGCATTTTATGTGCCGATCAAAACAGTATTTAGCCCGGTCTTGGCCTTGAGATTTGGTGGATCTACGATACTCGGAGATTTCTTGTTTAACCAAGCAAATACGCTTGGAGCACAGTCGAAGCAACTAGGTAGTGGAAATCTTAGAGGGTACAGAAGAGATAGATTTGCAGGCAGAAGCACCGCATATCAGAATACGGATTTACGTCTTAAACTCACTAGTTTTACCTCTTATTTATTCCCGGGTGACATAGGTATACATGGATTCGTAGATAATGGACGAGTATGGATGGACGGAGAGGAATCAAGCACTTGGCACACTGCCTATGGTGGAGGTGTATGGGTGAGTCCTTTTCACACATTATTGTTTATCACTACATTTGAGAAGTCTAATGAGAATAATATTATTAGTTTTCATATGAATTTTTTATTCTAATGACAAAAATATACAGTCTAATTTACAGTCATTTATGAGAGAATTTATTCGATATTACAGGACATACTTCGCTAGTTCTATCGTTGTACTTTCTCTCTTTGCTGCTGTGAGAGCGGTGCTACTGAGCTATTACAACGTGGAGACTCATGAATCTCAGTTTTTTGAAAAATCCACTCTGAAATTTGTGTATGTGTTTGTTGTTATGTTTACCTCTACGGTATTTGCAGCAGTAGTGAGTGCTATAGATTTATTGTTGCTAAAGAGAATACTGTATAGAAAGCCGCTCTTGGTTGTTTTTTCTCTCGGGTTCTCTATCTCGATAGCAGTGATGGGTCTTGTTGCTTTCGCAATTGATCAGTTATTTCATTTCCTATTAGAATCTAGTTCGATATCTGTGGATATACATCCCAATTATCAAGAATTCTTAATTTGGATATTATTATTTGCCATCATCATTTTGTCTTCTAGATTTATAATAGAAATAGAGAAGAAACTGGGCTACGGGAATTTGAGAAAATTGCTCACAGGAAAATTTTATAAACCCCGTGAGGAGGAAGTAATATTTATGTTTATTGACTTAAAAGACTCTACCTCTATAGCTGAGAGCCTAGGCATGTACCAGTACAGTTATCTGTTAAAAGAGTGCTTCAGTGATTTCTCAATAGTTGATAAGTACAATGCTCAGATATATCAATATGTGGGAGATGAAGTGATTATCACATGGCCGATGAGTGAAGCCAAAAATTATAGGAGATTTCTGCAAGCTTTCTTTTCTTTCAAAAGTGTACTTGAAAAAAAACGAAGTTTCTACGAAGAGAAATATGGAATTTTTCCAGTATTCAAAGCTGGAGCACATGCTGGACCAATTATAATGACAGAAGTGGGCGATATCAAAAGAGAGCTGACGTATCACGGAGATACCATTAATACGACCGCAAGAATTCAAGATAAATGCAACGAACTACAGTCTGACTTGCTTATATCAGATTCACTTTATGATATTATTAAACCCTATACAGAGTATCAGTTCGAAGACGTAGGGGGTATTTCGCTGAAAGGGAAAGTGGAGGATGTTAGATTATACAAAGTATCAGAATGAGGAATAGAAAAATGTATATAGGTGTGCTTTTGATAACTATAGGTCTACTAGGATGTAAAACCACGGAGAATATTCCATACAACTTTGATCAACCATCCTCCACCATAAAATTAAAAAAAGAACTCAATGAGATCTCTGGCTTACACTGTACTTCGGATACTACGGTCAGCTGTGTGCAGGATGAAAAGGCCACTATCTATGAATTAGATAGTAGGACAGGCGATATACGCTCTACGTTTGATTTCGGACATGACGGTGATTTTGAAGGTATAGCCATTCTTAGAGATACGGCATACATTCTCAGAAGTGATGGGAGTATTTTTGTGTCTGCTGGTTCACAAAAGGCGAAGAAACATTCCTTTGGGAAGGATGACGATTTTGATTTTGAAGGGCTCTGTTTAGATGAGAAAAACATGAGACTTTTAGTTGCTTGTAAAACACATGGCAAGAAGAAAAAAGAAAAATATATTTTTATTTATGAGTTTTCTATTGTCAATAATAAGTATGCTAAAGAGCCTTTATTTGTGTTAGACAAGGAAGATATTCATCCCAACTTCAAACCTTCAGCTATAGGCGTCCATCCCAACGGCAATATCTATATTCTAAGTTCGTTCTCTAAAACACTATTGGTTTTAAATGAGAAAGGTAGAATGCAAAATAAAACACAATTGAATTCTTATATTTACCATCAGCCTGAGGGTATCTGTTTTGACTCTAAAGGTACCTTGATTATAGCCAATGAGAAGCATGATACTTACCCTACACTTATTAAATTAGAATTAAAATAGAAGTAATTATGAAATCAAATATAGAATTACTAGAAGATAGTTTAGCACACGTAAAATTGGTTTTTGAGAGTAATGATACTGGACATTTGCACTATCATAACGTTGCTCACACAATTTCTGTATACGAGCAAACAAGTAAAATAGTGAATTCTGAAAAAAGTATCTCTGCAGATGAAAAGCTATGCTTACAATTAGCTGCTATTTTTCATGATGCGGCATATTACCAAGGTTGTGAAAGTCATGAAGCTAATAGTGCAGCATTGGCTAATGAATTTCTGACAAAGGAGGGAATGGACGCTAGTAAGATGTCGCTTATAGAAAAATTGATACTTGCCACACAAATGGGGTATCAACCCAAAAACTTAAATGAGCAAATTATACAAGATGCAGATTTTTCTCATTTAGGAAGTTCTACCTATTTGGAGATCCAATACTTGGGTTTATTGTTAGAGATAAATGAGGAAAAAGACCCTCCATTCACAGATGATCAATGGTTGCAGGTCTGCATTTCTTTTTTCGAAAAGCAAGTATATCATACGGACTATGCCAAAGAGCATTTGGAAAAACAGAAAGCTATAAACTTAGAGAGGTTGAAAAGCATGCATAAATCAGTGGAAAAGGTAGAATCCAAAAAGAAGAAATCGAATAGCAAAAAGGATAAGAGAGGTAAAGAAGAAATGAAAGAAAATAAGCCAAGATCAGCCGAAAAAGGAATCGAGACTATGTTTAGAGTTTCTCTACGAAATCATCTGAGTCTAAGCAGAATAGCCGACAATAAAGCGAATACGTTGATCAGTGTGAATGCTATTATCATATCCATAGTGTTGTCTGCTATGTTTCCTAAAATGGATACCAATCCGTATCTAATATATCCAGGAATCGCCTTGCTCATATTTAGTATCGTGACGATTATCATTTCCATATTGTCTACCATACCTAAGACCACTCATGGCCAACTGACCCGAAAAGAAGTAGAAGAGAAAAAAGGGAATCTCCTCTTCTTTGGAAACTTCCATAAAATGTCATTGAATGATTATGAATGGGGAATTGAAGAACTCATGAAAGATGGGGATTATTTGTACAAGACACTTTCTAGAGATTTATATTTTTTGGGTAAAGTGCTCAATCGTAAGTATGTCTTACTGCGATATAGCTACTACACATTTGTAATAGGATTAAGTTTATCTATTGTCTTATTCCTATTGAGTTTGAGGGAGATTATGGTGTAGAGTATCAGTTTTCTAGCCTATATCATACGGTACGGTTTTGAAAAGTATTGAGTAGAATTTAAGTTTTTCGTCTCAAGGATTTCGTCCCTATCTTAGGAATCTAATCAACTTGCGTATAGGTGCTTAACGGTATTTTTGGAATCTATTGAATTAAAAAAGAGGGTATTAATTATAAAGTAAAACACTTCGGTGGCAAGCTTATCAAAGAGAGACTAACCCAATACGAGCCATCTCCCAATTGGAGAGATGGCAGTTTGCTAAATTTAGAGGATACGACTAGGGATACTCTTACCCCACATCAGTACACTACGGAGTAACTAGGGTGTATGGATACTAGATAGCCTACGCACTACTTGCGGGAATAGTATTCGCAAGGATCTGATAAGGTAGCGGATATTAGTGTATATTTGGTGAGAAAGAAAACGTAAACACCCAACTCTAGCCAATTACAAACGCTTGTAAACGTTTACCATAGACAAATTATATAGGGTGTATATGTGCCGGTCACATATACAGGTGTT
>TARA_B110000967_G_scaffold59145_1_pt1 | contig 13925 bp, 13 predicted proteins | sample TARA_B110000967 | Tara Oceans TARA_B110000967 (sample SAMEA4397903) | marine metagenome | biome: Polar Biome; feature: [DCM] deep chlorophyll maximum layer (ENVO:01000326); material: water (ENVO:00002006), including particulate matter (ENVO:01000060) such as... | depth 35 m
TGGAACGGCTTCGCCGTGTTGAGCCCCGTAAAAAGCGGTGGGGGTCAATTGAGGTTTTGCAAAATTGAAGTCTGCTGTGTTTTTTGACAACTTAAATTAACAACATAGCATTCCGTTCCAAAAATACACTAAGTATCGCTCTTTAAAGTTGGGTTTGTGTATTCAGTTCAAATTTTTAGAGTAAACACACTCTATTTTTTATTAAATGATATTTTTAAAACCAATATACATTAAGTATTTTATGTATTTGATATCTTTATTTCTGCATTATGATATACACTAATCGTAAAAATTAATACTAAAAAAGCAGTTTTACGTGTTATAATATGTAGTTTTACAGAATTTTATGACTTGCATCTAAATTTATGGACACATTTCAATTCAGCTATGTTTTTGCATCGGTATCAATCCTTGCCTTGCTTTTCTTTTTCTTTACCAATAGAAAGAAAAATCCAATAGCAGATCCGTATTTTATGCTACTTCTCAGCGTCTTACTTCTTCGGTTTTTGTCTCTTATTATTTTCCCTCCTTCTGTTGATGGGTTGGTGTTGAATGATATAATGCTCTTACAATCTAAGATCTTTGTTGTTGTGTTGTTTTATTTGCACCTTCTCAACCAAACGGTGGTTCAACGATTGTCACGTTTGAAGTTGGAATTTCACCTCATTTATTCCTGCTTGCACTTGCCTGTATTTTATCTTCTGTACAAGGTCTTTTTTCCGAAAACACCTTTACACGTTGCTACTGCCGTTATCGTTTTTACGTATGTACTTGTGTACTTTTTTCTGTTGATTCGCGTTTTTTTAAAGTATTCAAAGACTGCAAATGGGGGATACGATTCTTATGCTGGTAGTGAAAAGGCTATTGTTCAAAAATGGGTTTTTTTTCTTTCTATATCCTTTGTGATTTTTCTTTTTTCAAATCTTTTCGTCTTTTTTTACAGCAGTATCCGTCACCAACATATTCCTGTTTCTTATTATTATTTTATCTCCTCATTTTTTTGGTTTCTTATATTCCTCCGAATTTTGACAGATCCTCTTTTTTTGATTGGCGCCAAAAATTTGTCAATCAAGTCTAGACAATTTAATGCAAAGAACTCTGCATTGAACCCTTGTTGGTCACGTAACTGTTCTGAAATTTCAAATCAACAAGATTTTTTGTTGTCCCAAAAAATTGAATTTCAAACTCAGTACTACATAAGATCGACGGATGATTTTTTTGAAAACACCTTTGACTTTTCACAACAAAAATTCGGAATCACCGACTTGTCTTTCAAACTTCATGTTCCGCAAAGCCATTTGAAATTTATTTTCAAATACCATTGTAAGTATAGTTTTTCTTATTATTTGGTCTCTTTGAGAATTCAAAAAGCCACCGATTTGATGTTGAGTGATTTCATCAAGTTCAATACCTTGGAGAAAGTTTCTTCTTTGGTGGGCTATACAAACTACAATACTTTTTTTCTCAATTTCAAATCAGTGGTTGGTATGACACCCAATCAATTTCTCAAGCAGAAGGTTTGATGCTGGCTTTTCTTCTTTTACGTTCTTATGTTTAGCTTATGTAGTGTTTTCTTAATAGAATTTCATTTTTTATTATGCGTAACTTTCAACTTTTTTTATCTCATAGCCCAAGAATGATTTTCAAGAATAATATCTATCGATTGCTATTTCTTTGTTCAGCAGTCCTTTCTGCTCAATCAGTGCAAATAAGCGAAGCGGTTTCTGCTAATTCCATCTACACAGATGAAGACGGAGACACGCCAGATTGGTTTGAGTTGTACAATGCTTCTTCGCAAACCATTTCTTTAAAAGATTGGACGATCTCTGATGACCCTGATAATCTGTCAATGTTTGTTTTTCCAGATATCAGCATCCCTTCCAACGGATATATGCAGGTATGGGCTTCCGACAAAGACCGTACAGGTAACAATTTTGCGACAACATTTGTTGATCAAGGAGCTCTTTTCAACTACCTTATTCCTACAAGCGAACCCCCTTCAAATTGGACGTCTCCTGGTTTTCAAGACGGATCTTGGGCTCAAGGAACTTCTGGGTTTGGATACGCTGATGGTGACGATGCAACTCAAGTTCCTAGCGGTACGCGCTCGGTATACAGCAGAATATCTTTTCAAGTTACTGACCTAGAATCTTTGTCTCAATTGGTTTTGGACATGGATTACGACGACGGTTTTGTAGCATATATCAATGGAAATGAAGTTGCACGTGCCAACATCAACGGTTCGCCTCCTGCTTTTGATTCCGGAACACCTACAGACCACGAAGCTAAAATATACGGAGGTGGGGTGCCAGAACGTTTTTCAATTGCCAATCCCCAAACGGTTTTACAAGAAGGCAGCAATACCTTGGCCATTCAACTCCACAATGTTAGCGGAAACTCTTCGGACATGACCTTAATTCCCTTTTTGTCCGCCATTTTTACAAGGTCCAATTCTAGTGGATCGACGCCTCCAGCCATTCTGAAATTTGCCAGTAGCAGTTTGCACACCAACTTTAAAATTTCATCGAGTACTGATCATTTGTTCTTGAGCAATCCTGAAGGGGAACTGGTAGACGATCTTTTGGTGGAAGGACTCAAAAAAAATATTTCGATGGGTACTTCTCCTCAATCTGGTAATTTGGTTTATTTTTTAGAGACCACACCAGGAGCTCCCAACTCTTCTGAGGAATACATCGGCGTTTTTAAAGATCCTGTGGTCTTTTCAGTTCCGGGGGGACGCCTCAATGCTCCCGTCAATTTGGAACTTTCAGGAGCTGCCGAAGGACAAAAAATCCATTACACGACGGACGCCAGTTTGCCAACCGAAAACTCACCCGTATACACCAATCCCATTCAAATATCGTCCAACCGTGTGGTGCGCGCAACCTTTTTTGCAGCTGGGTACCTTCCCGCCGAAATCGATTCCAAAACCTACCTGTTCAATGCCAACCACGAGATTGATTTGGTGACTTTAGTAACGGATCCTGATAATTTTTTCGATACCAATACGGGAATTTATGTCACGGGACCTGCAGGAACATATGATACCAATGTCCCTTATTTTGGAGCCAACTTCTGGGAAGACTGGGAGCGCCCTATTCATTTTTCTTTTTATGAAAAAGAAACGGGCGATTTGGGCGTCGCTTTCAATACAGGTGTAAAAATTTATGGTGCTTGGAGCCGTGGGCAAAACGCACAAAGATCACTGGCTGTTTTTGCACGTGAAAAATACGGAACTTCAGAATTTGACTATCCTTTTTTTGAAAATCGTTCCTATGAGAAGTTCCAGGCCTTGGTGTTGCGGAATTCAGGACAAGCTTGGTTGAAATCCACCATCCGAGACATCACTTTGACAAGTCTCATGGAAGGATCTGGTCTGGACCTTCAAGCCTTTACTCCCGTAGCGACTTATCTGAATGGGGATTATTGGGGCTTGTACAACCTCAGGGAAAAAAACAACGAACACATGCTGGCTTCCAAGCACGAAATTGATGCAGAAGGGATTGATCTTTTGACCGCAAATGCGCAAGTTGTAGAGGGAACCAACCAAGAGTACAATGCCTTGATCAATTATATCTCGAGCACGAATTTGTCCGTTGATGCAAACTTTGACTACGTGCGCGAACGGATAGACATTCCAAATTACACCATGTATCAGGTAGCGCAAATCTATATCAACAATCAAGATTGGCCAGGAAACAACATCAAATTTTGGAAACACCCCGAAGGCAAATGGCGCTGGATTTTATACGACACTGATTTTGGGTTCAGTCCTTGGTTCCGTCCTAGCAATGACTATGTAGCCAACACCCTCGAATTTGCTTTGAACCCCAACGGGCCAGGTTGGCCAAACCCATCTTGGTCAACCCTGTTGTTTCGAAAGCTTGTTGAAAATACAGGGTTTAGAAATGGCTTTATCAACCGCTACGCGGATGAGCTCAATACTCGATTTTTACAGGAAAATGTCAAAACCCACATCGAGTCGGTATTGGCAAAAGTAGCTCCTGAATTGCAAGCTCACTACGCACGCTGGAATGGTAATTTTGACGATGTAGGCTATTATGTAAACTTGATGAAAGTCTTTGCTCAAGAGCGGCCTCAATACGCAAGAAGTCATTTGAAATCTAGGTTTAATTTGTCAGCTGAACACCGTCTTTCTATCAACAACACCCAACAAGACAGAGGATATGTTGAAGTAAATGACAATTTAAAAATTGACCAAGTATCTTGGTCTGGTACTTATTTTCAGAATGTTCCGATACGCTTGCATGCCATTCCGCTTCCTGGATTTGTCTTTTCGCATTGGAGTGGGAGTGATAATACATCTGAAGCTAGCATCGATGTCAATCTGCAAAGTGCTTTTCAAATACGTCCGAATTTTGTTCCTGCTGAAACCCCTTTTAAATTGGTGATCAATGAAATCAATTACAAGTCTAGCGATGAGAAAGATTCCGGAGATTGGGTAGAGTTGTACAATCCAAATGAAACAGCGTTGGACCTTTCCAATTGGGTGCTCAAAGATATGAAAGACACCAATACATTTGTTCTTCCAGCTGCAACGACAATTCCGAGCAAGGGGTTCTTGGTACTCGTCAAAAATGGCAATGATTTTTCTGTGGTTTTTCCATCTGTAGACAATGCCATAGGAGATTTTGATTTTGGTTTTGGTTCGGAAGATGCAGTGCGCCTGTTTGATGACAAGGGGGTTTTGATAGATGAAGTATTCTATACGTCTCTAGCTCCATGGCCCGAATGTGCTGACGGTTTAGGACCTACATTGTTATTGGAAAGTGAAGATTTAGACAATGCTTTGGCAGAGAGTTGGTTTTGTAGTGATGCTTATGGGACACCTGGGCTTGACAATGCCACAGCTGGAGTTCCAAAAGATCCTATAGAAGAAATCAAGTTGTATCCCAACTTGATTACTGATTACTTGTATTTTGTGGGGCCTGCTTTGGAAATGAACATGCGGGTTTATGACGTGATGGGCAAACTGATGTTTGCACAGAAAACTGCACCTCAAATGGATGTTAGTTTCTTGAAAAACGGCATCTATTTTGTGCAGCTATCAGACAGCACACAGACCAAGACTTTTAGAATTGTAAAGCATTGATTTTAACTGTTTAAAAAAGGGATAAGTTTGTAGTTTATTTTCGTTCACTAACTACTGCAAGTATCTAAAAGTACATTTGTAAAAACTAAAGAGTTTTTTTGTAGAACTGTTAAGCGGTATTTGTATTGGAGGATATCTCAAAACCTTTTGATGGGGTTGAATATGGTGTGTATCCTAAAGATAGAAACGTATTTTAATATCTAGGAATGAGGCAGCTTTTCCTCCAAGACACCGTACAAGAAGGTTCCTAGGAGGGCTGCTGCAATCACAATGGCAATGGGGTAAAACCCCGCGCCCAAAAGGACAAACATCGGTCCTGGACATGCGCCGGCCAAAGCCCATCCCAATCCAAATAAAATACCTCCATAAAGGTAGCGCTTGACACTTTTTTCTTTGGGCTTGAATTCAATTTTTTCTCCGTAAAAAGAGTTGATATCAAACCGCTTGATTGCCTGTGTTATAAGAATTCCAAGGCACAAAGCCGCTCCAATAATTCCATACATGTGAAAGGATTCGAATCGAAACATCTCATAGATGCGAAACCAAGATGCGGCTTCTGATTTAAAAAGGGTGATTCCAAAAAAGATTCCGATGCTCAAGTAACTAAGTGTTCTCATAATTTAAAAGATAAGTGGGAATAATAAATGAACCATGGTCAAACCGCCGATAAAAAAGCCAATTACGGCTACCAAGGAAGGCAGTTGTAGGTCGCTCAATCCGGAGATGGCATGTCCAGAAGTACAGCCTCCTGCATACCGAGCTCCAAAGCCGACAAGTACTCCGCCAAGAATAAGCATCAAAATATTTTTCGGATTTTGAAAAGATTCGGGACCGAAAAGTTCTATGGGCAAATACGCTGCTCCAGCACTTTTAAATCCGAGACTGTTTAAATTTTCTATGGTACTAGAGCTGATTGCTACAGCTGTATTTGTGCTTAAAAAATGGGCACCGACAAATCCGCCAATCAAAACCCCTAGGGCAACCACTAAGTTCCAACGTTGTGCTTTCCAATCAAATTTAAAGAACTCTGAGGTTTTTCCTGCTCCGCATAGAGTACACAGGGTACGCAGGTTGCTAGACATCCCAAAATTTTTACCGACCATTAGCAATAAAAATAAAGTAAGCGCAATAAAAGGGCCTGCGATGTACCAAGGCCAAGGTTCGTATATCCAGTTCATAAGATGGGTGTTTTTAAGTAGTCACTGTGTAAAAGTATTGAAAATTCTTTGTTTTCTTTTGGCGAGGAAGAATTCCTGGTCTTTGATTGTTTGTTTTTAAGACGGTTCTTTTGAAGGACATAGGTAATTTGAAAGTGGCACCCCAGCCTTTTTGATGGCTTTCATTCCTTCTGCAACCTCCATAAAATTATGAATTCCTCTTCGCTTTAAAAAGGAAGCGGCAATCATGCTGCGGTAGCCTCCAGCACAATGCAGGTAAAAGTGTTCTTTTTCAGGAAAGTCTTCCAAATGTTGGTTCAGGGCAGCCAATGGGCTGTTGTTTGCCTGTAAGACATGCTCGGAGAAAAATTCGCCTTTGGATCGAACGTCAAATACAGGTACCTTGTTGTTTTTTAAAAGGGTTTTGAAATCAGTGGCACTGATAGATGCGACCGTATCGATTTCTTTACCCGCTTTTTTCCAAGCTTCAAAACCGCCTTTCAAATAGCCCAAGCTGATGTCAAATCCGACTCTTGAGAGTCGGGTAATTGCCTCTTGTTCTCTCCCTATTGGCGCAACCAGTAAAAGGGGCTGCTGTACATCGGCAATCAAGGCGCCTACCCAAGGGGCAAAACTCCCGTCCAATCCGACAAATACCGACCCTGGAACGTGTCCTTTTCCGAAGTCTTGTTGGCTTCGAATGTCCAAGATAATAGCTTCAGCAGCGTTTGCAACCGCTTTAAAATCTTTAGCTGATAATGCACGTGTGCCGCGTTTCAAAACGGAATCCATGGGGTCGCAACCTTCTTTGTTCATTTTGACATTCATAGGGAAATAAGCTGGGGGATCGGTCAATCCAACGGTAACTTCTTCTATAAATTCCTCTTGACTCATGGAGGTGCGTAGTGCATAATTTGTCTTTTTTTGATTGCCCAAGGTATCGGTCGTTTTCTTGCTTAGGTTTTTTCCGCAAGCAGAACCGGCTCCGTGGGCTGGGTAGACGACCACCGTATCTGGCAATGGCATGATTTTAGTGCGCAAGCTGTTGTACAACATTCCTGCCAAGTCCTTTTCGCTAAGGATCCCTGACTTTTGAGCCAAGTCAGGTCTGCCGACATCCCCTAAAAACAAGCTGTCTCCACTAAAAAGTGCACGTTCCTCCCCATGTTCGTCTTTCAATAGGTAGCAAGTACTTTCCAGCGTATGCCCCGGAGTGTGTAGGACTTTGAGTGTCACATTTCCCAAGCGAAATTCCTGCCCGTCTGTTGCGATCAGTGATTCGAAATGCGTTTCTGCATTGGGGCCAAAGACGATTGGAGCGCCTGTCGCTTTGGAAAGGCTGAGGTGTCCACTGACAAAATCTGCATGGAAATGGGTTTCAAAGATGTATTTGATTGTCGCCTTGTCCTCTTTTGCTTTTTCGAGGTAGGGTTGGACTTCTCGAAGGGGGTCGATGATCGCCACTTCGCCTTCGCTTTCAATGTAATAGGCAGCTTGTGCTAAACACCCGGTATATATTTGTTCTATTTTCATACACGACAATCTTTTAGAAAAGTTTTTATTTTTCTTCTGTGTCGCAAAGATAAAAACACGAACGATAGCTGGCAGTAACATTGGTTACAGAACAGTTCATTTCTTTTTGAGAAGAATGTAATTTCTGTGCAAGGTCAGTTCGTTGAGGTTTTCCAATTTTTTTAGCAACCGAGAAACTACGACTCTGGAGGTGTGCAATTCAAAAGCGATTTCTTGGTGTGTGGTTCGAATGTGCTGGTCTTTGGCAATCCTCGCTTTTTCTTTTAGTAAATTTAAGAGGCGTTCGTCCATTTTTAAAAAAGCAATACTGTCGATCGTTGCCAGCATTTCGTTCAGCCGATTGTGGTAACTTTTAAAGACAAATTTCCTCCAGCTTTTGTACTTGGCAGCCCAAGTTTCCATTTTTTCAATGGGTATCATGACAAGTACCGTATCCGTTTCTGTAAGGGCTCGAATTTCACTTTTGGTTTCTCCCAAACAACAGGTTAAGGTCATGGCACAGGTGCTTCCTTTTTCTACAAAATACAGCAATAGTTCGTCTCCTTGTTCGTCTTCTCGCACTATTTTTATCGCGCCAGAGATCAGGAGCGGCATCGCTTTGACATAGCCTCCGATATCCATCAGGACAACCCCTTCAGGGATGTGTTTTAAGGTTCCTACTTCGAGAATCTCATCGAGCAGGGCTTTTTCAAAAAGGGGTCCAAAATTCTCTTTTAACTCTTGTTGCATGGTGTTTGTATCTCGAGGGCTGTGTCTGTTGAACTCAAAGATAGGGAAAAGCGCTCCAAAAAAAAACGGCTTGCGCAAAATGCACAAACCGTATTTTTTTAATGGAGTGAGTGGGTCATGCCCTTTTTTTACTCCATCAGTGTAGTTTGGGATTCCTTATTTAGAATTCCAAGTTTACCTGCAAGTCGAATTCATCGTAAATGGCTTTGTCTTTCAATCCTTCAAAAAAGCTGGTAGAACCGTATTTGACATCGTATTTTGCGCGGTTTATTTTTAGAGCTGTTGTCGCATTGTGCTCGTTGACAGTAAGGTCAAAAAGAATGCTGTTTGTCTTTCCTTTGATGGTCAAATCGCCTTTGACGGTATAGACGCCCTTGTCGCCTGCAGTTACATTGGTAAAAACCAAGCGAGCAGTGGGGTTGTTTTCAACACCGAAGAAATCGTCTGACTTTAAATGACCTTCTAGTTTTCCCTTATAGACCCCTTCCAAATCGGTACATGCGATACTGTTCATGTCCATGACAAAGCCCCCCCCCACGAGTTTGGAGTCTTCAAAAGACAAAGAGCCTGATTTCAATGCGATGATTCCGGTATGGGAACCTGTGACTTTGTAGCCCTTCCAAGTAACACTACTCTTCGTGATGGAGACTTCTTTTTCATCGCTGTTGTTTTGTGGTGCGAAGCTTTGCAAGACCACAGTGGCCGCGAGTGCCAACGTTGCTAAGATTTTTTTCATTTGGTTTGTTTTTGAGTGAATGTATTTCTTTTTGTTCAGAGAACCTAACAAAGGTACACGCTAAATAAGACAGGTGCATTCACATAGGTTCATATTTTTAGGCTTCTATTTCTTTTCGAATTCTACTGAGCGACTGGGGTTGAATGCCGAGGTAGGAGGCAACCATGTATTGAGGGATGCGTTGTTCGAGTTGTGGGTAGCGCTTTTGAAAGGCTGTGTATTGTTCTTTTGCGGAAAGGCTAACAGTACCTCTAATTCGGTTTTGGGTGGCGACGTATGCACGTTCCACAATTTTTCTAAAAAAGCGTTCTAATTTTGGAATTTTGAGGTATAAGTTTTCCATCGCATCGAGAGGGATTTCTAACATTGAGGTGTTTTCAAGGCATTGAATGTTGTATGCTGCCGGAGTTTGTGAAATCAAACTTCCGAGATCAGCAGCCCACCAATTTTCAATGCAAAATGTAAGAATGTGTTCGGCTCCTGCCTTGTCCAAATAAAATGTTTTTGTGGCACCAGAGAGAATGAAATAGTGTGTTTTGCAGATGTCTCCTTGGTGCAAAAGCGCATCTCCTTTTCGGTATTTTTTCAAATGTATTTTGGAAGTCAAGAAAGAGGTTTCTTCGTCGGTTAGAGCAATGTATTGCTGTATGTAGTCTGTCAAAGGTTTTGTTTCTGTCATTCTTTTGGTGACAACCCAACAAGAGGTGTCCAAACAAAGGTATTGAAATCTCCATTGAATTCGTTCAGTTTTCCAAAAACTCATTCTTCTTCCTAACTTTGACAGCTGATTTTCAAGGGGTTTTCAATTTGAATAAAACGAAGTTGCTACAGCATTTATCTCTACGAAAGCTTCGAGGGACTTTTGATAGAAGGAAGGGTTTTGTGGTCGGATTCTTATTTTTTTTTTGATAAAAAAAAGTTAAACATCTAGAGGTTAAAAGTAATACTATTATATTTGTAGTCACTTGTTATGGAGAATTTAATCGTACACATTCAAATCAGTACTGCATTGTACACAAAAAACCCTGAATCTTCGGAATTGGGGCGTCGCATTGTTTCCAAAAGCATCGAGATGCTCAATGATTTGGGTTTTGAAAGGTTTACGTTTAAAAAATTGGGTGCGGCCATCGGTTCCAATGAGAGTTCCATTTACCGCTATTTTGACAGCAAGCATGCTTTGTTGATTTATTTGGTGAATTGGTATTGGAGTTGGATTGAATACAGGTTGTTTCTAGCAACTGCAAACATCAATTCTCCAAAGGAGCGCTTGATGAATGCCATTCAGTTGCTTACAGAAGCAGTAAAGGAGGATTCTCATTTTTCATACATCAACGAAGTTTTGTTGAGTCAAATCATCATTTCAGAGTCGTCAAAAGCCTACCACACCAAGGAGATTGATGTGGAAAATGAAAAGGGATATTACAAGACTTACAAGCGCTTGGTGGAGCGCGTGAGTTCCTTTGTCTTAGCGGTCAATCCAAATTTTGAATTTCCCCATATGTTGGTGTCCACAGTCATTGAGGGCGCTCACAATCAAAGGTATTTTTCTGCACACCTTCCTTCTCTAACAAACGTTGTGAAAGGAGAAAATAACATTGTCCGATTTTACAAGAACCTCGTATTAAAAACCATCCAATGAATTTGCAAAAAGCCCATCGTTCTTTCTTTTTAAAGCAGCTCTCTATTGTGTTGTTGACAGCGGTGTTGTTGCAACCTCTAGTCAATGCGATTGTTCTTTTTTCAACAGAAAACTACGAATTGGAACTGGCACAGGCGGATGACGAAACAACCTCCAATGAAAACGAAAAACAGGAAAAGGATTCGGAAGAGAAACTCGAACTTCAGATGACAGGTTCTTCCGATTCTCAATTCACTTTGCTAGTTGCACTAGCGTTCTACACTTCTGCAGAACAGGTTTTGGAGTGTAGCAAGGAAATTCCGATTCCTCCTCCTGAATCCTGTTAGTATGCAAGTAGAGGGCCAACGTTTACTCGTAGGCCGTGAACTTCTTCAAAGAAGAGATTTAAAAAAATATTTATTTACCGAGTATCGTTCCTTTTTTATAAAAGCGTTCTTGCTCATTTAGTTACAATTATGAACAGTTTGAATCCATTTAAAAATTTAAAAGCCGATTTTCCGGCGAGTATTGTTGTTTTTTTTGTTGCCCTTCCCTTGTGTTTGGGAATAGCACTTGCCAGTGGAGCGCCCTTGTTTTCGGGTTTGATATCGGGGATTGTAGGGGGTATCATCGTAGGAGCGCTGAGCGGCTCTTCTGTCGGTGTAAGTGGTCCCGCAGCAGGTTTGGCTGCGATCGTGTTGACAGCGATAAGTTCTTTAGGAGGCTATGAAAATTTCCTTCTAGCCGTGGTGCTTGGAGGTGTCATCCAACTGGTTTTTGGGCTTTTAAAAGCGGGAGTGATTGCCTATTATTTTCCGTCTTCTGTGATCAAAGGCATGCTGACCGGAATAGGATTTATCATCATTCTAAAGCAAATTCCACATTTTTTTGGTTATGACAAAGATCCTGAAGGGGATTTTGCTTTCTTCCAATTAGATGGGGAAAATACGTTTTCAGAAATTTCAAACGCCTTTTCTTTTATCAGTCCGGGAGCCACACTGATTGCGGCGATTGGTTTGGGTATTTTATTGTTATGGGACAAGGTTTTGTCAAAGAAAGGCAAGTTCTTTCAGGTCGTACAAGGTCCTTTGGTAGCGGTTGTTACAGGGATTGTCTACTTTGTGATTTCGGAAGGAAGTGGCACTTGGGAGATTTCCAAGGAGCATTTGGTCAGTGTACCGGTGCCCAATGACACGGCTTCCTTTTTGGCTCAGTTTAGTTTTCCCAATTTTGGCGTTATTGCTCATCCAGAAATTTGGGTGACTGCTTTTACCATTGCACTTGTTGCGAGTTTGGAGACCCTCCTTTGTGTGGAAGCGACAGACAAATTGGATCCGAGAAAAAGAGTGACGCCTACAAACAGAGAATTGCTGGCCCAAGGTACTGGAAATGTCATTTCAGGATTGATTGGTGGATTGCCCATTACTCAGGTCATTGTCAGAAGTTCTGCCAACATCCAGTCTGGTGGAAAGACAAAAATGGCAGCAATCCTACACGGGCTTTTGTTGCTGATATCCGTTCTTCTTATTCCGAACTTTTTGAATAAAATTCCGCTGTCTGTATTGGCTTCTATTTTATTGATTGTTGGTTACAAGTTGGCCAAGCCCGCTTTGTTCAAAACAATGTATGAACTGGGTTGGAAACAGTCGGTTCCTTTTGTCGTTACAGTTTTGGGGATTGTTTTTACGGATTTGTTGGTCGGTATCGGCCTCGGTCTTGCTGTTGGAATCGTGGTCATTCTCTTTAAGAGTTTCCAAAATTCCCATTTCTTGCACATTGAGGATAAAAGCAATGGCAAGCAAAAAATCAAAATGACTTTGGCAGAAGAAGTAACTTTTTTCAACAAAGGGGCCATTCTCAAGGAGTTGGATCGTTTGCCAACAGAGACGCAACTCGAGTTGGACGTTCGTAAAACACGCTATTTAGACAATGATATCATCGAGATTCTCGAAGATTTTTCACTGAAAGCCCGCAACCGAAATATTGACATTCGATTGATTTCAGAAAGGGGCATTGTAGAAAATCCAGAAAGTTTTACACAGTTTTTCAAACTGAATACAAAAGTTTGATGATTGACACCTATTTAAAAATTTAAAAAACTAAAAAATGATGAATGCACATACAAAAGAAACACAAGACCAAATGACTCCAGTTCTTTCTTTGGAGGTTTTAAAGAAAGGAAACGAAAGATTCAGAGCCAGTCAGAAAGCGCCAAGAGATTTGATGCAGCAGGTAGCGGCAACTAGTAAAGGGCAATACCCTTTTGCAACCGTATTGAGTTGCATTGATTCCCGGGTGTCTTCAGAACTTATTTTTGACCAAGGAATTGGGGATTTGTTTAGTGTGCGAATCGCCGGAAATTTTGTCAACGAAGATATTTTAGGGAGCATGGAATTTGCATGCAAGTTGGCAGGAACGAAGCTTGTAGTTGTTTTAGGACATACAGCTTGTGGCGCCGTAAAAGGTGCTTGTGACCATGCGCGTTTAGGAAACCTGACTGCGTTGATTAAAAAAATTGAACCGGCAGTCGCAGCTGTACAGCAGCCTGAAGAGGCCTCTTTGAGAAATTCCAGCAACCTCGATTTCGTCAATGATGTGGCCGTAAAAAATGTGTTGATGACCATCGATCAGATCCGTAGCGAAAGCCCTGTGTTGGCAGAGATGGAGAAGAAGGGAGAGATTCATATCGTTGGAGGAATGTACAACATCGATTCAGGGGAGGTCAACTTTTTCGAATAATCAGCTAAATTCTTCTAAAAAACCAACACTACTTTTTTTGGAGCAGTGTTGGTTTTTATATTGCACCCTGTACATGGTAGGAAAATCTACTTTACAAATTCCACAGTATTTAATGCGTTGTTTCATACGCTATTTAAGTTATCAGTAACTTAATTTAGGATCTAATATAACCCCTTTACATTTATCATTTTATCCCTACCGAGCAACCTTTAAAGCAACTCTAAAAAACAAAAAACCCGTAAATCATTGTTTGTAAATGAGTTACGGGATAATTTTGTGGTGCCTCCAGGAATCGAACCA
>TARA_B110000967_G_C18901903_1_pt1 | contig 13765 bp, 12 predicted proteins | sample TARA_B110000967 | Tara Oceans TARA_B110000967 (sample SAMEA4397903) | marine metagenome | biome: Polar Biome; feature: [DCM] deep chlorophyll maximum layer (ENVO:01000326); material: water (ENVO:00002006), including particulate matter (ENVO:01000060) such as... | depth 35 m
TCTTAGAACTAAGTACAATGGAAGTTGAAAAATTAACTGGAATAATTTTTTTAACTATTAGGTTGAAAGAAGATGGTGTTTCATTTGAAAACTAATAGAAATGAAACTTAAAACTTCTAATGTTATATTTTCATCGGCACTAACTGGGTATTTGCAAAAAGTAATTCAGTTTTTTGTCAGTATCGTAACACTTCCTCTTATTATTGCTAGTCTTGGAAAAGTCCAATATGGTATTTTGGTTTTAATAGGACAAACAGTTGGTTTTCTTGCAATGAGCGATATTGGAGTTTCTAATTCTATAGGGCGTTTTATTTCTAAGTACACTGTGCAGAATAATAAAGGTAAGATAAAAGAAGTTATACATACTGCTTTTATTTTATTATTAATAGCTGCAGTAATTATAATAATTATTACTTTGTCATTATTTAACTGGATTCCTGACTGGTTAAACATCTCTAAAGAATATAGTGATATTTCTAAACTTCTTTTCGTCGTTAACGGTTTTTTCCTTGCACTTATGTTTCCAACACGCATTGGTCAAGGTATTCTTTCTGGTAAACAAATGTATCCGATAATTAATTTAATGGCTTCTCTTGCGGCAATTTTACAGTTTGTTGGGGTTATTATCCTCTCCAAATTGAAGATGTTGGGCTTAATTGAACTGGCATTTCTTATGTTAGGAACAAATCTTTTGAACCAATTAATAATTGTCGGATTTGCATTGCGTAATACACCTGCGTTTACATTTAAAAACATGGGTTTCTCTCGCTCAATGTCTAATAGTCTATTAAATCTAGGATTAAGTAGTTTTTTGATTTCACTGAGTGGTATTTTAGTAAGTCAAGGCTTAATAATAGCGGTAGGTGTATTAACAAACACAATAACTGCAGGTATTTATGGCGTTGTTATGTTGGTTATTACTAATGTTTCTTTTCTCCTAACAAAAATGACCCAGCCAATGGTAACCTTGGCTAGTGAATTAACCACAGGAAAAGAGTACAAAAAACTGAATGAGTTAATTCTTTTGTTGATGAGACTTTCACTTGTAATAAGTTTTCTTTTTTCCGTTTCATTATTCTTTTATATTGAACCCTTATTAAAAATGTTATTATCTGTAAGTTGGGACTCACAAGATTATGTAAACGCAAGCAGGGCAATTGTTATTATGAGTATTTCTATAACGATTGGTATCCCTCAATTTATTTCGAGAGCTGTTTTACAAGGTGTAGGTTTGCATTGGAAAGCGAGTATTGGTAAAGTAGTGGCCTCCATAATTTCTTTTGTAATAGGGGTCTCTTTAATGTTATTTGATTTTGGAGTAATAGGAGCTTCTATTGGCTGGGGTTTAATATGGGTGCTACCAGGAATAGTTTATTTTCCTCGTCTTATTTCAAAATTCATGAAAATTAAACAAAGTAAAATATTTACAATAGTATATCTTCCAGGTTACTTTATTGGTATTGTTTTAGCAGTTGTTGGGTTTCTTTTAAATCAAAATAGAACAGAGTTCTCCTTGTTAAATATTTTAACGGGTGAAATTATTCTTACTATAATAACTGTTATTTTATTTTTATTATATCAAAAAATATTTGCTACTAACTTTAATTTTAAACAATTAATTTTCAAATCAAAATAGAGAAAATGTTTTTAAATATTTTAAAAAAAATTGCTCGTAACATTCCATTTTCAGGAATAACATATTTATTTTTGAATAGATTTTTGAATAGGAAATTTTTTTATTCATCTATTTTTAATAAGGATGAAACAATTACTAAGTTTTCCGTTGATAATCATCACATCTTTTTTGGCTACTATGATATTACACCTTTTAATAAGGACAACACAAAACTGTTAGCGGTAAAGACAAAAAATGAAACAAATACTTTGGCAGAAATTGGATATTTTTATTTAAATCAGCCTGATAAATTTATTTCATTGGGATCAACTAAGAGTTGGTGTTGGCAACAAGCTGCTCGTTTAAGGTGGTTTGATGAAAACTCTAAAAGCCTTATTTCTTACAATAGTATCAAAGATGGAAAATACATTAATGTTATTAAAAATATTGAAACAAAAAAAATTGAACGATTAATTTCGTTTCCGCTTTATGATATTAGTTCTGATAAAAGTATAGGATTGTCATTGAATTTTTCTCGCTTACAAAGACTTAGACCTGGATATGGATATAGCAATATTGACGATTTTACAATAAATGATGCATGTCCAGATAATGATGGGATCTATTTAGTTAATCTTAATTTTAATAAAGCGAGTCTAACTATTTCATATTCAAATTTACTTAAAGAGTTTCCACTAAACAAGCAATTCAATAATACTCAGCATTACTTTAATCATTTATCTTTTAATCCTTCTGGTGATAAATTTCTTTTCTTTCATTTAATGCAACATGATTCAGGAAGAACTAACAGATTATTTGTGTTTAATATTAAGACAAAGAAGACTTTACTACTTGAAGATAATCTTATAGTATCACACTATACATGGCGCGATGACAAAAATATTTTAATTACTGCATTCGACACTATCACTAAAAAAACCTCTTATATTGTCTATAATACAGAAAAAAACAGTAAAGAGTTTATGAGTAACCCCCTCCTAAATAGAGACGGACATCCAAGTTTTACCCTCAATAAAAAATATATCGTTTCTGATACATATCCTGATATTAATAATAATCAGGAGCTATTTTATTACGATATTCTAAACGATAAATACCATACAATAGGTAGTTTTTATAAAAGATATAAATATCAAGGAGAAAATCGTTGTGACCTTCACCCAAGACTAAGTAATGATTCCAACTACATATCTTTTGATTCAACTCATTCAGGTTTAAGATCTCAATATATTATAAAATTTAATTAATGAGGTTGTTATATATACATGCATACCCCTTAGATAGCAAAATGGCCAACTGCGTTCAGGTTATTTCAATGTGTAAAGAATTTTCTAAACATAATGATGTTTTTTTGTTATCACCATCTAGTACAAAAAATAAAGAAGAAATGGCTTCTTTTTTAAGCAAAAACTATGACTTATCAAATTCAGTGAATTTAATTTTTTTTAATGAGTTATTTAATAATAGGAGAATTTCACAATTTATTAACTACTTCAGTGTTAAATCATTTATAAATAAAATTAAACCAGATTTTTGCTTTGTAAGAAATTCTATGTTTTTAAAAGGATGTATAAATAGTAAAACACCTACATTTTTTGAAGTGCATAACAATATTTTACACCCTCGTTTTAAGTTTATTAATGTTTATCTTAGAATGCTATTAATTGCATCGAGTAAGAGTAAATATCTTATAAAATTTATTACTATAAGTAGTTCTTTAAAAGATTATTGGGTGAATGCAGGTGTGGCTAAATCAAAAATATTAGTCTTACACTCAGGATTCAGTTCAACTGAATTTCAAAACCCATTGTCAAAATCAAAAGCTCGTACTCTTACTAATTTGCCAATTAAGACTAAAATTGCGCTTTATACTGGTAGTCTAATAGCAGATCGTAAAATTGAAAATATATTATTTTTGGCAGAACGAAATAAAGAAGTGTTATTTGTAATTGCTGGAGGGCCAGAAAAACAAATGAATCATTATAAAAACCTATCTAGCCAGCAAAACCTTGAAAACATTAAATTTTTAGGTCATATTCCACATAATATTATACCAAGCTATTTGTTTTCGGCAGACATTTTACTAGCATTATGGTCACCTATGGTGCCTACAATTAATTTTTGCTCACCTTTAAAAGTATTTGAGTATATGGCTGCAGGAAGAGTAATATTAGCTCATGGTTTTTCAACAATTAAAGAAATCTTATCAGATGGTGTTAACGCTTATGTAGCAGATCCAGAAGATTTAGATGATTTAAATAAAAAATTTAAGCAAGCTTTAAATGATAAAAATGAAGGTATTATTTCTAGTATGGCAAGGAAAGATGCTTTTGAAAAATACTCTTGGTCTGTTCGAACAAATATTATTGTAAATGAGTTTAAAAAAGATATCAAAGAAAAATAATTTTCAATGCGTAATATAAATACCTTTATAATAAGTCTGATTATTACAGTAGCTTTCACCGAAGGCGCAATTTCTCTTATAGGGCCATCTGAATCTTCTATGAGAACATTTAGAGAACTTCTTATTATTTTATTATTTATATCCAGTTTTTTTCAATCACCAATTAATAATAATCAATTAGTTGGAAGTTTAAAAAAATACAGGAAATTAGGTAAATATTATATTTTTTCTCTTTTTGTAGTAGCTATTATCTCAATGATATATAATACTAAAGATGTTGTGGAGTTCTTTTTGTTTTTTTTACGAGTTTTACCACCAATTTTATTTTTTTGGGCTTTGATAAAAATTAACTTTAATATTGCGAAAGTATTACGTTTACTAAAAATATTGGTTATTATTCAAATCCCGGCTGTAATTATTAAATTTTTGATAATTGGTGTTTCAGAATCAGGAGGGATTGGTACAATGTCGATTCATGCAGGAAGTTTATCCACAATTTTCCCATTGTTTATAATTTCATTTTTTTTCTCTATGTATCTTTCAAGAAAAAACAAAAAATACATAGTTATTATTTTCCTTTATTTAATGTTTGGCTTGATTGGTGGTAAAAGAGCATTAATTGTTTATACTCCATTATTATTGTTGTTTATTTTAGTTATTTATAAAAAGGCATTTAGTGTAAAAGTTAAAACTTCATTCACTAAACAAATAATTGGTTTGTTTTTACTTGGGTTCATTTGTTTTTATTTTATTGCTAGAATTAACCCTAATTTAAATCCAGAAGAAAAAATTGGAGGATCTTTTGATGTTGAATATATAATTGATATTTCAACTAAATACAACAGTTTTAAGGGCGAATTGGGTTTTAGTCGGACAGATGCACCAGAAGTATTATTCAATTTTTTAACTAAAAACAAACCAATTTACTATTTACTTTTAGGAATGGGGCCTGGAGATATTATTCAATCTTCACTACGAAATAATAAATATCCAGGAGTTGAGAATGACAGACAGCTATTAATGTATAAGTATGGTCTTGGTTATGGTCTAAGGCTCGGGGTTTTGTGGACTGCAATTCAGGTAGGTATTTTAGGTGCATTAATTTATGGCCTTTTCTTCTATAAGATTACATTCACAATGTTTAAAATATTAAAAAAATCAAATAATACTATTACTAAAGAATATGCGTTGGGATTAACTGGAATGGGATTTGTATTATTAATAGATTATTTAACATACTCTTCAACTTTTTTTTATAGTGGAGCAATTTCAAATTCATTTTTTTTATTAACCGCTATTGTTCTAAAAAGATTTTCAGACGAAAGAAGAGGTTTATTATAAAAATTATTAACTTAAAAAAAATTTTCAATATTAGATTATTATGAAAATAATTATTATCCATTATCGATACTACGAAGCAGGTGGTCCGGAAAGATATTTGTTTAATGTTATGAAAATGCTTTCTGAAAAAGGGCATGAAGTAATACCCTTTTCTCTAGATTATCCTGAAAACAAAGAATCAAAATATTCAAATTTTTTTCCTAAGCCAATAATTGAGAATTTTCATATAAATGAGAATGAAGATAGAATTTCATTCACAGATAAATTAAAAATTATTAAAGATAGTTTTTTTAATAAAAAAGTATTTAATCATTTACAAAGTTTAATTGACGATGTAAATCCTGATATTGCTTATGTATTACAATATGGTACTAAATTATCAACTTCAATATTTGACGTACTTTCCAAGAATCAAATACCAATTGCATTACGATTAAGTGATTATAATCTTATTTGTGCAAAAAATATATTTTACAGAGATGGAAATATTTGTACAGAATGTATTTCAAATAAATTTAATAGCGTTATTCATAAGTGTGTTCAGAATAGTTTATCAAAATCCATTGCATACTATGCAATTCAAATGTTTAATGATCTTAGACATTTTGAAAGAAAAATTAATGCATTTATCGTTCCATCGTTATTTACTTACGATCTATTAATAAGCGTAAAACAGTTTAAAAACAGTAAGGTTTATCATATACCAACATTCTCTAACAAACTTCCAGCTGAAAGCTCACTTAAAGCTACAGTTTATAATTCAAAATTTGGATTAAAATTATGTTATGTTGGTCGAGTAGCAGAGGATAAAGGAGTTGATCTTTTAGTTGATGCTGTCAAGCTTTTATTAAATAAAAATATAAATGTATCACTTGATATATATGGTGATTATAATTCTGATTATGCAAAGATTCAGAAACAAAAAGTCGAATCATTAAAAACGAATTCTATTTTTTTTAAAGGTTATATTAAAAGTAATAATATTAATAAAATTTATAGAAAATATCATTTTTGTGTAATTCCATCAAGATGTTATGATAATATGCCTAACTCTTTAATTGAAAGTTGTGCTAACGGCATACCTGTTATTACTTCTAGGATAGGAAGTCTTGATAAATTAATTTCAGATGGTTTTAATGGTTTCAAATTTGAGTCAGACAACATTAGCAGTTTAGCGTCAGTTATTGAATCACTTTATTCCATTGACCAAAATAAATATAAAACCTTGTCAAATAACGCATTAAATTGGGTAACTGAGCATTGTGATATTGACAATCATTATGATAAATTGATATCAATATTTAATAAGTTAATTTATGAAAAAAATAATTAATCATATTATTCAAAAACTTGGTAGAAAAGATTATACTATTGATTCTTCCCTTTCTGAATTAGAACTAGTAAGACTTATTTATCCAAAACTGATTCAAGCAATAAGAGGTGCTTTTTTATCAATAAGAATAAAAAAGTCTAAGGGTGTTATTTTTCTTGGAAAGAGAACAAAAATAAAATTTAAATCAAAAATTTCACTTGGAAAGTCAGTACAGATAGGAGATAATGTAGAAATATTTGCACTTTCTAAAAATGGTGTTAAAATTGGAAATAATGTTTCAATTTTAAAGAATACTATTATTGAGTGTACAGGTGTAATTAGGCAATTAGGTGAAGGGTTGATTATTGGAAATAACGTTGGTATTGGTCAAAATTGTTTTATTCAAGTAAGAGGTCAAGTAAATATTGGAAATAATGTTATTTTTGGCCCTGGTGTAAGCATATTTTCAGAAAGTCATAATTATTCTAATTTAAAGAAGTACATTAATGAGCAGGGTGAAACAAGAAAAGGAGTTATAATTGAAAAAGGAGTTTGGATAGGAAGCGGTGCAATTATTCTTGATGGCGTAACTGTCGGTAATAATAGTATTATTGCTGCAGGAAGCATTGTGAATAAAAATGTACCTAGTTATACAATTGTTGGAGGAGTTCCAGCAAAATTTATTAAAAATAGAAAATAAAATATATGAAAAAAAGAATTTATATTGCAGGTAGTGGTGGAATGTTAGGAGAAGCATTTTACAGCCAATTTAAAGATGAATATGAAATTAAATGCTCAGACAAAGATGTTAATGAAGATTGGCTTTCATTTTTGGATTTTAGAGATTTTGAAGCATATAAAAAAGAAGTTGAAGACTTTAAACCAGATTACTTATTTCATATTGGTGCCTATACAGATTTAGAATTTTGTGAAGAAAATGTTGACGATACTTATGCAACAAATACATTGGCTGTTGAAAATGCAGTGTATTTAGCAAATCAATTAGACATCCCTCTTTTATATATTAGTACTGCAGGGATTTTTGATGGGAAACAAGATTTGTATGATGATTGGGATATACCAAATCCACTTGGAGCATATGCGAGATCTAAATACATGGCAGAACGATTTGTCTCTGAAAATGCGAGAAGATTTTTAGTTTGTCGAGCTGGATGGATGATGGGGTCTGGACCTAAAAAAGATAAAAAGTTCATTCAGAAATTAATGAAACAGATAAAAGATGGAAATAGAGAGTTGTTTATTGTCAATGACAAAGACGGTACACCTACCTATACTCATGATTTTGCTAAAACTGTTAAAGAGTTAATTAAAAAAGAATACTGGGGACTTTACAATTGTGTTTGCGGAGGGCAAACGAGTAGGTTTGAAGTTGCTGAGGAATTAGTAACTCTTCTAGGTATGCAAAATGAAATTAAAATTACTTCTGTAAGTTCTGATTACTTTAAAGATGTTTATTATGCAGAAAGACCACCTTCTGAAAGGTTGCTTACTAAAAAACTAGACATGAGAGGAGTAAATAAAATGCGTGATTGGAGAATTTCTTTGAAAGAATACATACAAGACTACTATCAAGGCTATTTAGAATAAGATGCAAATTAAGAAAAAGAAAGTTGCAATAGTTGGCACCAATGGTATTCCTGCAAAATATGGCGGATTTGAAACGTTGGCTGAATATTTAACGAAAGAGTTAAATAATGATTTTCAGTTTGTGGTTTATTGCAGTTCAATATATAATAAGCATGATCGCGTAGCTAAATATAATAACTCAAGGTTGATTTATTTGCCTTTAAAAGCAAATGGAATTCAAAGTTTATTGTATGATATTGTTGCTACATTCCATGCATGGTTTACTGCAGATGTGATCATTATTTTGGGGCCTGCCGCAGGATTTATCTTACCCCTTAATTATTTTTTTAAAAAAAAAATAATTGTAAACCATGGAGGATTAAATGAATGGGAACGTGAAAAGTTGAATTTTTTTCAAAGGAAATATGTTTATTTAACTCATAAGATAGCTGCAAAATGTGCAAGTTTTAATATAGCAGATAATCCTCCATTAGCAAAAAATTTGGAAAAATCTTTTAGGGTAATTACAGAAATTATTGAATATGGAGGAGATCATATAATAAAAGAGAGTTTAACTTCAGAATTGCAAACTAAATTTGCTTTTTTAAATGAAGCTTATGATTTAAGTGTGTCCAGAGCACAAATAGATAATAATTTGCATTTATTATTAATAGCATACAAGGAATTTCCAAATAGAAATTTAGTATTGGTCTCTAACTGGAGTATTTCAGAATATGGAATCAACTTGAAAAAAGAATACTTGAATAAGTATAAAAACATTTTTGTTGTTGATGCAATATATAATAAAAAAGAGCTGGATGTTATAAGAAGTAATACAAGCTTATATATACACAGTCACTCAAGATGTGGTACTGCACCATCATTGGTAGAGGCTATGAATTATAATATTCCAATTATATCTTTTGATGTTGAAACAAATAGAATAACTACAGAAGAAAAATGTCTTTATTTTTCGAATGAGTTTGAACTTATAGAAATCTTAAAAAATATTGATGATAGAGTTTTATCAAAAATAAAAAACGAAATGTATATAATTGCAAATGAAAAATATAAATGGTCTATCATAGCAGATAAATATAGAAGCATATTAAATCAATAAGTAGTTAAAGCGAATTAGAATTTTTAATAAAAAAATATTATGAAACAACTTGTAAGAAATGTGAAAATCATTGGAACTGGTTCTTACACCCCTGAAAAAATATTCACAAATAAATATTTGGAAACCATTATCGATACTAAAGATGAGTGGATTCAGGAAAACTTAGGCATTAAAGAAAGAAGGATTGCTGCTGAAAATGAGGCAACTAGTGATTTGGCAGCGGAAGCAGCTAAAAAAGCAATAAGTGATGCCGGTCTTAGTAAGGACGATATAGATTTAATAATAGTTGCAACAGCAACTCCCGATAGATTAGCTCCTTCTACTGCAGCTATAGTACAGGATAAAATTGAAGCATATAACGCTGTGGCTTTTGATATTTCAGCAGTCTGTAGCGGTTTTTTATATGGAATGTCGGTGGCTTCACAATTTATAGCATCAGGGGTTTATGACAATGTGTTAGTTATTGGAGCCGATACTTTTTCTAAAATTACAGATTGGACAAGAAGAGATGCTGTTTTTTTTGGTGATGGAGCAGGAGCAGCTGTTTTTTCACATGGAAATGTATATGAAGGATTTATGGCATTTCGACTATATACAGATGGAAGGGGGAAATGGAATTATACAATTCCAGCAGGAGGGTCGGAAATTCCTGCGACTGAAGAAACTGTAAAGAAAGGAATGCATTATTTTCAAATGAATGGTAGGGCAGTATATGATACCGCAACAATAGTTCTTCCTAAGGCAATTAATCAAGTACTTGAAGATTCTGGGTTAACAATTGATGATATTGATTATATGATTCCTCACCAACCTTCAATTAAAATTCTAAAGAAAACTGCAGAAATAATTGGTTTGCCTTTTGAAAAAGTAATGACCAATATGGATAAATACGCTAATACAAGTGGAGGTACTATACCTATATTACTTGATGAAGTTAAAAAATCGAATAAATTGAAAAAAGGGGATACAATATTGTTTGCAGCAGTTGGGTCTGGATGGACTTATGGAGCCTCTATTTTAAAATGGTCTTAACAATAATTTAAACTAGGAGATATGATTATAATTACAGGAGCATCAAAGGGAGTTGGGAAATTTTTGTTTGATAAATATACTTCGTTGGGGGAAACTGTTTATGGTACTTTTAATAAAAGCATTATTGGCAACGCAGTTGGAAATGGGACATACTCACAAGTAAATGTTGTAAATTACCAAGAAGTTGAAGAATGGGTTAAGTCAATTAATTTATCTGAGAAGATTACTTTGATTAATTGTGCGGGGATTTCTTATAATGCTTTTGCCCATAAATCAGAAGTTGAAAAATGGAAAAAAGTAATTGAAGTTAATTTAATTGGTACTTATAATGTAATTAGAGCTTTTCTGCCATTTATGAGGGATCATGAATTTGGTAGAATTATTAATTTTTCTTCTGTTGCAGCTCAAAAAGGAACACCAGGAACTAGTGCCTATGCAGCTTCTAAATCTGCTTTATGGGGTTTGGTGAAAAGTATTGCTGTAGAAAACGCTTCAAAAGGGATTACAATTAATAATATTAATTTAGGGTATTCTGAATTAGGTATGATAGAGCAAGTTCCGGAAAAGTATAAAGAAATAATAAAAGCACAGATTCCAAATGGTAAATTTTGTGATAAAGAGGACATATTTAGTTGTGTTGAATTCATAAGAAGTAATACGTATCTAAATGGATCTTCAGTTGATTTGAATGGTGGGATATTTTAAATATTATGATATTAAAAACGTTTAAAAAAGAATTAGATTTAGAGAAACAGCGCAATTTATTTAATGAATGTTTTCCCGAAAATAATGGAACCCCTGTAGAGACTTCTACTCATTATTTATGGAAATTCCATTCGTTTCCATCTACTCCAACCTCATATGAATATGGGGCATATTTAAAGGAGAAGTTGATTGGGTATTATGCAGCCTTACCCTATGAGTATATGATTGATGGTAAAATGATAAAGGTAGGTATGGTTTGTGATGTAATGACAGGTATAGAAGCTCGTGGGAAAGGAGTCTTTACAAAAATAGGCGTCTATTCTACAGACTCGATGAAAGATGAAGAATTAGAATTTACAATTGGTTATCCGATAAGGCCAGAAGTAATACCAGGGCATATTAAAGCTGGTTGGGAAAAATTATTTGCCTTACCATTATACATTAAGTTTTTAAGTAGTAAAAGCTTTTTGAAAAAGAAAAAAATTAATTTTTTACACCCAATAATTGACTTTTGTCTGGTTTCTTATAATTATTTAATTGGATTATTTCAATATAAAAATAAATATGATATTCAAATTTATAACTCTAAAGAAATAAGTGATATAGAAGGATTAGATTTGTTTTTACAGAAATGGATTTCTGAACAAGAAATAGCTTTAAATAAAAAAAAAGATTTTTTAAAATGGAGATTAGGAGCTCCCGGGAAAAATTACAAAATTATTATTGCCAAAGATTCAAATGAAATAATTGGTCTTTGTATAGTGTCAGAAATAATAAAAGAAAATGTACCATCCTTGGCAATATTAGATTTAAGCTGTCTTAAATATCATAAAAATGTAGAAGGTAGTATCTTTTCTAAAATTGAATCTTATGCTAGGGATAATAAGTTAGAAGCGATTATGATTATGGCAAGTAGTTATTTTTCTAAGAGGTATTCTTTAATTAAAAATGGGTTTATTAAATCACCACATAAATTTTGGCTTATTGTTAAAAACTTAAATAAAAATTATTCAATGGCATTTTTAAGAAATGAAAAAAACTGGCATTTAACCTGGATTGATTCAGATAATTTGTAAGAGATGAATATTTTAACCTTTGATATAGAAGAATGGTTTCATCTTTTAGACAATGAATCAACTAAAACAGATAAACAATGGAATAATTATCCAATACGTATTAATGAAAACATGGAGCGTATATTTAGTATTTTGGAAGAGACAAATTCAAAAGCTAGTTTTTTTGTATTGGGTTGGATTGCCGAAAAATATCCAAATGTAGTTAGGGAAATATGTGATAGAGGTTACGAAATAGGAAGTCATACTAATCTTCATCAGTTAGTTTATAGTCAAGATAGAAATAGTTTTTTTCAAGATTTAGACCGTTCAATAAAAACCTTAGAAGACCTTATAGGGAAGAAAGTTGAAATGTTTCGTGCTCCCGGGTTTTCAATTACAGAAAAAAATTTATGGGCTTTTGAAGTATTATGTGAATTGGGTATTGTAATTGACTCATCAGTATTTCCTGCGAGTAGAGCGCATGGAGGAATGCCTAAATACGGAGTTGCTCAGCCATCATTGTTAAAGTACAATGGCATTCAGTTAAAAGAATTTCCAATCAGTACAGCAACAATATTTAATAAACCTCTTATTTTTTCTGGTGGAGGATATTTTCGTCTTTTGCCTTATCCAGCAATAAAACACTTAACTAAGAATTCTGATTATGTTATGTCTTATTTTCATCCAAGAGATTTTGATTTTAATCAGCCACTTATAAAAGAATTATCTGTGCAAAGAAGATTTAAGTCTTATGTGGGATTGAAAAATGCTGAAACGAAATTAAGAAAATGGATTACAGATTTTGAATTTGTTGATATAAAAAAAGCAAATGATACTATTAATTGGAATAATGTAAAAACAGTAGAGTTATGAGAGGAATAATCTTAGCGGGAGGAAGTGGAACCCGTTTGTATCCAATTACCAAAGGGGTATCAAAACAGTTATTGCCAATTTACGATAAGCCGATGATTTATTATCCGTTATCGGTGTTGATGTTAGCAGGGGTTAAAGAAATATTAATTATATCTACCCCCGAAGATTTGCCTAATTTCGAGAAGTTATTAGGTAATGGTGAGAGCTTAGGTATAAAGTTATCATATAAAGAACAACCAAGCCCAGATGGTTTGGCACAGGCTTTTATCATTGGAGAAGACTTTATAGCTGATGAAGCTGTGTGTTTAGTTCTTGGAGATAATATATTTTACGGAAGTGGATTGACAAAAACATTACAAAATGCAAGAAAAAATGTTGAAGAAGAAAACAAATCTACTGTTTTTGGGTATTATGTAAATGATCCAGAAAGATACGGAGTTGCTGAGTTTGATAATGATGGAAATGTGACATCAATAGAAGAAAAACCAACGGACCCAAAATCTAACTTTGCTGTAGTTGGGTTGTACTTCTATACAAATGAAGTTGTGCAAATCGCTAAAAATGTGAAGCCTTCTCATAGAGGAGAGCTAGAGATTACCTCAGTAAATCAAGAATATTTAAAACAGAAAAACTTAAAAGTTGAACTATTGGGAAGAGGTTTTGCATGGTTAGATACGGGGACTCATGACTCTCTAATGGA
>TARA_B110000967_G_C18901899_1_pt1 | contig 13747 bp, 16 predicted proteins | sample TARA_B110000967 | Tara Oceans TARA_B110000967 (sample SAMEA4397903) | marine metagenome | biome: Polar Biome; feature: [DCM] deep chlorophyll maximum layer (ENVO:01000326); material: water (ENVO:00002006), including particulate matter (ENVO:01000060) such as... | depth 35 m
CGCATATACTAACGACTAGTTTAATCAGTATAGCAACCGCCATATTATGGAGTTATATATTAAATAAATCAAATAACAAGAAATTCATATACACAATAGGTGTGAGTAGCAACGATACTTGTCAAGTTCCCAAAAGAAAAACATATAAATGTAAATATAATCCTCCCTCTGCTTAATTACCCCGACAAACCAAATTATATATTACCTACGTAATAATATATAATAATAATTTAAAAGAAATGGATTTGAATTTAGGCACCTTTCTATTTTTATTCTTACGAATAGCTCCATTCATTCTAGTTTGTTTTTTCACACTCTCTTCTATATTTAATAGTGATCTTAGAGGAATCGTATATTTATTTGGATTATTATGGGCTATTATGATGAGCTTTCTAGTAGGCAATAATATATCATTCAATGATGTGAACCCAGATGATAAATCAGCCGTGTGTGATTTCGTGTTATTCGGAGGAGGGCAAAACGCAAGCATACCTGTAGGAGAAACGGTATTAGGGTTTACATTTTTCTATTTATTCACGACGCTTATATTGAAAGACCAAACATACGTTGGTAAAACAATGAACTTTGACAATATACCAAATGTTCCTTCATTAGGCAACTGTTTTGTCACCCCCTGGCAAATGTTATCAATCGATTTTTTGAAATTTATACCTAGCATATTTTCGAATACACCAAATTTAAAAGAAAACTTATCCACCATCATATTTTTCGTGGTGTTGATATTATTTGACATATTCTGGAATACCAACATATTTAGCTGGTTGAAAAATATAATGCAACTCCCGAATAGCTATTGTTATACTACATCGCAAACGGGTATGGCATATTTCATAGGTATCATAATAGGTATTTTATGGTCTAATATCATATTTAATATGAAATCACCAGAGCTACAATACTTTCCAGAATATAAAAACAATGAAGTATGCAAAAAAGCATCACCTACCAAATATAAATGCAAAGTTTATAAAAACGGCCACGTAATAAAGGACAACTTCTCCCAATAAAATAATAATAAATAGTCATTCTTATTATTTTACAATACTTATGTATCAAAATGCTGCAAATTCTCAGACAACCATGTTCGAATGTTTCGCGAAACGCGCATAGTATACATATCATTTGAAAGCATATGAACAGACCGGTGTTTATCCTCGAAGAATTTAAAAAACACAGGTATTATTCTATCAACCCGCCCTTTAGAATACTTTTCATTCAATTCAGTCAATGAAAACTCCGGTTTGCCAGTTCGTTTATTTACTTCGTTATGAAAATTCAGCAACATTTGTTTTAATTGATCTTTTGTTCGAATTGTGTTATTATTCAGATTATTCATATATGTCTTTGCGTGGATAGAGCAAGTAGGACAAGGTAAATTTACACAAATGATTTTAATAGTATCTAATAAAGTTTCACGAACAATAACAAAACTCTCTGGTTTGACCTTTTCTGCTAATATATGGAAAAAATACCAGATCGCTGGCCCCCAATCTATTTTAGACGTATTATTTATATTAGTCGAGATAGTCGAGTTAGATATTTCGGTTTTTATAGGAGTAGACATTTTCACTATACGTGGTTTTATATTATAATTCATGTTTTGTTTTATAAAACGATTAGAGTCATTTGTTCTCGAATTTGTAAATATCATTATATATTATACTAGAAAAATATAAACAAATCTTATAATTAATTATAGATAGATGAGCACTACAAAAGATTTATTAGTAAAAAACATCAAAGAATGGGTTAGATTGGACAATGAAATTAAGGCCCTTAAAAAAGAAGAGAATTCAAGAAAAACCGAGAAAAAAACACTGAATGATACATTAATTGAACTAATGCGAACCAATGAAATAGACTGCGTGGATATAAAAGATGGTCAGATTTGCTACAATCAAAAAACCATTAAAAAACCCATAACAAAGAAGAATTTATTAAATATATTGTCTAAATATTACCAAGGAGATATAGATAAAGCGGAAATCGTAAATGACTTCATACTAGAAAATCGAGAAGAAACAATAAAAGAAACCATAACTCGGAAAATCAATAAAGAGTAATTATACCAGTCCTAATGAAGGTATAGTATATTTTCCATTCGACACTACACAATTAGCAACAATCCTAGGGTTTTTATTATTATTCATAACATCTTCTGTATCATATACATTATTATTCTGGTCAATATAATATACAATACCCATTACTTCACGTGCAATCACTTCTATATGTTTAGTTTGAGGTGCGCTAGAAGAGTCAGTATTAATAAGTCCGTGAGGGCGGCCTTTTTCGTGTGTCCCGCAAAAATTACATTCGGCCTTTCTGCGTCGGGTGCATTGTTCGCCGCTAGCTCGCTTTGCATTGCATCGGTTGGAAGTGGGAATGGCATTTTTGATTCGCTTTCTTTTTATAAAATCATCCTTAGTCATACTCAATCTATCAAAATCGTAAATGAATTCCAATAGCTCGTTTTGAGAACTACTATCATCAAACGGTGTATTTTTTATTTTTTCACATATCTCCTTTTTTAAACTGGAAACATACGTTTCGATTTTAGTATTAATTCGCTTTTCCATCTTATTATGATAACAATAATACAATATAGTATTTAATCAATTTTTTAAATACTATAGACAACTCATATAAACAATTACTCAATAGCAACCGCTTTATCTTGATCAGATTTCACACTCGTTTGAATTTCGGTTTCTCCCATTTCTACATCTCCGTTCTCAATCAACATCTTATCTGGGTCTACATCGTTATATTGTATTTTTCGTGTTAAGTATGCAGACAAAAATACATTTTCGTCAGTATCAGTAATCGCTTTCGTTTCATATAGCTTGGACGCCATAAACAAAATATTTGTTAATAAAACGGTTAATGTTTTATCATCCAAATATTGTGTTATTATTACCACAGAACTCATTATGGCATTTAATAAAAATCCTAACATCGCAATACGACCACTTCGTTGATAATATTTATCAAGGCCAAGAATCGCATCTTTCTTTTGAGCTGGCAACTTAATGAGTGCTTCACCTACCGCATCATTGTCTCTAGGGAGTTCTGCATTCACGTCTAAGTAATTTATAAGCTTATTTTCCCTCTTCATCTCAGCATAATACATATGTAAAAATAAGACACAGGTAATTGTATTGAATGCAAAAACCACATTCTTATAAGGTTCCGATGTCATAACGTTATCACCCATAGAACAAACATTATCACCACACTTTTGGGGAACAAATACTACTAAAAATGACCCCATTATAACGCGATAAAACTCCATAATAAAAGACGTATACATACCTGTTTTTTGTTTGAAATCTTGATCATTCATCGTTTCGGCTATAGCTTCAATACTTCCTCTACGCTCACTTTTGGATTCTTCCATATATATTTATTGAACATATAAAATACTGACTAAACTTCGTCAGAAAATTTAACCCGTTTATCTGTAGCTAACCCGATGTCTATAACAATTTTATTAATATGATTTTCGCCTAAATATACATCCCCCAATAAAACTCCTTTTGCATTCACCATCAAATTTCGAACTTGTATTATTTCCCCCATAAGAGTTTTCTGTAGATAATGATAGAGAGTGTAATTTTTCCAATGACTACTATCATCTATTGCTAAAGGACGTCTTACCACATCTTTTAATTCTAATACATAACTTCGAATACTTGCAATAGAATAAGGCGCAATTACCGCTATTTTTATTGTATTATTATCAACTATTTCAATGACCTTTCCATTTTTAATATTCGGTATGAAAGAACGAACAATATTATTTTTACTATAAAAATGCAAACGATTATCTTTGAATAAAAAAGGGTCTATAAACGATACCCAACCCATAATATATTAGCGTGTTAAAACATTTTCGACACTTTTTCAAATACCTCCCTTGATTTTACACACGCTGCATTTAAATGCGTTCTAATCAGATTTTTATCAATATTTTTCTTATAAGCTACACGTATGATACTCTCATCATCGTGAGGATGGAACTTTTTAAAGCCACAAAACGACATAATTTTATCGTCGATAAAATACTGCTGATATAAAGCAAACTCCAACATTTTACCCATAGTATAATCTTCTTTTTCCAAGACAATGTCATATGAATGTTCCATCGTAGTTTCACTCAGTTTGATGGGAACCATATCAGATTCAATTGCAATAGAGAAATTAGACAATTTCTCTATCAACGCATTACATCCCTTCTTGACGATTTCTTTGTTATCATATACACCGACACTTTGAATGGAAAAGTCGAAACTATCCTCTACAAACTGTCTTTGTGCATCCAATAAATAGTAATTCTTTTTATGCATTTCGATATCCTGCTTTGACATCTGCTCAGACGATAACTTATTTTCTTGTTCTTGCCAGTTCGCGTCTGCCTTGGCCTTATCGATCGTATTTCCATATGCACACGTAGATACTACATTAAACATACTACTATCATTGGCGGTTCGAACTGAGAATTCAGCGGTAAGCTTTAATTGCTCCCCTGGAATAGAGGAACCCATACTAGGGCGTATTCTAGCAAAATCAATGAACATATTTGTTTTTGAACACGGGGGGAATATACGCCGGGTTTCGTCCTTGGTTAGATAATTGTCATTTGTTTTATTTTTTATGCGAAAATCTTCTGTCGTAATAATAATCATACTGTCTGTTTCATTTTTCATGTCTAATTCCAGAATATAATTGCCCGGCAATAAGTCCAGATCTGTTATATGCACAGGAATACAGCTTAATCGCTGCTTCAAAATTTCATTATGCAATCGAGTCGTATTTATAACTATATTACATTCGTTGTCCTCATATGTTTGAGTATAAATAGCATTAACCGGAATATCACTCAATATAGTTCTACGTAATGCATTTGCTAAACTTACATTCAAACCACTCAGTGTGAATTTATAGGTATCACTATCCAGACCAATGTTATGAATAGAAGGGTTCATTGTTTTCAATATAAAGTATATAGTTATAATTTTATATACTTTAAAATCGTTCTATCAATTTTATTAATCGTCTGGTTCATTCTCCAATACAAATACATTGAAAAAATGAGCTCTTTCTCTTGGGGTAAGCTCGCCCCAAACAAGGCGACATTTATTTGTTGTATTGGTATGTTTTTTTATAAACAAATGGTTTGTTTTTCTACAAACCCTTGTATAATTATCGAAAATAGGACGATGATTCTCTACAAACTGTTCTAAATCATTGAGTAAAATAACATCGTTATATTGTGGGAAGTAATAATTTGTCAATTCGTTATAGTCTCGATTATATGAATGTATATCCGCAATTTGTTCTCTTGATATTGGTATATATGTGTAAGGCATAATGTGTTCTCTGATAATATCATCAGGAAGAAGGTTCATATTATTATATACAATTTTGTTTCTATATAATATAAATAATTTTATAAATCAACTAATGCCACTTTTTTCCATAGAACACCTGTAGAAATATATAATATAGCACTGTTAGTATCAAATAGCATAACTCCAGCACTAGGTATAGCACCAATAGGATTCGCACCAGTACTCTGTATCCTAGGTTGAACTTCTATTGAACTACCTCCATCAAATGATGCAGACCCAATGACAACTGCCGATACCAATTTGCTCGTGGTAGCAGATGTTCCATCAATAATATTATTAAATTTTGATACACCACCTACAAATAATCCATCGTTCAATGATACATCTCCCGCTACGCTCAACCCAGAATTCATACTAGCGTCACCATCTAATATGATGCCTAGGTCAGGATTTCTAGATATGAATGTGCCACTAACATCAACAAAGCCCTTTACATAAATAGATTTGAAACAATTCGCATTATTTGAACTATCTAACCATTCTGTCATTGTATATAATATGTCATTATATAAAATAATTATAATTATTAATAATAACTATTGAAACATCATTAATGCGACCATTATAAAAAACAATACAAAGGGAAATATAACTAAAATCCAAGAGAATGGTTCGCCACCACCTTTGCACATAATATTAAGAAGCCAAGTCCAAAAAGCAATATATACCGCCTTAAACACAAATATATAAATGCTATTTTCAACAGAGCAACCTAACGCTCCTAAACAATATAATTTTTCACTACCCATATTTTGAAAAAGCATAATTATGTAAGAAAAAATCGATAATATAAAATAAAACTTCGCTGGGGGGCATAAATTAAAAAAAGTATCGATCATAATGATATAACATAACTAGAGATAATTATCGTTTTCGGTTTACTTTTGTTTTACGTTTTTTTTTTACCGTTTTACGTTTTTTGATATTTCTTTTTTTAGACTTTTTATTACGCTTTCCACCAGTCATATTCAAACGTGCTGAACCTACTTGTCCAATTGGATCATTATAACCTCCAATATTTTGATTGAGTTTATAAGGCAAATCACCTACCCCAGAACCTCCGTTAAATATTTTAGTAGCACAATCACAACCACCTGTTTTAGTTGGCATCGAATATATAATATGACAACATTTTATTCAATATCTACGTGAGTCAATATATGTCTTCTACAACACATATGGGTTAAACCTAAATCGTCTAAAATCTTACCTTCAATTGTCTTTTCTGCATTATCCTTCGATAAATATATTACCTTGTCTGCACTCACTCCCTGCAATAGCTTATTTCTGCGAACCTCATTCTGATAATATCGATATTTATCTGCTAACACCATACCACACGTAAAACATTTAACAGGAATAATCATTTTGATTGTATATATATATTTAAATACATTGTTTTATCTTAAATCAATTTTATGAATAGAATATATATAATGAATATTATACCTATTTATTTGTTGTTATTAATCATTGTTTTATCGCTATTATTCATAAAAAAGTCAAAAGAATCTTTCGAAGACACAGAAGACAATATACAACTTAAATTTCAAGAAAGAGAAGCACTACAGCAAGAAGTAAATGACAACCCAAATATGATGTGGAAAAAAAAGCAAGAACTACTAGATAGAATTGACGACCTAAATAATACATTTGATTTCACGAATTATACAAACAATGATAATTATAAACCATTAGAAGAGAGTCAAAGTGCAGAATCTGTAAATTATGATGTCAATAATTTTAATGTAGACTACCACGAATCTAGTGAAATTTTGGAGAAAGAATTTGGTTATGGCCTAGATATCAAAAATATGATCATATACGACCCTCAAACCGAAAAAGTTGTTTCTGCAAAAGTTCCAATGAATCAAACATTGCCTATATATAACAGTCCTGGTAAATATAAATATGGTGTTAAAAAATACATCCCAACCTATACCGATTCTGTTTATTTAAGTCCAATAAAAAATATAGACAACGACACCAATATTCAAGCATATGACGCAGACGCATCAACATTTGTTCTTGCGACAGACTAATATGTTAATATAATTTGATTCCTTTGGTCGTTTTTTTCTTCTTGAGAGGTTTGTCATCATTATGTGGATTATGTATATTATCGTGGCACGTCTCACAAATAGAGATTAGATTTGCCTTGTGATTTTTATGAAAACTACCTATAAACCCATTATCATCTGCGTCTTTCTGTTGCTGTAAATGATGAACCTCTGTCCCCATTGTTTTATTACATAACTCACAAAGTCCTTTTACTTTAGCGGCATTATACGACGATTGATTATTGCTCAATACTCCTCGTGTATCCGCAAAATATTTATTACGAATTGCAAATGCTGCATCCAAAAAATCGACATCCATATAAAGAGATTTACAAACTTCTAGACCATATATTCTAGGTCCAGAGCCAGTTTGCAACTTTCTATCATATACTAAACACTCATTCTCGGGGTCATACGATACGGCCAAATGCTTTAATGATAACGAATCCATATTCTTAATTTCATCGTAATCCACTATTTCGTGAAAATGTGTAGCAAATACAAAAGAGGTTTCATTTTTATGTAAATGCTGCAGACCAGCTATAAAAATACTCAATGCTGATTCGGTTTCGGTTCCTGAACATAATTCATCTCCTAGAACAAGGCTATTTTCATTCGATAAGTTAAGAATTGTTCTTAATTCGCTCATTTCTACAGCAAACGTAGATAGACCCTTGAATAAATTATCATTCCCCAAAATACGAGAAAAAATAGCGGTATAAGGTTTATAACGATAGTTCGTGCAAGGAACAAACATACCACATTGTGCCATAATTACAGATATTCCTAATGCGCGAATTAGACTTGTCTTTCCTACCGCATTTGTGCCATATAATAATATACCATCATTCTTATTTACACCTAACTGTATATCATTTTCCACATATAATTCGGTATCTTGTATTTGTTCGATTAAACAGTGTCGTAGCCCTTTTGCATCTACATATGATTTTACTTGATTATCATCTATTTCTGGTCTAACATATTTATATTCTTTTGCACAATATGCTTTAGACAAAATCACATCGAATACCGATAATATTTTCGACGTATTTTCGATATCTTGAAAAATAGTTGATTCCATATCATTCAATATAGATACATAGGTTTCAGATATAACATCATTCAGCTGGTTTTTACATACTAAAATAGAACGACAAATAGCGTGAACATCATTATTTTGTTCTGTTAGTCGAAAATTAATATCAACACTGTTTGCAGCCGACTTAATAAACTTAATATCTTTTACATAAATAGTATGCTCTATGTCATTATGTATGATTTTGAAACTTGCAGTTGAATTAGTTTTACTAATATTTTTTAAAATTTCCGATCGTTTTGTAGTCATTTGTAAAGATAATCCTGATTTTTCGGTTTCATGTATTTTTATATAATCTACCGACGAACTTTCCCAATTACGGATGTATTTATTTAATCCGTGTTGAACGGTCGTTAATAATGTCAATAAATTATTATACTTATCATAAAGAATATCCAATTCGTTATTTATCCCTTTCTTTATAATATTTACTGGAAATATAGACATACTATTTAAAGACTTGCATCCAGCTATAATAAAATGCTTATTAAGATATTTTCGAATAGATAATACATAATTCTTTATTATTTTATCGCCGTCGGTAATTGTACCAGCAATATAATTATACAAAAATGGTTTGGGTTCAATCTCTTCCATCAACTTATTTAATACGTTTACTGTTTCGTATAGATTATAAATAGAAGATGGATACAATACTTTCAACAATAACTGTCGTAAAATTTTGTCGAGGTCCTTGATATTATGCAACTCTTTTCGCCAGTTTGCAATAGCAGTATATTTACAATTTTTCAAAATGCTATCAATGGTTTCGTATTCGGTATTTAACCATTTCACATTTACAGTTGGATGTGTAATCTGGTATTGAAACATACGTTTTCCCATAGGAGTGCAGCATTTGTTCAAAAATGACATAACAGACGATTTTTTTCCATTCATTTGACTATCGAAAGAGTTATCCGATATGATATTAAGTTGGCTCAATGTATGATTTGCCAAAATTATATTATCAGAAACATTATTGAAAGATGGCAACTTCAACTTCTTCACTATATCTGGGTTGTGCTCTTGAATGAAATGTAATAAATAGCACAATGATTGGGTAGCCATAACATATTGTGTAAAATCACTATATGTATCAAATGCGTCTTCATTATAAACACGACTAATTATCTCCTTCATATATTTTTGGTTCTTACATCTGTCGCATTTAGTCGCGGTAGATTCAATCATATGAATATTTTCGGTCTGGATACCTGCATAATTCACCATTTTAGATATATCAGTTTTAGCAAAATCGTGTATAATAATCACTTCACTCGGATTATACGTGGACACAAACCGTTCTAATTCATCGAACGTAGTGATATTCATATAGAAAGTAATTTCATTTTGAAATGTATATACTTCACCTGTAAATATATTTATTACACTTGCACCACACACCAATATTTGTTTTTTTTTTATATTTTTATTCGCATAAGGATTAAATGATTCTAACCATATACACATTATATTATTTGATAATCTTGCATTGCTATCAGTATCGCAAGAAATATAAGTTCCTGGTGAATAAACATGGTCAAGCTTTCGAATCACAGTTTTCCCTTGCTTTTCTTGAACAAATACAGCAACCGTATATCCTGCATCAGTCAACTTCGATAAATACTTATCAACCATAAAATCACGAAACCCTGCCATTAAAATGGTCTTCTTTTTTTTATCAACCGGGTCTGTGAATTCAAACGTTGTTTTTTCAGATACATTCAATCCGCAAATAACCGAAAAATCAGCTATAGAACTACCGCTTATATTATTATCGGCATCTTTCATACCATAAACTTCGAAAAATGCTCCTACCTGCAATAAAACAATACTCTTCATTCCATATTCATTAAGATAGGTTTGTGCGTGTTTAAAATATTCGTGATGAATCGTTTCTTCCATGGTTCGTTGTCAATATATACTAATATAATAGATGGTATATATTTAAATATATTTGTATATATAATAAAATTGATAAAGCTAAACGATAATGAACACGGAACATACTACTAATCAAAATATTAATCAACGTAAAATGAGAGAGACCAGTGAATATGGACACGGGTATGGACAATATTGCATATTAGACGACTATACTCATAGCTATGTTATTCAAAAAAAACAACCAATATATCAATTATATACCATAACTGAAGAACACACATATAACATTGATTCAGACGAAGATGACATTCAAAAATACATATATAAAAACAAGGATTCGTTCATACTCAACATAACCAGATATGTAGTTGCGACTATTGTTTCTATATGCACTATATTATGTGTCATTTTGTTCAAATCATAATTTGTCATTATTATTTATAAAATTATACATTAATGTTTCAGAATTATGATTTTGAACCTCACCACATATCAAAAGAGCTGCTTCATACATTTGTCGTAATACATCATTCGGGGTAATTGTTCCTATTTTAATAAATCCGTGTTTCATCAAATATTTACGAACATCTTGCAAAGGAACTTGTTGTAAAAGTTGTTTTTTTGTTGTAATAGTATTACGAATCGTTTTATTTGATATTAAAACTGAAATTAACGGTTTTGTTTTGGATTTTCCAGTTTTATATGTGCGACGAATAATTTTCTTATGGAATCGTTTTCGTTTCTTCTTTTTCATATTCTCAAGTTTCTTTTGTTGATTCATAATATTCCCTTTTATGAATGTGCTAGAACCACCGTAGTTATCCATTAATTCTCGCGGAATAATAGCTGAATCAGCTGCATCGTCAGTCTTTCTAGTTTTATTCATATAATCGCGGAATGTAGGCAAACTTCCATTTTTTAAACAACCATATTTGGGCATAGATACTTTCGTTGAGTTTATATGCATCGGTGGGGATTCTGTAGTTGCATTCGGATAATTAATATTTATTTCCGGCATATCTGGAATTTTATAATCAATTGTAGGCGAATGTGCCACTGGGGGATGTTTTAATGTATGATTTAGGTTGTTTTTAGTAGGCATTGTCATATTATCAAAAAAATTCTTAGCATCATCAAAATCTGTGGGTTTCACACGAGATTGCGTAGGTCTCTTTGCATAAGTAGTAATTTGTTGTTTGTTTTGCTCACTTTGTTGGTCTCTTATCATTTTCAACACGCTCCGTTTTCGCAAAGTATCTGTTTTACTTTTAGCCGGGCTAGCCTGTTTCATTTTAATTTTACCAGACGACTGCATATCCCCCTTCTTCGTTTTTTTTGTTGTATTTGAAAACGAAAATGATTGAGGATTAATCGTAATTATTTTTTTTTCACTCATTCTGTAAATATATAATTAAAAGATTGTATATTTACCCGTTAGGAAAAAGATTATTATTATAAACGAATAAATTAAACATAAATACCGTATAAATGTGATCTATCTTCCTTTTTCGGTCTATTTGACATAAACGTGTCAAACCCTTTTTCTAAGTCATTCATTGTAATTTTTTTCCGCAATTCTTTATCTTTACCATATACACGCCGACTATGAGATATTTTAGTGTAAGTAAATAATTGCTCCATATCTCGACCATAGCTAGTAAATTGCTTATAGTTTTGTTTGAACCACTCGTCTCGCAATTCTTCGCAATCCCACCCGTTTAATCTTACTTGTCGTTCATATATAGATTTCAGTTCTATAGCGTTATATGGTTCAAATGTAAACTTCCATACAAATCGTGATTTCAAACCACGATTCATTCTAAAAAATGTCTCATTTAACTCTTCTTCATATCCGGCAATTATTACCATCAAATCGTCTTTGTGATTACTCAATGCTTCGCATAAGGTATCTAAACATTCTTTTGAAAAACTATCTTCTTTTTCACTACTTGCTAAAGAATAAGCCTCATCAATAAACAATACCCCGCCTTTTGCGTCGTCGATCAGTTTTGCAGTCTTAATAGCTGTTTGTCCCAAATAACCAGCTATTAAATCTTGACGAGTTGCCTTTATAAACGTGTTCTCTTTTAATATACCTATCTTTGAATACATCTTGCCAATGATCTTTGCTATTTCTGTTTTACCTGTCCCAGGAGGACCATATAAGACTGTATGTCTATAATCACTTCCATTTTTTGATAAATGTAAATTCTGCAAAAAATACAACAATTGATCTAGAACACTTTTTTTTAACGATTCGATACCAATAAATGCATCTAACAATATTAATTCTTCTTTTATTTTCACTATCTGTTGTAGGTCAATATTGTATTCGGTATCATCTTTATACTCATATTTATCAATAATTTTTAATAAATCAGATATACTTTCAACTGTATCATCCACCACAATTTTATGTATCTTTTCCGTTTTGTTTTCCGTTTTGTTTTCCGTTTTGTTTTCCGGAGATTTCAAAGATATATTGTTCGGTTCAATCTTGACAAAATTATCCAAAAACGAGAGTTGATCGCACGTGGTTGGGGAATTATCGAAAAAATTGGGTCCAATTGCCGGTAATAATGAATCTGTTTCAATAGTTTCGTTATATGTTTGTTCGAATGTTTCATCTATATCTCGCAACAACCGTTTTTTATACTTTTTCTGACCATTTTTATCAAAAGTATCTAAATAATTTACGAAATTTTTGGTGGTGTTTATCATATTATTACTAGTGTATAGTATTATGTTTTTGTATAATTTTATAAATATATGTTATCATAAAATTGATTATATATAAGTGAGGATTGTTATTCAATATACAAGCAAATATGCAAAAAATGGAAGCTTTCTCTAATAATTCGGTATCGGTTAAATCCCTGACTAAAGTCCCTCGCAAAAGGAAATTAGTTATAAAGGATAATGATACCACCAAAATATTAAAGGAAGTTGTAAAAGCAGAAGAAGATATGAAAAATTATGTAGATAAACTGCACAAAAATGTTTCACCAAATGAGGTATTATTACTCGATCATCTAGACAACCAGACCGAAGACCCATATACTATTATCGAATCGTATTTTGAAGGCAAGTATTTGGAAAGATTGGTAAGACACCAGATCGAATCGTATAATCATTTCATCAATTACCAAATTCAACGAACAATCAAAATGTTTAATCCTGTGCGTATTCATTCTGAAAATGATTTCATTCCTGAAAAAAAACAATACCTCCTCGAGATTCTAATCTCGTTTGATAATTTCAAACTT
>TARA_B110000967_G_scaffold44251_1_pt1 | contig 13657 bp, 4 predicted proteins | sample TARA_B110000967 | Tara Oceans TARA_B110000967 (sample SAMEA4397903) | marine metagenome | biome: Polar Biome; feature: [DCM] deep chlorophyll maximum layer (ENVO:01000326); material: water (ENVO:00002006), including particulate matter (ENVO:01000060) such as... | depth 35 m
AGATTTAAAAGTCCATAAGCTACAGAATCGGTAATGTTTACGTATTCGTCCGCAGAGTAAGTGCGCCAAATACCATCTTCTTTTCCTGCTAAAACATCAGTTTTATTAAATTTCTGACGTGTGTATTCAGCAAGTTCAAATATACGGGTGGGTTTTAATTCCATAGTAGAAATAGATTGATTGGGAAATTTGATTCCAAATCTACTAAAAATCTTTTCATAATCAATTGTTGTTTTGCTATTGAGTTTTTTTTGAACTCAAGGATTGAAATACTACATTTGAAGAAATTACTTTAATGGCTTCAAATCCTCATATGCTCGATACCCCTATCGAATTCCTAAAAGGAGTTGGGCCTCAGCGTGCTGAGGTATTACAAAAAGAATTACACGTTTTCCGATACCGCGATTTATTGGAGCTTTATCCATTTAGATATATAGATAAAACGCGTTTTCATAAAATCGCCGAACTACAAGCCGACTTGGCTGATGTGCAAATTGTAGGGAAGATAATTCGTATTAAAGAAGAAGGAGTAGGGCGGAAAAAACGTATAAAAGCTATTTTTCAAGACGACACTAATTCGATGGACTTGGTTTGGTTTAAAGGTATTTCATGGGTGCGGAAAACCCTCAAAGTTGGAGAGGATATTGTCGTTTTTGGAAAACCCACATTGTATAATTCTACTTTTAGTATTTCTCATCCTGAAATAGAAACCCTAGAGTCTCATAAAAAATCTTTAGTTACTGCGATGCAAGGGGTGTATCCCTCTACAGAAAAATTAGGCGTAAGGTCTTTGCATTCTAAAGGAATCTCAAAACTGATTCATGAGTTATTGGAACAAGTAGCCTCTTATATTCCGGAAACCTTATCGATAGAAATAAGAAAAGAGTACAAGTTAATTTCTAAGCGAGAGGCATTAGTCAATGTGCACTTCCCTCAATCTGAAGCCTTATTAGCTCAGGCACATAGGCGCTTAAAATTTGAAGAGTTTTTCTTTATGCAGTTAGCAATGTTGAAATTGAAGCAACATAAAAAGGAAACCTATTTATCTTACCCTTTCTCAAAGGTGGGAACTCATTTTAATACCTTTTATAAGGAGCAGTTACCCTTTGAATTAACGGGTGCTCAAAAACGCGTTCTCAAAGAAATTAGACTCGACGTGGCGACCGGTAAACAAATGAATCGCTTGGTTCAGGGAGATGTAGGTTCAGGGAAAACTATTGTGGCTTTAATGGCTATGTTAATTGCAAAAGACAACGGTTTTCAGGCTTGTTTAATGGCGCCTACTGAAATTCTTGCAAGTCAACATTTTCAGGGACTAAAGGATATGGTAGAGGCAGTAGGCATGAAAATGGCTTTGCTTACGGGTTCTACAAAAGTAGCTAGGAGGAGAGAAATTCATGCAGCCTTAGAGTCTGGAGAATTAGATATTTTAGTGGGTACTCATGCTTTATTAGAAGATAAGGTTCAATATAAAAACCTGGGCTTAGCGGTAATCGATGAGCAGCATCGTTTTGGGGTTTCTCAGCGGTCTAAAATGTGGAAGAAAAATAGCAAACCCCCTCATGTATTGGTTATGACTGCTACTCCAATCCCCCGTACTTTGGCAATGGCAGTGTATGGCGATTTAGATATTTCTCTAATCGATGAATTACCTCCAGGGAGAAAACCGATAACAACTTTTCATAAAACAGATAAACACCGTTTGTCGATGTTTCATTTTCTAAAACAGGAAATTGAGAAAGGCCGACAAATATACATTGTTTATCCTCTTATTGAGGATAGTAAAACCTTAGATTATAAAGATTTAATGGATGGCTACGATAGTATTAGTCGTCATTTCCCGAAACCACAATTTCAGGTTTCTGTGGTTCATGGAAGAATGAAAGCTGAAGATAAAGAAGCCGAAATGGCCCGATTTGTAAAGGGTGAAACTCATATTATGGTTGCTACCACGGTAATTGAAGTGGGGGTAAACGTACCTAATGCTTCTGTAATGGTTATAGAAAGTGCGGAGCGTTTTGGTTTGTCGCAATTGCATCAACTTAGAGGAAGAGTGGGTAGAGGTTCTGAGCAATCTTTTTGTGTTTTAATGAGTGGGCATAAATTAAGTGCTGATGCCAAAACTCGTTTAAAAACGATGGTCCAGACACAAAACGGTTTCGAAATTGCCGACGTGGATTTAAAATTAAGAGGTCCGGGTGATATTATGGGAACTCGTCAGAGTGGACTGGTCAATTTGAAGTTAGCTGACCTCACAAAAGATTCTAAAATATTACAATATGCTAGGCAAATAGCTTCCGAGCTTTTAGATAAAGATCCAGAAATAGTTTGTGTAGAGAATAGACCTATTCTAAAAGAATATATGCGTGCGCATCACATCAAAATGCAATGGAGTACTATTAGCTAAATGATTTGAAAATTTAAAGATGAGTTAATTTGAAAATGACAATTGAGAAATCTTCTTTTGTGTGAATATATTTACGCTCAAGACTTCTATTTTAAAGAGTCTTATTTACTGATTTTAAGCTTGTTGTGTTTTGAGGCCGTTGAATTGTTAAATCATCAAATTTAAAACCCCATAATTAGTTTTTATCTCAACGATTTCCCCATCAGACTTTGGTTTATAAGTATGAGCAAACCCTTTCGTTTTCGTATGTTTGTATTTAATAATAAATGTACACTATGATAAAGGTTAGGAAACAGGAAGCATTAGACTTCCACTCGGAAGGAAGACCTGGAAAAATAGAGGTAGTGCCTACAAAAAGCACTAATTCACAAAGAGATTTATCGCTAGCATACTCGCCAGGAGTGGCTGAGCCTTGCTTAAAGATTGCCGAAAATAAAGAAGACGTTTATAAATATACAGCCAAAGGGAATTTGGTTGCTGTAATATCCAACGGTACTGCCGTTTTAGGCTTGGGCGATATAGGCCCCGAAGCGTCTAAACCTGTAATGGAAGGGAAAGGCTTATTGTTTAAAATTTATGCCGATATCGACGTGTTTGATATCGAAGTGGATGTGAATGATGTAGATTCTTTTGTAAAGACTGTAAAAGCTATTGCGCCAACTTTTGGAGGGATTAATTTAGAAGATATAAAAGCTCCCGAATGTTTTGAGATTGAACGTCGATTAAAAGAGGAATTGAATATCCCTGTGATGCACGACGATCAACACGGGACTGCGATAATTTCTGCGGCAGCTCTTTTAAATGCACTCGAAATTGTTGAGAAAAATATTTCAGAAGTTAAAATAGTTATTAATGGAGCTGGTGCAGCTGCAATTTCTTGTACACGGTTATATGTTTCTTTGGGTGCAGACCTAAAAAATATTGTGATGTGCGATAGTAAAGGAGTCATTCGCTCCGATAGAAGTAATTTAGCTGGGCATAAACTCGAATTTGCCTCATCGAGAGATTTAAATACTATTGAAGATGCTATGATAGATGCGGACGTTTTTGTCGGCTTATCAAAAGGGAATGTAGTGAGTCCAGCAATGGTTAAATCTATGGCATCTCAGCCTATCGTATTTGCGATGGCTAATCCAAGTCCTGAGATTTCTTACGCCAAAGCTATTGCTTCAAGAAAGGATATTATTTTTGCAACAGGACGATCCGATTATCCTAACCAAGTGAATAATGTACTTGGTTTTCCGTATATTTTTAGAGGTGCTTTAGATGTTAGAGCCACTAAAATAAACGAGGAAATGAAGATTGCTGCCGTAAAAGCAATTGCGGACCTCACTAAAGAGTTGGTTCCCGAAGAAGTTAATATCACTTATGGTGAATCAAACATTACTTTTGGACCCGATTACATCATTCCAAAACCAAACGATCCTCGATTAATTTCTTGTGTTGCTCCTGCAGTGGCAAAAGCAGCTATAGAGTCTGGTGTAGCTTCCATAGCTATAGATGATTGGGATCGTTATAGGGTATCACTAAATAAACGTGTTGGGCGCGATAATAAATTATTGCGAAATGTGACCACTAGGGCTAAGTTAAATCCTAAACGAGTGGTGTTTGCAGAAGCCGATCATTATAATATTTTAAAAGCAGCTCAAATTATTAAAGACGATGGTATTGGTGAACCTATTTTATTAGGTAGAATCGATAAGATTGAAGCTTTAATAGAAGAGCATGGTTTCGATTTTGAAGGCGTAAGCATAATTGATCCTAAAGCCGATGCAATGCAAGAAAAACTGAACCATTTTGGGGATGTTTTATGGGAGAAAAGAAGAAGAGATGGTTACTCGCAATACGAAGCTAGGAAAGTTATGCGCGAGCGTAATTATTTTGGTTCCATGATGGTGGAACTTGGTGAGGCTGATGCTATGATTTCTGGTTTTTCTAGAAACTACCCAGAAACGATCAGACCAGCTTTACAAATTGTAGGAACTGAAAAAGGCGTAAAACGCGTTGCCGGTTTGTATGTAATTATGACCGCTAAAGGACCTGTTTTTATTGCTGATACTACTATTAATGTGAATCCTGATGCAGAGCAATTGGCAGATATTGCAGAGCTAACAGCAGACTCCGTACTTCGTATGGGAATAAAACCAACCATGGCAATGTTGTCGTATTCTAATTTTGGTTCTACCAAAGATGCAAATTCTACCAAGGTAAGAGAGGCTGTTCGTATTCTACATAAACGCCGTCCAGATTTAACAGTTGATGGTGAAGTACAGGCAAATTTCGCAATGAACAAAGAAGCTTTTGCTGAGAAGTTCCCATTCTCTGATTTAGCCAATAAACACGTGAATGTGATGATATTCCCGAACTTAGAATCTGGTAATATCGCGTATAAATTAATGCAAGAATTGGCTGGTTTCGAAACAATTGGTCCTATTTTAATTGGACTTAAAAAAACCATCCATATTTTGCAATTAGGTGCAAGTGTAAAAGAAATTGTTAATATGACCACCTTGGCAGTTGCCGATGCGCATAATAATTTATCTAAAAGATGATTACACATATAAACGGAAAATTAGTAGAGTTGAATCCTGCTTATGCTGTAATTGAGTGCAATGGAGTAGGATATATGTTAAACATTTCCCTAAACACTTATTCGAAAATAGGAGAATCTGAGTCGTGTAAGTTATACACTCACCTCGCTGTTAAGGAAGACTCTCATACTCTTTATGGTTTTTATGAAGTATTAGAACGCAAGATTTTTAGAATGTTAATTTCAGTTTCTGGAGTAGGTGCTTCTACAGCTCGAGTTATTTTATCTTCTATGCAATCTGCGGAAATACGAGATGCTATTGTAAATGAGGATGTAGCTCTTATAAAATCGGTTAAAGGAATTGGGATTAAAACTGCCCAACGAATTATTCTAGATTTAAAGGATAAAATGCTCAAAGCATTCGACGATATAGAGATAAGTATAAAGTCTGGCAATAGAAATAGAGAGGAAGCGTTATCTGCACTAGAAGTTCTAGGTTTTCCGATGAAAGCGGTACATAAACTTATTGATAAACTATTAGAAAAAGACCCTCTAGTAGAAGTAGAAGAACTTGTAAAACAAGCATTAAAGCAGCTGTAAGTGAAGCGTAATCTAGCTACTATAAAAATACTATTTACCATTATCATTTGTCTTTTTGGCAGCACCCTTGTTAAGGCACAGGATGATAGCTTGGCTTTGCCTTACCCACAAATGCTTTTTAACAATCCGGGTAATTTTACCGAGAGTATACAGTATAGTTTAGATAATCACGATTTCACTTTTAGTAATTCTATAGGTAGTTTTCAAGCTACTAGACCCACTTTTATGAGCGAATCGGCTTATAAAAATTGGTTGTTCAATAAACAAATTAAAGGTTTTTGGCGTCAGAAAGTACAGTCTAATTTATTAGATCAAGGGATTGCTGGAACCAAACCAAAAATGCAAATTGGTGGTGAATCTTTTAGTAGAGTTTTTGGTGGTAATACAGTCGATATACGCCCACAAGGATCTGCTGAGCTTACTTTCTCTGGGAATGTAAACAAGACCAAAAACCCATCGCTTACCGAAAAACAAAGAAATCAGTCTAACTTTAATTTCGATCAAAGTATTCAAATGAATGTAATTGGGAAGATCGGAACTAAACTCTCTTTACGAACCAATTACGATACTAAAAGTCAATTTGATTTTGAAAATCAAATGAAATTAGAGTATACAGGTACCGAAGATGAAATCATAAAAAAGATTGAGTTGGGGAACGTAAGTCTACCATTAAGTGGCTCTTTAATTTCTGGTACTCAAAGTCTATTTGGAATAAAAGCACAATTTCAGTTTGGGAAAGCAACTTTCACAACAGTTTTCTCTGAGCAAAAATCAGAAACCAGTACTATAAAGGTCGAAGGTGGTGCACAAACTACCAATTTTGAGATTTTCGCATCAGATTACGAGGCAAACAAACACTACTTCTTAGCTCAGTATTTTTACGATTCTTACGATTTTGCATTGGCCAATATGCCTTTAATTAGTTCGAGTGTAAGTATTACTAATTTGGAAGTTTGGGTAACTAACAAAACCGGAAATACTTCCAATGTTCGTAATATTTTAGCCTTTCAAGATTTAGGAGAAAATCTTAATCAAGTCTACAATCAAGATTTAGGTGAGAGTTCTGAACCTATAAATGTTCCGAATCCAGACAATAGAAATAATAATTTATTTCCTACAGATTTAGTCGCATCAAGTGCTTCTATACGCGAGGTAAGCCAGATTACCTCTTTATTAAATGGTTCTGGTTTTGTGCAGTCTGTAGATTACGAAAAAATAGAAAATGCTAAGAAGTTATCCAGTTCCGAGTTCAGTTATAACTCTCAGTTAGGGTTTATTTCTCTAAATCAATCGCTCAATTCTGATGAGGTATTAGGGGTGTCTTTTCAGTATACTATTGGCGGCACACCCTATCAGGTTGGTGAATTTTCTACCGATGTAGCTGCGCCAGATGTTTTAATTTTAAAACTTCTTCGTTCTACTACTCTAAATGTGAGTTTACCAATCTGGCGTTTAATGATGAAGAATGTTTATGCACTTGGAGCTTATCAGGTAAACGAAGAGGATTTCGAATTGCAAATTATGTATCAAGACGATGAGTCGGGCACGCCATTGCCATATATTCCAGAAGAGGGATTAAGTAGCGAACTTATTATTCAAACATTAAATCTAGATAATCTCAATCAGAATAACGATCCTGGACCCAACGGTGTTTTCGATTTCATTTCCGATTTAACCATAAAGAAATCTAATGGTAGAGTTTACCTACCTGCCGTGGAACCATTTGGGAGCTATTTACGATCCAAATTCCAAGATGCTGGTGTCAATCAGGAAATAACAGATTCTTATATTTTTGATGCACTATACGATTCTACAAAAACAGCTGCCTCACAATTAGCAGAGTTAAACAAGTTTTTACTTAAAGGACAATACAAATCGGCTTCTGGCTCCGACATACCTTTAAACGCCATGCACATCCCCGAGGGTTCGGTTAGTGTAACAATGGGTGGTGTTGCTTTAGAAGAAAACATACATTATACCGTAGATTATAACCTTGGTAGAGTGAAAATTATTGATGAAGGTATATTAAGTTCTGGCCAGCAAATTGATGTTAATCTGGAAAGTAATTCGGGCTATTCTAATACCACCAAAAGATATTTAGGATTACATGCCGATTATAAGTTTAATGATGATTTACTGCTAAGTGCAACATTATTAAATTTATCTGAATCTTCTCAGACTACAAAAATTAATATGGGTGATGAGCCTATATCGAATACTATTTGGGGATTTAACGGGTCGTATAAAACAGAATCTCAATTCTTAACCACACTAATAGATAAATTACCATTAATAGAAACTAAGGAGAAATCAAACTTCACTATTTCTGGGGAATTTGCACAGTTTATTCCTGGGCATTCAAAAACTCTAAATGTAGATGCAGAGGGAACAGCCTATATAGATGATTTTGAAAACAGTCAGTCGCCAATTGATTTAAGAAATTCGAGTGCTTGGAATTTAGCTAGTACACCACAAGACCCTAATTTGTTTCCTGAAGCTCTCCTGAATAATGACATTCGATACGGTTATAACAGAGCTTTAATTTCTTGGTATTTTATCAATTCAGATTTTCAAAGAGAAACTGTTGTTGCACCGAGTCATTTATCCGATGAAGACCGAGAAGCACCTTATGTAAGAGAGATTTCAATTAATGAAATTTTTCCTGATAAGGATATTCCAAATGGTCAACCCTTACGTTTGCGAACTTTCGATTTAGCTTTTTACCCAGAAGAAAGAGGTCCTTATAATTACGATGTTGAAGGTGGGGAGTACTCAAGCGGACTCGATGAAGATGGTGCTTTATTGGCTCCAGAATCTCGTTGGGCAGGTGTGGTTAGACAAATAGATAATAACGATTTTGAGACTGCAAATATTGAGTTTTTAGAATTTTGGATGATGGATCCGTTTATTGAAAACCCCTTAGATGCTGGTGGAGATTTCTATATAAACTTAGGAAACGTATCGGAAGATATTCTTAAAGATTCGCGTAAGAGTTACGAAAACGGCTTACCTATAGATGGCGGAGACGATAATATAGATACTACAGCTTGGGGTAGAGTGCCCTCTGTGCAAGCTTTAGTAACGGCGTTTAATAGTGGAGGTAGTGCTAGAGATAATCAAGATGTTGGACTCGATGGATTGGACGATGAGATGGAACGTGATTTTGTCCCTTTCAGTGACTTTGAAACGAGTTCTTATTTAGATAGAATTCGTGATCAGTATGGTGAAGGATCAGTCGCTTTTATAAACGCAAATAAAGATCCTTCGGCAGATAATTACCACTTTTATTATGGTACAGATTACGATTCTCAAGAAAAACCGATTCTCGATCGCTATAAAAAATACAATGGTCTAGACGGAAACTCTCCTATGGATGATGATTCGCAGTCTTCGTATACTCAGCTACCAAACGTAGAGGATATAAATAACGATTATACACTGAGCGAATCGGAGTCGTATTACCAATATCGTATAAGTATGGATCCCGATTCGCTGCAAGAAGTGGGTTCAAATTTCATTACTTCCATTATCGAAAATGCTGGTCCTAATAACGATACTCGTTGGATTCAGTTTAAAGTACCTATTAGAGATTTTGAAAATAAAGTAGGATCAATACCCGATTTTAAGTCCATTCGTTTTATGCGGATGTTTATGAAAGGATTTACAAATCCTACCGTTTTGCGTTTTGCAACCCTCGATATGGTACGTGGAGAATGGCGTAAATACTTAAACAGCTTAGCTCGTCCAGATGCTATAGAATCTGACAATACCACATTCGATATTTCTGTAGTAAACTTAGAAGAAAATGGGCGTAGAGATCCGGTAAATTATGTGCTTCCTCCCGGAATTATAAGAGATCAAATTTTAGGTTCTACCGCTACGCAGCAACAAAACGAGCAATCGATGAGTTTTAAAATTTGCGATTTAGCAAATGGCGATGCTCGTGGTGCATTTAAAAATGTAACCATGGATATGCGTACTTATAATAAGATAAAATTCTTTGTTCACGCCGAAGAAATGAATCCTGATAAGCCATTAAACGATAAGGATTTGAGTATGTTTATTCGAGTAGGAACCGATTATAGCTCTAATTATTACGAGTACGAAGTACCTTTAGAAGTTACTGATTGGGGCGCTTCTGCCCGAGCCGATGTTTGGCCTGAGGACAATGAATTTGAAATTAATTTCGACAAATTAAAAGAGGCCAAAGCTGCGCGTAATACTGAAATTAGAAATGGAAATGTAGCTGTTAATTTTACTACACCATTTTATTATGCTGATGGTACACGTAGAATAACAATTATCGGAAATCCAAACTTAGGAAATGTTCGTACCATAATGCTTGGAGTTCGTAATCCCGAAGTTAATGCAGAATTTAATCCAGAAGACGATGGAGAAGATAAATGTGCTGAAATTTGGATAAACGAACTGCGTTTAACCGATTTTGATGAACGTGGTGGTTGGGCAGCTAAAGCTCAAATGAAAACGAGGTTTGCTGATATTGGAAGTGTAAGTTTAGGTGGTAATATTAGTTCTGTAGGTTTTGGTAGCTTAGAGCAAAGTGTAACCGAAAGAAATAAAGAAGATACCAGACAATATAATTTCACTTCTAATATAGAACTAGGAAAGTTATTCTCTGAAGAGGCAAACATTAAAATCCCTCTTTATATAGGGGTCTCAGAAACCGTTTTAAAACCACAATTTAATCCATTAGATCCTGATGTGGAATTGCAAGCCTCTATAGCTGCAGAACAAACTCAAGGAGCAAAAGACACCCTGCGTAGTATAGTAGAAAATTATACGATGCGCCGATCCATAAACTTAACTAATGTTCGAAAAGAACGTGGTGGTAAAAAGAAATCTGCAAAAAATAAAGATGGCAGAGGTAGCAAAGGAGGATCGAGAGGTGGCTCTAAAAACAAACTATACGATATAGAAAACCTTAGTTTGAGCTACTCCTTTAACGAAGTGTTTAATAGAAATATTAACACAGAGTTTAGTACCATGCAAGAACATAGTGGTGGCTTTGGTTATAATTTTAATAATAGCCCTAAAAATTACAAGCCTTTTGGAAAGGTTAAGTTTTTGAAAAAATCGACATATTTAAGACTTATAAAGGACTTTAACTTTTATCTACTCCCAAAAACGATTTCTGCTAGAACAGATTTTAATAAAACGTATTCTGAAACTAAAATGCGAAATTTGGCGAGTTTAAATGCTTTAAGCTCTGTTAATATTATTGAACCTGATACGATGTTCAATAAGATGTTTAACATTACTCAGAACTATAGTGTTAAGTATGATTTGGCTAGAAGTATAAAATTGAATTTCTCTACCAACTCTCGTTCTATTGTAGATGAGCCAGAAGGGAAAATTGATACCCAAACAGAGCGAGATGCGCTGCGCGATAGCATTATGAATTTTGGGCGTACAACCTCTTACCATCATCAATTTGACGTTCGATATACTGTACCGCTAAATAAATTCCCACTTACAAATTGGATGACTTTGTCTTTAACTTACGATGCTACCTATGATTGGACTGCAGGATCGATGGCAACCATTAATGATAGTATTAATTTAGGGAATGTTATTCAAAATACGAATAATAGAAAAATTAATGCCCAGTTAAACTTAAAATCACTTTATAATAAAGTGCCTTATTTTAAGAAAGTTAATTCTTCGGGTTCTAGTAACAAAAAAGGTCGTGGATCGGGATCTCGAGATACAGATAAGAAAACCTCTAAAACGAATAAAGTAGATAAGGATTCGAATAAAAATAAGGACAAAGAAAGTAAGGACGAGGAAAACGAAGAAGATGAGGAAGAAGAAAAAGAACGCGAGTTTAAGTTTTTCGAACATCTTACCCGAACCTTATTGTCTGTACAGAGTATAAACATGAGTTACGATGCGCGTCATGGTTCTATGCTTCCAGGTTTTAAACCCAACACGGGTGCTTTGGGGCAAGACAATATGTTTCAGTCTGGCGCAGCTCCGGGTTGGGCTTATGTGTTTGGACAACCATTAGATAATTCTGGTTTAGACTCGTACGCTTCAAAGGATTGGATTTCAAGCGATACTTTATTAAATCAGCAATATACCACTCAACTTACCTCTCGGCTTAATTTTAGAGCAACCGTAGAGCCCATTAAAAAGTTGCGATTTAAAATTACTGCACAAAGAAATCAAACAATCAATACTTCAGAAACGTTCAGGAATACGGGAACAAATGAGAATCCAGAGTTTGAACACTTAAACTTAAACGAAACAGGGAGTTTTACCATGTCTTTCTTGGCAATTAATACTGCTTTTAGGAAAATGGAAATTAATTCATCTCAAACTTTTGATGAGTTTAGAGCGATGCGTTCCGAAATGGCAAAACGTGTTTCTGCTGACAATGGACAGCTTAATAACGATAATATTGAATATCCAATTGGGTATGGGCCAAACTCACAGGAAGTTTTAATCCCTGCGTTTATGGCAGCCTATTCCGGTATAGATGCGTCTTCTCAAACATTAGATAAATTCCCAACCATTCCTTTGCCAAACTGGAATGTTAAATACGATGGACTCACAAATATTAAATGGGTAAAAAAGCACTTTAAAACGGTGTCTTTATCTCATGCTTATACCTCAACCTATTCTATAGGTTCTTACAATACCAATTTGTTTTACGACGAATTAGATGCTCCTAGAACTGGTACTCCTGAGATGAATCCTGAGAATTTCGATGCAAATAATAATTATATTATACCCGATCAAGTTCAAACCGTTAATATAAGTGAACAGTTTAGTCCACTTATAAAACTAGATATGACTATGAATAATAGTCTTACTACAAGAATGGAATACAGTAGAGATCGGCAAGTCACTTTGAGTCTAAATAACAATCAAGTTCAAGAACAAGCTGGGCAAAGTTTTACGGTTGGTTTGGGTTATAGAATAAACGATTTTGAAATAAGTTTGAATACAGCTAATGGGAAAAAAACATTCTCATCAAATTTAGACTTGAATTTAGATTTCTCAATTCGTAAGTCCGTTTCTGCGATTCGGAGTTTAGAAGAAAATACGCATCAAGGTGTAAGTGGGAGAACTGATATTTCGATTAAAACTACCGCCGATTATGTACTTAGCGAACGGGTAAACATTCAATTGTTCTACGACCGTATGGTAGCGAAATATGAAGTGGCTAGTTCTTATGATACAGCAAATAATAGTTTTGGCTTGAAATTGAGATTCACCTTCGGTAGTTAATATGTTACTTTTGGTTTAATAATTGCTAACTTGTGCCTGTTAAAACAAACGAAACAATCAAAAAACAAATCATGAAGAAATTTTTACTTACCCTAGCAGCTGTTGCTATGTCTTTAGGAACTGCTTTTGCTCAGTTACCTGCAGGTTCAACTGCACCTGATTTCACTATTACCGATACCGATGGTAATACGCACAATCTTTACGATATTTTAGATGAAGGGACTCCTGTGATTCTTGATTTATTTGCCGTTTGGTGTGGTCCATGTTGGAGTTATGCTGAAACAGGTGTATTGGAAGAAGTTAATTCTGTTTACGGTCCAGAAGGTTCGAATGAGGTATTTGTTATCACAGTTGAGTCTGACCCAGATACGCCTGCATCTCAATTATATGGTGGAGGTAATTCTATTGGAGATTGGACATCTATTATCGACTTCCCTTTAGCAGATGATGCAGATGCTTCTATCGCTAATGATTATGATTTAGCATACTACCCTACAATTTATATGATATGTCCAGACAGAAAAGTGACTGAAGTTGGTCAGTTATCTTCTTCTGCTGCTTATTATGACGCGTTCTCTAATTGTTCTGTTGCAGTAGAAGGTGTTAATGCTGGTGTTGCAACATATGATTCTGATGTTATTGCATGTTCTGGTTCTAAAATTGAGCCTGTAGTTAGTATTCAAAATTTAGGTACTGAGACTTTAACTGCATGTACAATAAACACTTTAATAGATGGTCAAATTGTTAGTTCTTTTGACTGGACGGGTTCTTTAAATACGTATGCTACTTCTTCTGTTACTTTAGCAGAACTTCCAGCTTTTGATTCTAATACTGAAGTTACTTTTACTACTGTTTTAACAGGCGAT
>TARA_B110000967_G_scaffold49309_1_pt1 | contig 13646 bp, 10 predicted proteins | sample TARA_B110000967 | Tara Oceans TARA_B110000967 (sample SAMEA4397903) | marine metagenome | biome: Polar Biome; feature: [DCM] deep chlorophyll maximum layer (ENVO:01000326); material: water (ENVO:00002006), including particulate matter (ENVO:01000060) such as... | depth 35 m
GTGTTTTCTAAAGCTTTGTCGTAAATATTTTCAACTCCAATAGCAAGAACTAATTGAAGACCTTCAGACCAAGCATCAAATAATGAATATGCAATAGTTCCTGTTTCAAATTTTCTAGCATCATCAAATAAAGAAAGTTTATCGTGAATTCTTTCTGCAGCATACATACCAGGTAAAACTGGGTGAATCATTTTTACAACGCGGTTACTTACGTACAAAAAACCAGTACCGTGCATCCCTAATAACCATTTAAAACCACAACCTGCTAGCACATCAATTTGATATTTTTCAACATCAATAGGAATCATACCAGCCGCTTGTGCAGCATCTACTACAAATAAAGCACCTTTTTGATGTGCAATTTTCCCGATGGCAGAAAGATGAGGCCTAAAACCACTATTATATCGAACTGCGGCAATTGCGACAACTTTTGTATTAGTATCTATCAACTTTTCAATTGCTTTTGGATCGATACTTTCGTCTTCATTCAGCTTTGCAAATCTAATTTCGACACCTTTTTGTTTCAATTGTAACCAAGGGAAAGCGTTATTCCAATGTTCGCGTTCAGGAATAATAATATTGTCACCTTTTTTGAAATTTAAACCTTGTGCTACAGTTCCTAAACCAAGACCAGTACTAGTTGTTAAGGCATATTCTTCAGGTAAACCTCCTAATATTTTGGAAAGTAAATCTCGTATAACAACACGATTAAACCCTTTTTTTTCTAAAGGATTTATTTCTGTTTGTAAATGTGCTTGAAGTCTACTATATACTAGCGAATTTAGAGGAGCTTGTGATGCATTATTCAAATAAATCACTTCTTTTGTTACAGGAAATAATGCTCTAATCTGTTCTATATTCATGCTTGTTCGTTTTTTAGGAATTCTGAATTACTATTAAATTTTTGCTAGCTTTTTTTGATTAAAATAATGGGTGTAAGTTAGGTATTTAGATCAAAATAATATTTTTTAATTAAAACAATCAATAGGAAAAAACATCTATTTTAAGGGGTATTCAAATTATTTTTGAAACGGAATTTTGTTCATATTATTATAAAAGGTAAGCGTATGTAGCTAATAAAATTTGATAAACAAATTCACCAAGACCAGAGTGTTTTTTTACAGATTTTCAATTTTGTGATCGGTCAAATTTTGAATATTCTTTGTTATTTTTTCAAGATCCCAATCCCACCATTTTAACTCTAAACGTTTTTCTATGGTCAGTTTTGGGAATCTTTTTTTGATTTTCTTGGCCGGATTCCCACCTACAATTGTGTATGGTTTTACATCTTTAACGACGGTTGAATTTGTTGCAATTATTGCTCCATCGCCTATTTTTACTCCAGCCATTATGGTTGCATTGTATCCTATCCAAACATCGTTTCCGATAATAATATTTCCTTTGTTTGGATACTTTTTTCCTTCCATAGCATTTTCCCAACCATTTCCAAATACGGCAAAAGGATACGCTGATAAGGAATCAGTCAAATGATTTGCTCCATTCATAATGAATTTAACGCCAGAAGCGATCATACAGAATTTACCAATTATTAATTTATCACCGGTAAAATCAAAATGGTATTTTATGTTTTTCTCAAAATTTTCAACATTTTCGAAATCACCGTAGTAGGTATAATCTCCGACAATAATATTAGGATTGGTAATGATGTTTTTCAGAAAACAAAGTTTGTCATAACTTTCTAAAGGAAATTTTATATTCTTATCAGGTCCTTTCATATTTTTAATCTTTTAGTATCAATAGCCTATAACGAAATTGGTTTTTTACGTTGTTATAAGGTTATAATTTAACAAATAAAAACTAATTATAGTAGCTATTTAATTCGTGATAATCAGATTTTGATACATTGGGTATGTTTTGACTATTTTAGATTTTTATACAAATCAAATCAAGGTTTTTATCCGACATTAAATTAAATAGTTATTGAAGACCGTTCACATCTGAACAGGCAATTGAATTTTTATAAATATATTGACACTGAAATCAATTTCAGTAAATGAGTTTTTGGGGATACGTACCTTAAGTTTGTAGACCCCTCTGTTCCTTTTAAATCCGTAATTTCATCGTTACTAAAAAATCAAGATTTAGAGCAGTTATCTTTTCTACATCTATTCTTAATATTTGTTGCTTGACGATGCTATCGGATTGGAAGCAATTTTCTATTTCTTCCTTTTAATAGCGCAATCATAGTCTCAACCATTTCAATATTTACAAACGGACTCTTCCCTTAAAAATAACTTTTTGCACTGCGATCGGTAGAGGTTGAATTTGATGGAACAATGATTTTTATATTTATTTCTGGTAATAATCTTATTTTGGCAGTAACACCAGTAAGTAAACCACTGTGGTCTACTTATTTTTGGCTCCTTTACTTTCAGTTTTTCATTCTAGCCCATATTCCGATTCATTTATACCAATGAGCACATGTATTAATATATAGTTTATCAACCGTTGATTTTAATAAAATTCAGTTTTCTATAGCCCTTTATAAAGTTACATAAATCACCTTTAGAAGCATTCATATTTCTAGCACTAATTATCCAAGATGAGTGCATTGGTTAATGCAATTTTTTAAAGAAAAATTTTATATAGCTGCATTAAATCTTATAGAAACCATTAAATGACTTTGTGTGGTCCTTAATTGTAAAGAAATTCTGATAAGTGAAAATTATAGGGAATAGTTTTAAGCGATTATAGAAAAAAGGAGTTTAGATAAAATATGCATCTTCTAATTATTTAATTACGGAATATTTTAAACTAGTAACTTATATTCCGTGTGATCTACTTTAGTTTTTTTAAGGAGAAAGTTAAGCGCAAAAACATCCATGTTGTTAAAACAAAAAAACCTTGCTTTTAGCAAGGTTTTAAATTTTATCTTTTCAAAAAAAAGCAAACTATTTAGCCGGTAAAACTTTACCAATACATTCACCAAAACCAATACGTATTTTGTCATTTTTACAATGAGCACGCATGATTACAGTATCATTATCATTGATAAATTTACGTGTTGTGCCATCTTTTAATGTAATTGGATTTTGTCCCTTCCATGTCAATTCTAACATCGAACCAAAACTATCTTTTGTGGGGCCAGATATCGTTCCAGAACCCATCATATCTCCAGCTTCAACAGGGCAACCATTTACAGTATGATGCGCTAATTGTTGCGCCATCGTCCAATACATGTATTTAAAGTTAGATTTGGCAACCACAGTTTCTTCGCCATTTTCTGGCTGAATTCCTACTTGTAAATGAATGTCATAACTTCCTTTTCCTTCTTGTTTTAAATAGGGTAAAGGTTCATGAACTTGCTTTGGGTTGTCTGTTCTAAAAGGTTCAAGCGCATCTAAAGTTACAATCCAAGGAGAAATTGTAGAGGCAAAACTCTTTCCTAAAAACGGCCCTAAAGGTACATATTCCCAAGCTTGAATATCTCTTGCAGACCAATCGTTAAATTGCACTAAACCGAAAATGTATTCTTCTGTTTCTTCAATAGGAATTCTTTCTCCTAAAACATTCGCATCTGTGGTAATAAAAGCCATTTCCAGCTCAAAATCTATTAATTTACTTGGGCCAAAATTCGGAACATTGCTTCCTTCAGAAGGCTTTGTTTGGCCGTAAGGTCTTCTAATTGGAACTCCCGAAGGAATTATAGAAGAACTTCTACCGTGATATCCAACCGGAATGTGCAACCAATTTGGCAACAAAGCATTTTCTGGATCTCTAAATAGAGAACCGACATTTGTAGCGTGTTCTTTACTAGAGTAGAAATCGGTATAATCACCAACAGCAACTGGCAATAACATTTCTACTTCATCCATTCTAAAAATAATTTTATCTTTATGATTTGCATTATCTCTTAAAGTACCGTTTGTAACATCAAAAACTTCCGCAATTCTATTTCTTACCAAACGCCAAGTTTTACGACCGTCTGCAATAAAATCGTTTAAATTATCTTGTAAAAACATATCATCAGTAAGCGGAATTCCTTCAAAGTACCCTAATTGATGAAAAGCACCTAAATCTATAGCAAAATCACCAATTCGACTTCCTATAGTAATAATATCATCTCTGGTGATAAAAACGCCAAAAGGAATATTTTGAATTGGAAAATCTGAATTTCCCTTTACTTTTAGCCAAGATTTTCTTTTTGGATTATTTGCTGTAATGATCATTCTTCTAAATTTGATTAGTTCATCAAAGCTAATTAATTTTTTATCATTTTAAACTAAAAAACATGCGAAAAATGTCTTTTTAACATCACTTTATCATCTATAAATTAAAACACTATAAAAGTTATTAAATTTTGTTAAAACTTGTTTTTTAAAACCTCGTTTTTAGTTACTTTTGATACTTCTTTTAAAAATACAAAAATGCAAATAGACAATCAAATTTTTGACCTTATTCAGGAAGAAAAAGAAAGACAATTAAACGGTTTAGAGTTAATTGCTTCAGAAAACTTTGTTAGTGATCAAGTTATGCTAGCGCAAGGTTCTATTTTAACTAATAAATATGCTGAAGGATATCCTGGTAAAAGATATTATGGAGGTTGTGAAATTGTTGATATAGTTGAACAAATTGCTATTGACAGAGCAAAAGAATTATTTGGAGCTGAATATGTAAACGTGCAACCTCATTCTGGTTCCCAAGCAAATACCGCTGTATTTTTTGCATGTTTAAAACCTGGTGATACTATTTTAGGGTTTGATTTATCTCATGGAGGTCATCTAACACATGGCTCTTCTGTCAATTTCTCTGGTACTCTATACAACCCAACTTTTTATGGTGTAGAAAAAGAAACCGGAGTTTTAAATTATGATAAAATTCAAGAAACTGCGACTAAAGAGCAACCAAAGTTAATTATTGCGGGTGCTTCAGCATATTCTAGAGATATCGATTTTAAACGTTTTAGAGAAATTGCTGATTCTGTTGGTGCTATTTTATTAGCAGATATCTCGCATCCTGCAGGTATGATAGCGAAAGGAATTTTAAACGATCCTTTGCCCCATTGTCATATTGTTACTTCTACAACACACAAAACATTACGTGGACCAAGAGGTGGTATTATCATGGTAGGTAAAGATTTTGAAAATCCGTTTGGACAAACCTTCAAGAATGGAAAACTAAAAATGATGTCTAGCTTATTAAATTCAGCTGTTTTTCCTGGAAATCAAGGTGGGCCTTTAGAGCATGTAATTGCTGCAAAAGCGGTAGCTTTTGGTGAAGCGCTAACAGACGAATTTTTAGAATATCAAATTCAAGTAAAAGAAAATGCTGCTGCAATGGCAAAAGAGTTTGTTGCCAAAGGATATGATTTAATATCTGGAGGGACAGATAATCATTGTATGTTGATCGATTTACGTAATAAAAATATTTCGGGAAAAGATGCAGAAATTGCTTTAGGAAAAGCTGAAATTACAGTAAATAAAAATATGGTTCCTTTTGATGATAAATCTCCATTCGTAACATCAGGAATCCGTGTTGGAACTCCTGCAATTACAACAAGAGGTTTAAAAACTGAAGACATGAAAGCAGTGGTTGATTTTATTGACGAAGCGCTTCAAAATGCGGATAATGATGAAGTATTACATGATATTAGTGAAAGAGTTTCTTTTATGATGCGCTCTCGTAGATTGTTTGTAATGTAAGATAATAGTCAGGTATTAGTCAGTCAGACGTTCAATCGGTGCCAAAACTGTTTTAGTTGTTTTTTTAATCTAGAACTGAAAATTTAGAGAATACTTTTACATAAAAATAAAAAGCATCAAGTTTACTCTTGATGCTTTTTTATATCTTTCCAATCAAATAATTAGGTTTATGGATGCTTATTTTATTGCTACAGTTTTAATTTTTTTGTCTGCAATCTTTGGATATATCAACGTACGCTTTCTAAAAATGCCAAACACCATTGGGTTAATGATTATTACAATCATTTTTACAGTAATCGTTTTGTTGATAAGTGTGGTGGATTCTACTTTGTTAGATCTCGAGAAATCTATTATTGCGAGTATTGATTTTAAAACGGTGCTATTAGATGAAATGTTAAGTTTCTTATTATTTGCAGGCGCATTGCATACTAATTTTGAGCAGTTAAAAATACAGCGTTGGCCAATTCTTTTATTCTCTACATTGGGGGTTTTAACATCTACTTTTTTAGTAGGAATTGCGATGTTCTTTATCCTTAAGTTTTTAAATTTTGATATCAACTTTATCTATTGTCTTTTATTCGGAGCGCTAATTTCGCCAACAGATCCTATCGCTGTTTTAGGTATTTTAAAAAAAGCGGAAGTTCCTAAAAAACTAGAAACAAAAATTGTTGGAGAATCCCTATTCAATGATGGTGTAGGAGTTGTTATATTTTTAACCATCTTTCAAATGGCAAATTTGGGAGTAGAGAATACGAGTGTTACCGACATACTTCAATTATTTGGCCAAGAAGTTTTAGGAGGAATCGCTTTAGGTGGTTTATTAGGTTGGATTTCTTATAAATTGATGAGTTCAATTGATGATTATGATATTGAAGTAATTATTACTTTGGCGGCGGTAATGGGAGGAACTGTAATTGCACATAAATTACATGTATCTGCGCCATTAGCTATGGTTACTGCGGGTTTAATTGTGGGTAATGAAACTGTTAGATCTGCCTCTATGTCTGATGTTACTGAAAAATATGTTGATAAATTTTGGGAATTGATTGATATTCTTTTAAACGCAGTTTTATTCGTTTTAATTGGCATGGAGATGTTGCTTTTAGTTTTTGAAGGAAAATATATTATTGCCGGTCTTATCGCAATTCCTGTTGTTTTGGCGTGTAGGTATATTTCTTTATTTTTACCTATTAATTTGTTTAAAAAGAAATTAGATTTTGTTCCTAAAACGAATGTAATCATGACTTGGGGTGGGTTAAGAGGCGGAATTTCTATTGCATTGGCTTTAGGGTTAACTTCTGAAATGCATCGTGATTTGTTCTTAGTAATAACGTATGTTGTAGTAGTTTTCTCTATTATAGTGCAAGGTTTAACTGTTGGTGCATTGGTAAAGAAACTTAAAGAAATCCTAGAATAGATGCTTTAAAACCGTAAAATACTCAGAATGCAATAAATACTTTTTTAGTTTTACAATCCTTCTTTAGTGTACTTAATGTATCAAGATATTTCACATTTATCTATAAACACTTTATACTATTTTGCCCTCTTTTTTAGCGCTGTCTGACCGTTCTTTACTTTTTTTCGGAAGACTAGGTATTTATCTATTTTCTAATTTAAAATGAGCCTTAAAATTCAAATTGTAAATAAACGAACTATAAACCCATCAAAGTATCTAAGAATGCATTCGAAAATTAGTCTTCTCTCTTTGCTCTATCGATAATATTTTCAGGTATTGATTTTTTGGCTTTCGCACCCATTTTTTTAAGTTTTTCAACACTATGGATTAAATTTCCTCTGCCATCAAAAAGTTTGTTCATAGCATTCGAATATTCTTTTTTACTTTCATCAATACGTTTGCCAATGCCCACTAAATCCTTTAAAAGACCGTCAAATTTATCATACAATGCACCTGCTTGCTTTGCGATTTCTAACGCATTTCTTTGTTGTTTTTCATTATTCCACATGGAATCTATAGTTCTTAAAGTTGCTAACAATGTGGACGGTGTTACAATGACAATATTTTTTTCAAATGCTTTGTTATATAAATAGGTATCTGCATTTAAAGCTACTGCAAAAGCGGGTTCTATCGGAATAAAAAGAAGTACAAAATCTGGTGATTCTATTTGATAGATGTCTTCATATTTTTTTTCTGATAATTGTTCTATATGTCGTTTTAAAGATGCTACATGTTCTTTTAAAAATTGTTCTTTTAATGCTTCATCATCTTCATTTATAAAGCGTTCATAAGCCGTTAAAGAGACTTTAGAATCTACAATCATTTTTTTGTTATCTGGTAAATGAATGACTACATCTGGTAGTATTCTTTTGCCTTCTTCTGTCGTAAAGCTTTGCTGTACATAATATTCCCTATCTTTTTCTAAACCAGATTTTTCTAAAACACGTTCTAAAACAAGCTCACCCCAATTTCCTTGCATTTTACTATCGCCTTTTAAAGCTTTTGTTAAATTTAAAGTATCTTTACTCATTTGTTGATTTAGCTCTTTTAAACCCAAAATTTGCTGCCTTAAAGCGGCATGATAATCAATACTTTCTTTGTGAGTTTTATCTACTTTATCCTCAAAAATCTTTATTTTTTCTTGCAGCGGATTTAAGATAATTTTTAAGTTTTCTTTATTTTGTTGGGTAAATTTATTTGATTTTTCCTCTAAAATTTTATTGGCTAAATTCTCAAATTCTTTGGTGAATTTATCTTGTAATTTCTCAACTTCACTAGTGTGCTCGGCTAATTTTAATCGTAAATGCTGTATTTCTGAATCCTGACGAGTTTTGACTGTTATTAATGCTTCTTTTTTAAGTTGATTATTCTTTATATCTTTTTGAAGTTCTATAAAATTATCTTCCATGATATCTTTAGATTGTTGCAATAAAGCAACACGTTCTTCTAAAGTCGATTTCTCTTTTTCTAAACCTGTTTTTTCCTTTTCGAAGTTCAATTTTGAGAGTAACTTACCCATAAAAAAACCGATCAAACTAAAAATCATTCCTATTAAAAAGTAAGTAATTAGTTCTGTCATATCATAAATTTTAATATTGTAAAAGTAAGTAAATATTGTAGTTTGTCTCATCGGTTAATCTTGAATGAACATTTTAAAGTTTATTTGATCTAAATGAGGCTAAAAAAAATAATATTTTAAGGGTTCTTTAGTTATCCTTAGAATGCTGTATAGCTTCGCAAGCTTTTAACAAGAAATTGCAATTTAATTCTTAAAAAAGCCATAATTAAATGCTTAATTTTGTCGCTAACCAAAAGCCTTAAAATGAAAAAAGTAGCAAGTTTTATATTATTTACAATTTTAGGATGGAAATTGGAAGGTGATTTTTCTAAAGATGTAAAAAAATATGTTATAATTGCTGCTCCACACACAAGTTGGATAGATTTTCCGATTGCTATTTTAGCGAGAATGAGTTCTGGTATTATGATTAACTTTGTCGGAAAGTCATCTCTTTTTAACGGCCCTTTTGGGTTTTTCTTTAGGGCTTTAGGAGGTACGCCTGTAGATAGAAGTAAAAGCAATAACTTGGTGGAAGCTATTATAGAAACCTTTCATCAAAAAAAAGTTTTTAGGCTGGCTTTTTCTCCTGAAGGAACCCGTAAAAAAGTAACTACATGGAAAACAGGGTTTTATTATATAGCTAAAGGTGCAAAAGTGCCCATTGTAATGGCTACGTTAGATTTTGAAAATAAAAAACTAAAAATTTCTGAACCCTATTACATTACAGGCGATAAAAACAAGGATTTTGCCTTTTTTAAAGGTTTTTACTCGGATGTAAAAGGGAAATACCCTGAACTTTCATAGCACATTTTTAACGACCATAAAAAATAAGTATTTTTATGATCAATCTCTTTTTAATAAAATTTGTTTGGATTTTTTATGGATTACAAATTTAATTATTTGAGTTCTAAATCCTCAAAAAGTATTTTTTGGAGATTTTTTTTAGGATGCATATTTTTCTGAAACTTTTTGAGCAATGCCCACAATTACTTCAGTAGCTTTTACCATCGATTCTACGGGCACATATTCAAAACGTCCATGAAAATTATGACCACCAGCAAAAATATTAGGACAAGGCAACCCTTTATAGGAGAGTTGAGAACCATCTGTGCCGCCTCTAATTGGTTTTATTAGTGGTGTAATACCAATATCTTTCATTACTTCTTCGACAATATCAACAATATGCATTACTGGTACTATCTTTTCTTTCATATTCAAATATTGATTGTTCAGTTTAACATGCACTACATCTTGTTCTAAACGTTCATTAAAATCGAATGCTATTTTTTGCATCAAATATTTTCTTTTTTCAAAAATATCTAAATCATGATCTCTAATAATATATTCTAAAACAGTTTCTTCTACATTTCCATTCATATCATGTAAATGGAAAAAGCCTTCATAACCCGTTGTCTTTTCGGGAACTTCATCAGCCGGAACTGCGGCAATATAATCATTGGCAATTAACATCGAATTAATCATTTTTCCTTTTGCATATCCAGGATGTACAATTTTACCCGTAATCGTAACTTTGGCAGAAGCTGCATTAAAATTTTCATATTCTAACTCGCCAATTTGGCTTCCATCCATCGTATAAGCCCATTCAGCGCCAAATTTTTTCACATCAAATAAATGTGCCCCTTTGCCAACTTCTTCATCTGGCGTAAAACAAATCCTAATTTTCCCGTGTTTAATTTCTGGATGATTGATTAAATATTCCATCGCAGAAACAATTTCTGTAATTCCCGCTTTATCATCAGCACCTAAAAGTGTTGTGCCGTCTGTTGTAATTATAGTCTGACCTTTATATTGCAATAAATCATCAAAATAATCTGAAGATAAAATAATATTTTTCTCTGTATTCAAAATGATGTCTTTACCATCATAATTTTCTATAATTTGAGGTTGTACATTTGCCCCTGTAAAATCTGGACTTGTATCCATATGAGAAATAAAACCAATTGTTGGCACTTCATAATCCAGATTACTTGGTAAAGTAGCCATGATGTAACAATTCTCATCCAGTTCTACATTTTGCATTCCGATTTCATTGAGTTCTTTTTCCAAAATTTTGGCTAAATTCCATTGTTTTGCCGTACTTGGAAAAGCAGGGTTGTTAGGGTCAGATTCAGTATCTATCGTTACATATTTTATAAAACGACTTGTAATGTGCTGTTTATTAATCATTTTTATTCCTTGATTTTGATGTTTTCTACGAATGTAAATGCTTTGCAAAAACGTTTATGAACTAAAGAATCTCCATAAACTTCAGTTTTGGCCAAAATAAAATTTTCTTCATTTACTTTGATAAAGGTATTACAAATTTGATAGGGAAATTCTCCTTTTTTTCCTTTATAAATAATGTAAATAGATGGTTTTTTATGAAATATAAACTCCTTTGATTTTATTTTGATTAAGTTTTTAGTCAAGTTTTCTTGCTCTTGCTCCAATAAAAATAATGCATCAAAATCTATTTTTTTGTTGATAAAAGTAACATCTAACAAAACAGTTTCTGTTAAATTTTTTGTGGTGTCAGCAGTAAAAATAGAAGATTGAATTTCATCCTGATACAGATTAATTTTCCAATCTTTTGGAATATCAATCGAGAATAAATTCTTAAGATCATCTACTTTTTCTAAAGTATGAAAAGTTGGAGTTTCACAATTAAAACTTTCTCTAATTTCTGATGTTTCATTGCAAGAGAATAATAGGAGGAGAGCTAGGAAAATAAAACGATCACTATTTTGAAATAAAGGTTTCAAAGATTTGTGTAAATGATACATTGTTACAATTTAATTTAATTTAAATTCAGTTTTCCTATTTTTTGATCTCCACTTAACCAAGCAGTATTGTTATCTATAAATTGAATCGAATAATAAGAATCTTTAGAAACTTCTTTCCAAGAAATGCCACGATCATTAGAAAAAGAAACACCTGTTTTTCCAACAGTAAAAACTTCTTTTCCATACGTGTTTGGAACGTATTGTACACAACTTTTATAATTAGGGTTTTGTTGATCAGCAATTAAAGTCCATGTTTTGCCGCCATCTTTTGTAATGGCCTTATTTGCTTTATTTTCTAGAGGTTTAGAATAATCTCCCCCAATAATAATTCCGTTATTTTTGTCAATAAAATCGATAGAATAAATTCCTTGAGGCCCAGTTCCTTGAATGATGGGTGTTTCATATACTTGCCAAGTTTTACCAAAATCATCAGACTTTAAAACACGAGCTTTTTTGCCTCCAGAAGCAATCCAAACGGTACTTCCCATTGTTTTTATATTGGTGTTGCTCGCAGCAAAAAAAGCTTCACCTTCTTGAAATATTGGTAAGGCGGAACAAGCAATTTTACCCCAAGATTTGCCACCATCAAAAGTAACTATAATTGAAGCGCACTCATTTATCGGATCTCCAACCGCAATGCCATGCAGACCATCATCAAAAAACTGTAAAGCATCATAAAAAACTTTTTCATGTTTTTCAGTGTAAACTAATTCAGTTTTTCCTTCATAAATTTTATACATCAAAGCCGGACTGCCAATTGATAGGGCAAAAAAATTATGACCATTTTTGGCTAGACTTCTAAAATGAGGAATAATGGAATCTTGATATTTAAAATACATGGTAGTCCAAGATTGGCCATTATCTTTAGTAAAACCAACATCGCCAATAGAGCCAGCATAATAAACTGTTTCTGAATTGATTACTTGAATTGCTCTAATGCTCGTGCTATCTATCTTAAACTTCTGAACTTCAATAGTTTCTATAGTTCTAGGAACATATTCTTTTGCACAAGAAATAATTAAAAGGAATGGAAAAATTAGTATGGTTATTCTTTTCATTTTTTTTATTTTTATAAAACTAAAGTAAACAAATTATAACAGACTATGAAAAAAGCCTTGGTAATCTCTGGTGGTGGAAGCAAAGGAGCCTTTGCAGGTGGTGTTGCTCAATACCTGATGAAAAAAGAAAAGAGAAGTTACGATTTGTTTATTGGTACTTCGACAGGTAGTTTAATGGTTTCTCATTTAGCTTTGGGTAGGTTAGAGGAACTAAAAGAAATTTACACAAACGTAAATCAAGAAACTATTTTTAGTAATAACCCTTTTAAAATAAAAGTTGTTGCGGGTGAAAAAGTGGTCAGCATTAATCATTTAAACACTTTATGGAATTTAATCAACGGAAGAAAAACGTTTGGAGAAAGTAAAAACTTACGAAGTTTGATTAAACACAAAATTACCAGAAAAATGTTTGAGCAGATTAAAGTAAGCGGTAAAGAAGTTGTGGTTACAGTTTCTAATTTAACGGCGAATCAAATTGAATACAAATCTAGTAATGATTGCACATATGAAGATTTCTGTGATTGGATTTGGGGTTCTTGCAACTACGTGCCTTTTATGAGTTTGTTAGAAAAAAATCACTGCCAATATGCAGATGGTGGTTTTGGTTCTTTGGTACCCATTAGAGAGGCTATTTTAAGAGGAGCCACAGAAATTGATGCCATTATTTTAGAAACGGAAGTAACACAAATTAATAGAATGCCCTCTAAAAATCCTTTTTCATTACTTTTTGATGTGTTTGATTTTATGTTGGCTCATGTAGAAAGACATAATATCACCATCGGTAAATTAGCGGCAAGGAATAAAAACGTAAAATTAAATTTATATTATACACCTACCATTTTAACGACAAACTCATTGGTTTTTGATGAAACATTGATGCGCAAATGGTGGAAATCTGGTTTTAAATATGCAAAATCAAAGCGCGAGAAACTGATGAGTGAATTTAGACCTGATGTTTTAACGGATCAAGAAGTTGAAGAGGGCATTGATGATGTTGAAAAGTTAAAGATATAGATTTCTAGTATTTTTTTTTGATTTATGTAATTATCAAAAAACCTTTTTAAAAACAAAACACCGCTTAAAATATTTTTTAAGCGGTGTTTTGTTTTTAAACTATAAAAATGTGTT
>TARA_B110000967_G_scaffold186693_1_pt1 | contig 13635 bp, 8 predicted proteins | sample TARA_B110000967 | Tara Oceans TARA_B110000967 (sample SAMEA4397903) | marine metagenome | biome: Polar Biome; feature: [DCM] deep chlorophyll maximum layer (ENVO:01000326); material: water (ENVO:00002006), including particulate matter (ENVO:01000060) such as... | depth 35 m
AATCAACATATTAAAAATACCTATCATTTTAGTTTTTTTAGTGATGCTTTTGTTGATGTTTTAGCTGCTGAGCAAACGATGCAAAGTGACAAGTGGTTTCAAGGAACTGCAGATGCAGTAAGGCAAAGTATGCATCACTTTTTACAAAATGATTTTGAATATGCGTTAATTTTATCCGGAGATCAGTTATACAATATGGATTTTCGAGATATGATCGAAAAACATAAAGAAAGTAATGCTGAAATATCTATTGCAACCTATCCAGTAAATGCAAAAGATGCCACTTCATTTGGTTTGCTCAAAACAAATGAAGAAAATATAATTACTTCTTTTATTGAAAAACCGGCTGCTAATTTACTCCCAGATTGGACTTCTGAAGTAAGCGGTGATATGAAGAAGGAAGGAAGGAATTACCTTGCTTCTATGGGTATCTATATCTTCAACAGAGACCTGCTTATCAAATTAATGAACAATCCAGATACCATAGATTTTGGAAAAGAAATCATTCCACAATCCATAGATAAACACAAGACACTAAGCTACCAATATGAAGGCTATTGGACAGATATTGGTAATATAGATTCTTTTTTTGAAGCAAATATAGGTTTGACAGATGACTTGCCAAAATTTAATCTCTATGATAAGAACCGAGTGTATACAAGAGCACGTATTCTTCCCACTTCAAAAATATCGAATACTCTTTTAAACAAAACTATTATAGCGGATGGTTGTGTCATCAGTGCAGAAAAAATAGAAAAATCGGTCATTGGTATCCGTTCTCGAATTGGTAAAGAAACAATTGTAACCAATACCTATATGATGGGTAATGACGCTTATGAATCTTTAGAAGAGATTAAATCGAAAGGTATTGAAAACCAGTTGGGTATTGGAGACCGGTGCTTTATAAATAATTGTATTATTGATAAAAACTGTAGAATTGGAGATGATACTCGGGTTAATGGAGGTTTGCACTTGAAAGACATTGAAACGAACACCTACTTTGTAAAAGATGGTATTGTCGTTATTAAAAAAGGGGCAGTCCTTCCGAAAGGAACCGTCATTTAAATGGTTGGAGTTTTCAATTTAAAAACAATACATGTCTAAAGTTATAGCACATAGTTTATTTACAGATTTCGACATTAACCTCTTTAAGTCTGGAAAACATTACAAATTATACGAAAAATTTGGATCGCATATCATTTCAAAAGCCGGTATAAATGGTACTTATTTTGCAGTTTGGGCACCCAATGCAAAAGAAGTTTCTGTCATTGGAGACTTTAATCATTGGAACGACCGCGAACACCAATTAAATGTAAGATGGGATGCAAGTGGTATTTGGGAAGGTTTTGTTCCATATGCAGGGAAAGGCAACACCTATAAATATAAAATCAAAAGCAGTAGCGATAATGGTGTAACTGAAAAGGCAGATCCATATGCCCGCAGGTGCGAACACCCTCCAAAAACGGCCTCTATCATTTGGGAAGACAGCTATGCTTGGAAGGACAAGAAATGGATGAAGGAACGCAAAAAGAACAATGCTTTAGATGCTCCTTATTCCGTTTATGAGGTTCATTTAGGTTCTTGGAGAAGAAAAGTAGCAGAAAATAGATTTCTCAGTTATATAGAATTGGCGGACGAGCTTGTGTCCTATGTTGCGGAAATGAATTTTACACACGTAGAGTTGATGCCTATTATGGAATTCCCCTATGACCCAAGTTGGGGCTACCAATTAACTGGGTACTTTGCTCCTACTTCTCGCTTTGGATACCCAGACGAATTCAAATTCCTAGTAGATAAATTTCATGAAAGAGGCATTGGTGTACTTTTAGATTGGGTCCCTTCCCATTTTCCTTCAGACGCTCATGGCTTAAGTAATTTTGATGGTTCTTGTTTGTATGAGCATCCAGACCCTAGGAAAGGATACCACCAAGATTGGAAAAGTCTTATTTTTAATTATGGTAGAAACGAAGTCAAATCATTTTTAATTAGCAATGCCATTTTTTGGCTAGACCAATATCATGCCGACGGTTTGCGGGTAGATGCCGTTGCTTCGATGCTTTTCCTTGACTATTCGAGAAAAGAAGGTGAATGGGAACCAAATGAATTTGGAGGGAGAGAAAATTTAGAGGCGATCTCTTTTATTAAAGAAATGAATGCCGCCGTTTACAAAAATTTCCCTGACGTACAGACCATCGCAGAAGAGTCCACCTCCTTTCCCCAAGTTTCTAGTCCGGTTTTTTCTGGGGGATTGGGTTTTGGTATGAAATGGATGATGGGATGGATGCACGATTCACTAGACTACTTTGCAAAGGAAACCATCTATAGAGAACATCATCAAAATGAACTTACCTTTAGTTTAAATTATGCATTTACAGAAAACTTTATGCTGCCATTGTCCCACGATGAAGTTGTGTATGGTAAAAAAGCCATCGCAGACAAAATGCCTGGTGATGAATGGCAAAAATTTGCAAACTTAAGGTTGTTGTATTGTTTTATGTACATGCATCCTGGTACCAAGTTACTTTTTCAAGGTTGTGAATTTGGACAAATAAGTGAATGGAATTTTAATGGCAGTTTAGACTGGCATTTGTTAAAGCACAAAGTCCATAAAGGAGCACAAACTTTGGTAAAGCATTTGAACATCTTATATACAACGGAAACGGCATTGTACGAGAAGCAATTTTCTGTTGAAGGATTTGAATGGATTGATCATGGAGATCACCAAAACTCGGTAATGACATTCCTCCGCAAAGGAAATAATGAAAAAGACACCCTCGTTATTATCTTAAACTTAACAGCCACTCCTCGAGAAAATTATCGAATCGGTCTCCCAAAATCAGGAACTTTAAAAATGGTTTTTAATAGTGATGCCGCGGTATATAACGGTACAGATAACTTCAAAAATCAGCCGTTAACTTCTGAGCATAAAGCATGGAATAATCGCACTCACTCTTTAACATTAAGATTACCTCCATTAGCTATGTTAGCGCTAAAATATCAATAAGAAGCGCAAAGAAACTCTTTTTTATTCCGTTATTAATATGATAAAAAAGAGGAATACTTATTTTAATATTCACAATAAAAGACTGGCTTTTTAAGACTTTAAAAATTCTCATTAAAATCTCGAAAAGAAATCACATTTGCCTTATTTTTAAATAAATAAGAAATATTTTAGACCTTAAAAAGGACGAATACGATATCGTTAAAAAGAAATATAAGCTCTAATTATTATCCAAACTTTCACGATTTTTGTGCGCAGAGGTAAACATCTTATACTATGATTGTTAATACAGAACTAGAACAAAAAGGGAATTTATTTCCTTCCGAAATAATAAACTACAAAAAAGAAGTAGATACCTTACATTTTTCTACAAAAAACGGAGTTGCACTGCAGGTGACCGTTGTTAGAGACAGCGTAATCCGCTTTAGGTACAGCACTACGGGAAAGTTTGAAAATGATTTCTCTTATGGTATTACGATCCACGCCAGCCGAGGATATAGTTTTTTAGATGTAACTGAAAATGCTACTCACTATATTCTTACTACCTCTAAATTAATTTGTAAAATAGAAAAACTAAGCGCACAGGTAAGCTTATTTGATGCTATCGACTTAAAACTAATCAATGAAGATGAAATCGGTTTTCATTGGGAAGAAAGTTATGAGTTTGGTGGTGACATTGTAAAAATGAGTAAAGCCTGTCAAAAAGCAGAAAGTTTTTACGGATTAGGAGACAAACCAGTAGACGTAAACTTAAAAGGAAAACGTTTTGAGAACTGGGCTACAGATTCCTATGCCTTTGGCAAGGATACAGATCCTATTTACAAAGCAATTCCTTTTTATACGGCAATTCAAGAGAACAAGGCCTATGGTATCTTTTTTGACAATACCTTTAAATCGCATTTTGACTTTGCACACGAAAGAAGAAATGTCACCAGTTTTTGGGCACAAGGGGGTGAAATGAATTATTATTTCATCTACGGTCCAGAAATGGAAGACGTTGTTAAAAACTATACAGATTTAACTGGAAAACCGCATACACTTCCTCCATTGTGGGCCTTAGGATTTCATCAATGTAAATGGAGTTATTATCCAGAAAACAATGTAAAAGAAATTACAAAAACATTTAGAGATTTAAAAATACCTTGTGATGCTATTTACTTAGACATTGACTATATGGACGGGTTCCGTTGTTTTACTTGGGATAAAAAACATTTTCCTGATCCTAAAAGAATGGTAAAAGAACTAGAAGACGATGGTTTTAAAACAGTTGTCATTATAGATCCAGGAATTAAAATAGATTTAGAATATAATGTTTTTAAAGAAGCATTGGATAAAGATTATTTTTGTAAACGTGCAGATGGGCCCTATATGAAAGGTAAGGTTTGGCCAGGAGAATGTTATTTCCCCGACTATACGAAGCCAGAAGTTCGGGAATGGTGGTCTGGTTTATTTAAGGAATTGATTGAAGACATTGGAGTAAAAGGTGTTTGGAATGATATGAATGAGCCGGCAGTAATGGATGTTCCTAACAAATCATTCCCAGATGACGTGCGTCACGATTATGACGGAAACCCTTGTTCGCATCGAAAAGCACATAATATCTATGGAACACAAATGGCACGGGCAACCTATCATGGTTTAAAGAAATATGCATATCCTAAAAGACCCTTTGTAATTACAAGGTCTGCCTATTCCGGTGCACAGCGCTATACCTCTACTTGGATGGGAGACAACGTAGCTACTTGGGAACATTTAGCTGTTGCAAATAACCAAGCACAACGTATGGCGATGTCTGGTTTTTCTTTTGCAGGAAGTGATATTGGAGGTTTTGCAGGGCAACCGCAAGGAGAGTTATTTGCGAGGTGGATTCAGTTAGGCGTTTTCCATGCTTTTTGTAGGGTTCACTCCTCAGGAGATCATGGAAATCAAGAACCTTGGGTTTTTGGTGAAGAAATTACAGACATTGTCAGAAAATTCGTAGAATTAAGATACCAACTGCTACCATATTTATATACTGCATTTTGGGAATATATAAATGAAGGAACCCCAATTTTAAAGTCGCTAGTTTTATATGACCAAAAAGATACGGCAACACACTATCGAAGTGATGAGTTTATTTACGGAGAACAAATTTTAATTTGTCCGATATTAGAACCAAATGCCAAAGGACGAAGAATGTATATCCCAAGAGGAGCATGGTATAATTTCTGGACAAACGAATTAGTCGTCGGTGGAAAAGAACTTTGGGTGGATGCAAATATAGACAGCATGCCTATATTTATTAAAGAAGGTGCAATAATTCCCAAATATCCGGTGCAACAATATATTGGTGAAAAGAAATTTGATGAAATCACCCTAGATGTTTACTATAAAGAAGGTAAAGAGGCTTCAAAATTGTATGACGATGCCCATGATGGATATGATTATAAGAAAGGGAGATTTAGTCTCCGTACTTTTAAACTAACTGGAAAAAAAGAAGAATTAATTATACAGCAACACAAACGCGGTGACTTTAACGCAGACTACAGTAAATTTAGAATGGTATTCCATAATTTACCGTTTCAGATTACGACTATTCAAATAGACAATGTAGCTGTTCAATTAGAGGATTTAAATACTACTGAAACGCAAAGTATTACTATTGGAAAAGAGTTTACAGAGCTCCATTTATTTGGTAAATAAAGGAACAGTTGAATTTAAAATCAGAGGATGCACCCTGAATTCAGGGTCTTTAAAATTATACTGATTTCAGGGATTGTGAGATCCTTATTACCATCCTATCTTTGCAGTGTTGATCAACTTATTTCCCCTTATTATAAAGTCTAATTTTAGCTTGATAATAAAATATTTGTTTAACAAAAAAAAAGCGGTTGAAGGTTTCCCCCAGAACTTAAATCGCTTTTATTTATTTCGGAAAACTCCACCACTAATAAGCCTCAAAAAACTTTATTCTTTTCTACCTTTTCTAAACAAAAACAACACCATTAAAATAGGTGCATTTTCTTAATTTGGTATAACAAATAAAGCCTCAGTAAAATTACTGAGGCTTTATATTTTTTCTATAAATACACTAAATTATAGGTCGTCATTCAAGCTCTTTAGTTTCTCTGTATTTTCTGCCAACATCAATTCGTCTATGATTTTTTGAATATCACCATTCATAATATTCGGCAAGTCATACAATGAAAGTCCTATCCTGTGGTCCGTAACACGGCCTTGTGCATAATTATAGGTCCTAATCTTGGCACTTCTATCTCCAGAAGAAACCATAGAACCACGCTTTAAAGCATCGGCTGCATTTTTCTTAGCCAATTCCATGTCATACAAACGGGAACGTAAAACTTTAAATGCTTTCTCCTTATTTTTATGCTGCGATTTTTGATCTTGACACTGTGCTACCAATCCTGTCGGAATATGCGTTAAACGGACGGCAGAATAGGTAGTATTTACAGACTGACCTCCTGGACCTGAAGAACAGAAAAAATCAATACGCACCTCTTTAGGGTTAATTTCTACATCAAACTCTTCTGCTTCAGGAAAAACCATACAGGTCGCTGCCGAAGTATGCACACGCCCTTGCGTTTCTGTCTGTGGTACGCGTTGCACCCGGTGCACGCCAGCTTCAAATTTTAAAATTCCATAAACATCTGCACCATTTACTTCAAACTGAATTTCCTTAAAACCTCCATTGGTGCCTTCAGAGTAATCAACTGTAGAGACCTTCCAACCTTTACTTTCACAATATTTAGTATACATTCGAAACAAATCTCCAGCGAAAATACTTGCCTCGTCTCCCCCAGTTCCTGCCCGTAGTTCTACGACTGCGTTTTTAGAGTCTTCAGGGTCAGTGGGTATCAATAAAAAACGTATTTCTTCTTCTAACTTTGGGATTCTTGCATTGGCTTCGTCAATCTCCGACTTCGCCATCTCATTCATTTCCGCATCCGAACCGTCTGCCAAAATTTCTTTTGCTTCCTCAATATTGTCTACTAAAGCTTGATATTCAGCTCCCTTTTCAACAACATTTCCTAAATCCTTGTATTCTTTCATCAATTGCGCATACCGCTTCTGATCCATGATAATTTCTGGTTGAATAATCAAATCAGAAACCTCATCATAACGCTGCTTTACAATTCTTAATTTATCTAACATTTGTGACTCTTTTCTTGGATTGCGAATTTACACTTTTTATCGGAAAGTTAAATATTTCATATTGAGTATATTTAACTGAATACGGATGCACTTATACCCTTCTTTAAATTTGACTCCGAGTTCACGCAGAAAAAAGAAGCTCTAAATTACGTGAATAAGAGCATCTCTTAGCTTAGCTTCACTGCCGTCGAGATATGAGTTTTCACTTTAATTTTATGAATACTCAAAAACACCAAACGCACTCTTAATCGTCAGTTTTTTTGTTGGTGAGGCTGCTACCCTACCTACAATTTTAGCAGCTACATTGTACGATTTAGAAATTGCCATAATGTCCTGTGCGATTTCTGGAGCTACGTAAATTTCCATTCGATGCCCACAATTAAAAACTTGATACATTTCTTTCCAATCTGTATTTGATTGTTCCTGTATTAATTTAAATAAAGGGGGAACCTCAAACATATTGTCTTTCACAATGTGAAGGTTGTCTATAAAGTGTAATATTTTTGTTTGTGCACCACCAGAACAGTGAATCATTCCGTGCACGGTGTCTGAATTAAATTTTGATAAAATTTCTTTGATGATTGGTGCATAGGTTCTTGTTGGAGACAGCACTAATTTTCCTGCATCTATCGGAGAATTCTCAACACTGTCCGTAAGTTTAGTATTTCCAGAATATACCAAGTCTTCAGGAACAGCAGCATCAAAACTTTCTGGATATTTCTCCGCTAAGTATTTATGAAAAACGTCATGTCTTGCAGACGTTAAACCGTTAGATCCCATTCCGCCATTATATTCCTTTTCGTAGCTTGCCTGTCCGAAAGATTCTAATCCAACAATTACATCTCCAGCTTTTATATTTGCATTGTCGATAACGGCTGATCTTTTCATACGTGCAGTTACAGTAGAATCTACAATGATTGTTCGTACTAAATCACCAACATCTGCTGTTTCCCCACCTGTAGAGTGAATGGTAACTCCAAAGCCTTTTAAATCCTCGATTAACTCTTCTGTTCCGTTTATAATTGCAGATAAAACTTCACCAGGAATCTTACTTTTATTACGACCTATTGTAGAGGACAGCATGATATTGTCTGTTGCACCTACGCACAATAAATCGTCAATATTCATGATTAATGCATCCTGTGCAATGCCTTTCCAAACTGAAATATCACCGGTTTCTTTCCAATACATATAAGCTAGAGAGGATTTTGTTCCTGCCCCATCTGCATGCATTATTAAACAATAATCAGCATCATTTGTTAAATAATCTGGCACAATTTTACAAAAAGCTTTTGGAAATAAACCTTTGTCTATATTCTTAATCGCATTGTGTACATCTTCTTTAGATGCAGAAACACCTCTTTGTGCGTACCTTTTAGAAACTTCTTGACTCATGTTGTTGTATTATAGGATGCAAATTTAGTCTTTTGAATAAAAAATTCTATCCAAAAATAGGATGTTTTTATGATTACTTTGTAAACAATAATTCCCTGTATTTTGTCAAAGGCCATAAATTGTCATCTACCATGGTTTCTAGCTTGTCGCAGTGGTATCGAATTTGTTCGAAAAACGGTTTCACATTGCTACAATATTGTTCTGCAGATTTTAATCCAATCTGCTTATTCGCTTTTGAACGTGCTGCTTCCATTTGAATAACTTTCGCATTAATTTCTGTGATGTGCTTAGAAATCGTCATGATCAATTCTATTTGCTCTTTGGCGATACTTTTGTAATCTCCCCCAAATATTTCTTTTAAATTCTTTGTGTTTTCCAACAAAGTATTCTGATAAATAATTGCTGTTGGCACCACGTGATTTCTAGAAATATCTCCCAAAACTCTGCTTTCTATTTGCAAACGCTTCGTATATTCTTCTAATTTAATTTCATAGCGCGCTTCAACCTCAATCTTACTCATCACATTCATCTCCTCGTACAAATCGATGACTTTTTTAGAAGTCATTACTTTCAAGGCAGTTGGCGTAGTCTTATTGTTACTCAATCCCCGTTTTTTAGCTTCTTTTTCCCAAGCTTCTCCGTATCCATCACCATCAAATCTAATCTTCTTAGACGCCTTAATATACTCTCTCAATACATTAAAAACAGCCTCATCCTTTTTTAGATTTTTTGATTCTATTAGAAGATCTACATCCTGCTTAAACTCTTTTAACTGTTTCGCTACAATGGTATTTAAAACGGTCATTGGTCCCGCACAATTCGCAGAAGACCCTACGGCTCTAAATTCAAATTTATTCCCTGTAAAAGCAAATGGAGAGGTTCTATTGATATCCGTATTGTCTAATAGTATCTCCGGAATTTTACCAATAATATTTAGTTTTAAGTCTGTTTTCTCTTTTGGAGATAATTTTCCTTTGGTTACATTTTCTAACTCGTCTAAAACAGCTGAAAGCTGACTTCCAATAAAGACAGATATAATTGCTGGTGGCGCTTCATTGGCACCCAATCGATAATCATTACTGGCAGAAACTACCGCCGCTCTTAACAATTCTTCATTTTCGTACACCGCCTTAATGGTATTTACAAAAAACGTTAAGAATTGTAGATTTTTCATAGGAGTTTTCCCTGGACTCAAAAGATTTGTACCGTTTTCTAGCGCTAAAGACCAGTTGTTATGCTTTGCAGAACCATTGATTCCTGCAAATGGTTTTTCATGAAACAATACTTTAAATTGATGCCTGTCTGCTACTTTATGCATTACATCCATGAGCAAAGAATTATGATCTACTGCTAGATTTGCTTCCTCAAAGATGGGTGCAACTTCAAATTGATTCGGAGCAACCTCATTGTGTCTTGTTTTTACTGGAATTCCTAAAAGCATACATTCCTCCTCTAAATCTTGCATAAAACTCATAGCTCTTGCAGGGATTATTCCGAAATAATGATCATCTAACTGCTGCCCTTTTGCTGACGAATGTCCAAGTAAAGTTCTTCCAGTTAATTGGATGTCAGGCCTAGAAAGTGCCAAAGCAGTATCTATTAAAAAAAATTCTTGCTCCCAACCTAACGTGGCATTTACTTTGTTGATGTTTTTATCAAAATAGCGACAAACGGCAGTTGCATGCGTATCTACTGCTTGTAAAGACCGTAATAAGGGCGTCTTATTATCTAAAGCTTCCCCCGTATACGCCACAAATATTGTAGGAATACAAAGTGTTCTTTCATAAATAAAAGCAGGCGAGGTAGGATCCCATGCAGTAAAACCCCTCGCTTCAAAAGTATTTCTAATACCTCCACTAGGAAAACTAGAGGCATCTGGCTCTTGCTGCACGAGCTGCTCTCCATCAAATTTCTCCATTGCCAAACTTCCATTGATCGACTCGAAAAAAGCATCGTGCTTTTCTGCTGTTGCTCCCGTTAATGGCTGAAACCAATGTGTATAGTGCGTTGCACCTTTAGACATTGCCCAATCTTTCATACTGACCGCAACCTGATCGGCAATTTTACGATCGATGCGCGTGCCATGCTCAATTGCATTCATCACACTTTCATATGCTGCCCGCGTCAAATATTGCTGCATCGCATGTTTATTAAATACATTTTGTCCAAAAAGGGTCGACCTTTTTTCACTCTGATTCACCTCTACAGGCTTTCTGTTTAGTGTTTCTTGTAAAGCGTTGAATCTAATAATTGACATATTGTTAGTTTTTTAGGTGTTTTTTTTACTTATAAATAAACGACCCCTGTATAAATTAGGGATAAAATTATTTTTATACAAATTTAAACATTTTACCCCTATATTTTTTGATATGTAGGGAAAATATTTCATTTTTGTATTGTTAACATTACTCACTCAATTATTTATTATGGCAAAAATTAAATTAGAATACATTTGGTTAGATGGATACGAACCAACACAGAACTTAAGAAGTAAAACAAAAGTGGAAGAGCACGAAAACTTTCAGGGAACAGTTGAAGAATTAGGCCTTTGGTCTTTTGATGGTTCTTCTACAAAACAAGCTTCTGGAGGAGCGTCTGACTGTATTTTAAAACCTGTTGCCATCTATCCAGATCCCAAGAGAATTAATGGTTACTTGGTAATGACTGAGGTTATGAATGCTGACGGTACTCCGCACATTTCTAATGCACGTGCTACCATTGAAGATGATGACAACGATTTCTGGTTCGGTTTTGAACAAGAATATTTCATTATGAACACGGATACTGATTTACCCTTAGGGTTCCCAAGAGGTGGTTATCCAGCTCCACAAGGAATGTACTACTGTTCTGTTGGTGGTAAAAACACACACGGACGTGCTTTTGTTGAAGAGCATGCTGACTTATGTATCGATGCGGGTTTAAATTTTGAAGGAATCAATCAAGAAGTTGCCTCTGGACAATGGGAATACCAATTGTTTGCTAAAGGCGCTAAAAAAGCAGGAGATGAAATCTGGATCTCTAGATACCTATTAGATCGTTTAACAGAAGGTAAAGGAATGTACATAGAGTACCATCCAAAACCATTAGGAAATACAGATTGGAATGGCTCTGGAATGCATGCTAACTTTTCAAATACCATCTTGAGAACTTGTGGTTCTAAAGATAAATATATTGAAATATGTGAAGCTTTCCGTCCGCTAGTGAAGGAACACATTGCCGTTTATGGCGAGCACAATGACCAGCGATTAACTGGGGATCATGAAACTGCATCTATCAATGATTTCTCTTGGGGAGTTTCAGATAGAGGAGCTTCTATTCGTATTCCAATTATTGCTGTAGAAAAAGGATACAAAGGGTGGTTAGAAGACCGTCGTCCATCTTCAAATGGAGACCCATATAAAATTGCTTCAAGAATTATTAAAACTGTAAAACCAGTTAAATAATCTCAATACTAATGAAAACGCGCACCTTAATAAGTGCGCGTTTTTTTATGCGCTAGTTTTAAAGACTAAATATATAAAAGTTCCATATACCAAAAACAAAAAACCTCCTTTTAACCTGCTTAAAAGAAACTTCTTTTTTATGAAAACTAAAGGAATTAATATCGCAGAAAACCCCAACATCCAAAAAATATCTCTAGACAAAATTTGAGGCTCGTTTAAGGGGATTGCAATCTCTTTTATGACTGCTGTAAAACCGAGCACAGAGCCAATGTTGAAAATATTAGAGCCAATCAAATTCCCTAAAGAGATGGCCTTTTCACCTTTTATTGCAGCAATTACAGAAGCCGCTAATTCCGGGACACTTGTACCAATAGCAATCATTGTAATGGAGATTACTCCTTCGCTAACTCCCATACTTTTTGCAATATCTTTTGCACCATCCACCAAGAAACCAGCACCATAATATAAGGCAAGGCCTCCTAACAATAGCCAAACAATTATTTTACCATATCCAATTTTCGCCAACGTATCATCGATTTTGTCGATAACAACTTTTTCTTTTCTTGCATTCCTTATCAGTATCCATAGAAAAACAAACAGCCCAACTAAAAGTAAAATGCCTTCTACTTGCGTTAAAACAGCATCATTCATTAAAAAGTAATATAAAACTACCGAGAAGAGCATCATTACCGGCCAATTAAACTTATAAAAATCCTTTTGCACTGCAATAGGACCTATAATTGCTGTGATTCCTAAAACGAGACCAATGTTAGCAATGTTAGAACCAATCACATTATTTATTGCAATTGCAGGAGAGCCGTCAAGCGCTGCTTGCAAACTTACTAGTAATTCTGGCAAAGAAGTAGCAAAAGAAACTACCGTCATCCCAATCACCATTTTAGAAATCTTTAATTTAAAAGACAAGCTAATCGCCGCTTTTACTAAAAAATCACCACCAATAACTAATAATATCAGTCCTCCAATTACATACCAACTACTCATAGCCCTGTTTTCTGCAAAGATACATTTTTATCACTTTGTGCGGAAAGGAAAAAATACTTAGATCTGTGACTTTAGATAAGTATTCCAAATAGTTGCTATTTAACAATGCTTTTACCCATTGGAAAAGAACCCCAAAAACGTATGCCGCAGAGTAGTTTATTTTCATTAAATTTGAGGTAGAAATAAGACCAATGAAACAAACAATTTTTAAACTGCTTGCAAAAGTAAACAAAGCTGTTCTGCCCTCTTTTACAAAAAAAAGACTAGACCTTTCAAAAGCCTCTAAAACACAACTTGCGCTTATTGGGTGGAGAACATTTGTGACCCAAAATTCATTAGACTAAAAAAGAAATATTATGGAAGAAACCTACGCTAAAATTTTTACCGACAATGCCATTTTAGTAAATAGATTACAAACGTTGTTAAGTGACGCCGAAATAGCATCTCGAATATCAGATGGAGTTGAGTCTGCTAGATTAGGTGGTTTTGGTGCTCCCGATAACTCCGTTGAATTATATATCTTTAAAAAAGATCAAGAAAAAGCACAACCTATCGTTGCCGCATATAAAAAAGAAATTAATTCATAAAAAAATACAATAGCCTTTCTATATTGAAAAAACTCTATTATATTTGCACCCACAA
>TARA_B110000967_G_scaffold178091_1_pt1 | contig 13517 bp, 9 predicted proteins | sample TARA_B110000967 | Tara Oceans TARA_B110000967 (sample SAMEA4397903) | marine metagenome | biome: Polar Biome; feature: [DCM] deep chlorophyll maximum layer (ENVO:01000326); material: water (ENVO:00002006), including particulate matter (ENVO:01000060) such as... | depth 35 m
CGGTCTTCAAGGGCCTGCAGCTCTTCGACCAGTTTCTGGTTCTCGCTGTAGAAGTCACCTTTGCCGCGATAGCCCTCTTCTACCAGTGCCTGCTGAATAAATATTCTCCGCGCTTCATCGGGATTGACCTGTCCGTAGACGCGGCGTTTATTTTCAACAATGCTCAAACCAAATAAGGTCTGCCGTTCACTGGCCATGACCTGACCGGATTTAATACTGTAAAACGGCTCACTATAAGTCTTCTTAACCAAGTGGGCGGCCAATGGCTCGAGCCAGTCTGAGTCGATTTTGGCTACCGTAAGTGCAAACTGTTTGGTGGTTTCCATCAGCGAGGCGGCCATCACCCACTTGGGTGGTTTTTTACTTAAGCCTGAACCGGGAAAGATAAAGAATTTGCGATTGCGAGTACCGAGAAACTCCCACTTCTCCTGCAGAATACCCACCTGCCCAAGCAGTCCGGAGAGCAGTGAGCGGTGAATATCATCGGCTTCTGCCGGCTTGCTGTTATCGGTGAGCTTTAATGCCCGGCAGGCGCTGTGTACCTGATGGTGCAGGTCTCGCCATTCACGCATACGCAGGTAGGAGACATGGTTGGCTTTGCAGTAGCGGCTGTATTGATTGCCGGAGAGCTGCTGACGCTGTTCTTCAAAGTGGCGCCAGAGGTTTAATAGCGAGATAAAGTCGGAGTTGGGTTCCTGCCATTTTTTATGGCTTTGGTCTGCGGCCTGTTGCTTGTCGGCGGGACGCTCGCGGGGATCCTGAATACTCAGGCCGGTGGTGATAATCATCACTTCGGAGAGACAGCCGTTTTTTGCGGCTTCTAAAAGCATTCGGGCAAATCTTGGATCTAGCGGTATATGCACAATACGCTTGCCGAGGGCGGTTAACTTGCCATTGGCGGTGACTACCTGAAGTTCTTCCAGTAGCTTAAATCCATCGCTGATCATGCGAGGATCTGGCGCATCGACAAACGGGAAGCTGCGGATATCACCGATTTTCAGATGGAGCATCTGTAGAATAACCGCAGCTAGATTAGTGCGGACGATTTCCGGATCGGTAAACTCAGAGCGCCCGTTAAAATCATCCTCACTGTAGAGGCGATAGCAGACTCCCTCACTGACACGTCCACAGCGTCCGGCGCGCTGATTGGCGCTGGCCTGGGAAATTGCTTCAATAGGCAGCCGCTGTACCTTGGTACGGAAACTGTAGCGGGAGACTCGGGCGCGGCCGGTATCAATCACATAGCGAATGCCCGGCACGGTCAACGAGGTTTCAGCAACGTTGGTACTCAGCACTACTCTTCTGCCGCGGTGGGCGGAGAATATTTTACTCTGCTCGGCAAGACTTAAACGCGCATAGAGCGGAACAATTTCGGTATGGGCCAGCTGCGCGCGTTTAAGCGCTAGGTTAACTTCACGGATCTCGCGCTCGCCACTGAGAAAGACTAAAACATCGCCCTGCTTTTGATTGGCTTGAATATCTTGCAGGCAGTCAACAATCATCTGATCGCGATCAGTCTCTGTTTCGTCTGGGTGGTTGTAGATAATGTCGACTGGAAAACTGCGCCCGGAGACTTCAACTATCGGGGCATTATTAAAATGCTTGGAAAATTTTTCGACATCAATGGTTGCCGAGGTAATAATTATTTTTAGATCCGGTCGCTGGGGCAGAAGATTTTTCAGGTAGCCCATTAGAAAATCAATATTTAGGCTGCGCTCGTGAGCCTCATCAATAATCAATGTGTCGTATTTACTGAGAAATCGATCGTTTTGAATTTCTGCCAACAGAATGCCGTCGGTCATTAATTTGATATAGCTGTTCGGTGAACTCTGATCGGAAAAGCGCACCTGATAGCCGACCGCCTGACCCAGTGAGACTTTGAGTTCTTCGGCAATTCGATTGGCGACCGTTCGCGCAGCAATTCGCCGCGGCTGGGTGTGGCCAATCATGCCTTTTACCCCGCAACCGGCCTGCAGGCAGATTTTTGGCAACTGGGTGGTTTTACCGGAACCGGTTTCACCGGCGACAACAATCACCTGATGTTTGCTTATTAACTCGGCAATCTCTTCGGCTCTGGCGCTAACCGGTAGATTCGGGTATTCGAGAATGGGCAGATTGCGGCGGCGCTTTTCGATCTGCAGTTGGTCTTTAAGCAGTGCAGCGTGCCACTTTTCCCAGCGCTCAGTGATAGCATTACCCTGCTGAGACAGCTTGCTAAGCTCGGCCAGTTGGCGGCTTAAGCGGAAGCGATCGCGGGTGCTTGTCGATTGCTCAACAAGAAGCTTTAGTCGCTGAAAATCCTGCGGGCTCTTAGGAAGTGTATTTAAATCTTGCGCGGTTGGCATGGGTACTTATCAGTCGCTGCTGCCCATCCAGACACAGGCCCCGCTGCTCTTATTGATGGCATCGAGTTTTTGTTGGTGGAGGCTCAGCTCGGCTTCACTGGGTTTAATAATTCGCAGTGGCGTGCGATCGGCAGAGAGTCGACGGATACTGCTTTTACCATTGACTTCACCATTCGCTGAGTTGGATTGATCATTTATATTCAGGTTGACCTGTCCACCGGTCATTAGCAGGTAGACATCGGCGAGAATCTCGGCATCAAGAAGTGCACCATGCAAATCACGGGCTGAATTATCTACGCCGTAGCGCTTACACAGCGCATCGAGATTATTTTTCTGTCCGGGGTGCTTTTGCCGTGCCAATGCCAGGGTGTCTATAATCCGGCAGCTGGTTTCGATCACCTGGTACTTGCCTGACAGCTTGGCAATTTCATGGTTGATAAAACCGACATCGAAAGGCGCGTTATGAATCACCAGATCGGCACCATCAACAAACTCTAAAAATTCTTTGGCAACCTGATCAAACAGCGGCTTATCTTCCAGAAACTGATCGCTGATACCATGCACTTCCATGGCACCTTCATCGACTTTGCGCTGCGGGTTGATGTACTGATGGTAATGCCTGCCCGTCAGCTTCCGCCCTACCAGCTCGACACAGCCAATCTCGATAATACGGTGGTCCTGGGAAGTCTCTAGTCCGGTAGTTTCTGTATCAAGTACGATTTGTCTCATGCTGCCTGCTTTTTATATGCTTTTTTAGATGCGAATTTACAGCTCATCAATGCCACGATTGGCCAACTGATCGGCAATTTCATTTTCACGGTGACCGCTGTGGCCTTTTACCCACTGCCAGTCTATCTCATGGGTACCAATAAGGGCATCAAGCTTTTGCCACAGATCAACATTTTTTACCGGCTTTTTACTGGCGGTTTTCCAGTTGCGTTTCTTCCAATTCGGCATCCATTCCTGAATGCCTTTTAAAACGTAGGTTGAGTCTGAGGTAAGGGTGATTTTGCAGGGCACGTTAAGGGCCATCAATCCCTGAATAACGGCCATCATCTCCATACGATTATTGGTGGTTTCAGTTTCACCGCCAAACAGTGATTTCTCACTGTCGCCGTAACGCATCAATACACCCCAGCCACCGGGACCTGGATTACCTCGACAGGCGCCGTCTGTAAATATTTCTACCGATTTCATTAACTTCCTTTTATCCACAGCTATGACTGCAGTTTGTTGTGATTATTTATTATTTTTTACGGTTGTGCTCTTGAGGCCCTGAGTCGCTCGGTAACTTTTAGTAGCCGCCGCACGCCATGGATGCCCAGAACTTCTAATCCCTCGAGAGACACGTTTAACCGCGTGAATCATATAGAAATTACCCATAGGTAAGCGAATCTTTTTACAGGCCTTTTCCCATTGGCCATTGTTTGAAAGAGACTGGTTTTTGGTGCCATATCGAAACGGTAAATTATAAGCACCATGTTCAATGCGTTCTACGTGAAAATTTAACAGCGACAACCAGTCAGTTAAACGCCCCAAACGGAGATTGTGAAACCGAAACTGGGGCTGCTCTGAGCACAGTTGCATGGGGAATTTAGCGATACCCATAGGGCCATAGGGATTAAACAGGCAGAGCAGCAGATGACCACCCGGCATAACAACTCGACTGGCCTCGGCAAGCACCGCTTTCGGTGACAGGGAAAACTCCAGCGCATGGTGCAGCAGCAGCACATCTATAGTTTCTGACATCAGCGGCAATTCAATATAGCTTGCCAGTGCCGCGTGCGCGCCACGAAGCTCTGAGGGGTGCAGGCTAAAGCGGTGGATATGCTTAAAACAGTCCAGAGTCTGTGGATCTTCACTGAGCCCAAGACGCATAAATCGGTATCCGGGCAGTTCTGCAAAGTGATCTTGAAAAACCTGCCGCTCCCGTGCCTGTAGGTAGCGGCCAAAATCACTATCCAACCAGCGCCGCAGGTTTGCAGAGGTACTGGCGATATCCGCAACCTTAAGACGGTCCGCAAGATTCTGTGCGATATTGCTAATAGGCGTTAGGGGCATAGTGGCCAATAGAGGGTTAATAAGGGGTTATTATGTTCGCTGAATTGAATAAAAACCAGCGCCTGAAGCCTAGCGCTTGGATCAGGTATTGGCTTATTGAGCGCTAATTGGCTCTTAGCTAACGGCCTGTTCACAAAACAATTGAGAATCTGGTCATTGTTTCGACCTCGACTGACCGATACAATCTCGCCCCAATTCAGTATAAGGGTCAAAACTTGCAGTCTGTGCCTCGTCATTTTCAAGCGCTTCTTTTCAGTACCGCTCTGTGTACCGTTCCAATGCTGTCCGGCTGCGCGCTTTTGCCTGAGAGTAGCCATACAGACACCAAGAGTGGCTCACAAAGCTCTTTAAAGGGGCGTTTAGATCAACAACCTTTAGAGGAAACCACAGAGAAGCTCACAGAAAGCCCTTTCGAGAACTTTGAGACTGTAGAAGGCGGCCTTACCACCGAACAGATAAAACCCTCTGAGAATTCCATCTCTATGGTTTTCGAGGAGATACCTGAGCCTGAGGAGGCTATAGATCTCTGGCAGAGAATTCGCGAGGGCTTTAAATTAACCCCTGAATCCATGCCTGCCAGCGTGACCAAACAGCGCGACTGGTATCTGCGCAATCCGAGTTATTTAAAAACCGTTTTTAATCGCGCCCAGCCCTATATCTACTATGTGACCGATGAACTGGACAAGGCTGGCCTGCCTCTTGAGCTGGCACTGCTGCCAATTGTAGAGAGCACTTACGACCCTCTCGCCTACTCTCACAGCCATGCTGTTGGACTCTGGCAATTTATTCCGTCTACAGCAAAGTCCCTCGGCTTGCGACGGGATCGTTGGTTCGACGGCAGACGCGATGTTATCTATTCGACTCAGGCTGCAATCACCTATTTAAACAAACTCAATAAGCGTTTTGATAATGACTGGCTTCTGGCACTGGCTGCTTATAATTCCGGACAGGGCAATGTTGGCAAGTCGATTCGCCGCAATCGAAAGCTCGGCAAGGGAACTGACTTCTGGTCAATTTCACTGCCGCAAGAAACTCGCAACTATGTGCCTCAACTTCTTGCGCTGGCAACCCTGATACGCGATCCAGAACAATACGACCTGAAGCTGCCCGCGATGCCAAATCAACCGTTCTTTGAGGTGGTTGAGATTGAATCACAGATTGATTTAAACAATGTGGTCAAGGTGACCGGTGTTGATGTGGCTGACTTTACTCGGCTTAACCCAGCCTATCGCAGAGCGATTACACCACCTGAGGGCAAACATAATCTGCTGCTGCCGGTGGGTACTGCGCAACCATTAAGGGATATGCTGGCAACCACGGATCCAAAAACCTGGGTGCCGCACACTGAGTATGCGGTGGCTAATGGCGATACCCTTTCGCAGATTGCTGCGCGCTTTGATATACCGACCAGCTGGCTGAGAAGCCGCAATAATTTGCGCAACGATAGGCTGCAAATTGGTCAGGTGCTACTAATACCCCATTCCAGAGACAATATCGATTATCTCTCCAGCACCCTAAACACCGAGGTGCAGCCTGATTACCATTTGGTGCGTCAGGGTGACTCTCTGTGGACGATTGCCCGAAAATACAACACCAGTATCAAGCGCCTGCGTGAGACCAATAAGCTCAGTAGTAATACGCTTCGTGTCGGCGATCGTCTTGTAGTGGGCAGCCGCGCTAAAGAAGTCACGGCAAAAAATCTTCGCAAACTCTCCTACCGAGTTCGCCGTGGAGATTCACTCTCCCTGATTGCCAGTAAGTTTGATATTGCGATTAGGGATATTACCCGCTGGAACAAGATTAGACGCAGTGATCTACTGCAGCCGGGGCAGAGGCTAACGCTGTTTATTGATGGCTTAAAAATATAGGGCTGGTCTGAACGCTTTTAACTAGCAAGTATCCATACCCTGGAAACAAAACTGCCAGCTAGAACGATCGCTCTGCTGGCAGTTTGTAGTCTTACTTTTTGAGCTCTTTTACTAGAGCAGCTAGTTTACTCAGCAGCTGAAACAACCGCATTTTCAACTATCTTGGCATCAGCCAATAATCGATCCTGTAACGCCTTCAGCTCTCGAGTGCTGTTAGCTGCAGATCCAGCATAGATCAAATTGGTCTTCTGCTCGGCGCTTAGCTTGCTGCTATCGCCCGAAGTAACTTCAGTCAACACAACCACCACAAAGTCACCAGTGCGCGTATAGAAGCTTTCAGTCACATCGGACTCTAGTGCAGCTGGAAGCTGGAACACAAAGCGGTTTACATCGGCATTAATATTACCGGTGCTGCGCTTGGCATCCAAAACTACCTGCCAGTCCAGATCCTGACTTTTCGCCACAGTTTCAACGCTTTCTCCGGCTTCTACACGGGCCAGAAGTGCACTGCCCTGCTCTGCCAGTTGCGCTCGTGCCAGATCTGCACTAATGGATGCAACAACTGTGTCCTTAACCTCAACCAATTCTTTTTGACGAGCTGGAATGCTTTTATTCAGCTTGAGAACCACATAGCGGTCGTCGCCCAGATCAATCACTTCACTGGCGTACTTCTCATTGACAACTTCATCGCTAAAGGCGGCTTTAACTACTGTCGGGAAGCCGGCAATTCCAGCTGCGCCAGAGCGAGTAAAGGCATCAGATACCTGAGCGGTTAGACCCAGATCTGCGGCAACTTCGCCAAGGCTTTCGGCGTTAAAGCTAAACTCTTTTAAGTTAGCCAGCTTCTCAACCAACCACTGATCTCTTAACTCTGAAACCAGCTCTTGTTCGATACGAGCGCGCTCGGTGGATAATTCGATAAGCGTTTCCTGCTTGTCGACAAGCTTAATAAGGTGAGTGCCACTTTCAGTTTCTACTGGTGCAGATACCTGACCTACTGCCAACGCTGCCAGAGCAGTTTCGAAACTATCCGGAAAGGTGTCACCAGTGGTAAAGCCTAGATCACCACCAAAATCAGCTGAACCGACATCTTCAGAGTACTGTTTAGCCAGAGCGGCAAAGTCTTCACCGGCATCCAGCTTCGACTGAATTTCACTGATTAGCGCGGCATCCGGCTCTGCTAACAGTATATGTGCCGCTTGCAGAGAAACGCCTGACTCCAGTGATTGAGCCTGCTCTTCAAAGCGAGCCTTCACCTGATCTTCGCTAACGACGTCAGTATCATCAAACTGGGCTGGGCTAAGTTCAATATAGTCGACCACAACCTGCTCTTCAGCCTGATAGCCGCTCTTGTTTTCTTCGTAGTAGGCGGCAATCTGCTGATCAGACACTTTGACTGAATCAATGACTGGCTGAAGTGGCACTGTCAGGTAGTAGTAATCACGCTGCTGCTCAACAACACTGGCAAGCAGTTCGAGCTCATTGCTGGTGGTAAAACCAGAGGCTACAAAGCCGCGCACAAATTGTTCTATAAGGAGGTTTTCCTCAACCATCTCCAAGAAGCTGGCACTGGTGTAACCCAGATTGCGCACTCTGTAGAGATATAATTCTTGGTCAAAGCGACCGTCGGTCTGGAAGGTGGCTGTGTCGAGAAGCAACTTGCTGGTGGTTCGCGATGAGATCGCCATACCGCCAGAGTTGGCTTCCTGCGCTAGCAACTTACGTCCAATGATCTGCTCAACAACCTGTGGTCGGATTAAATCATCTTCAAGCAGTGCTGCATCAAGACCTTCATTTTCATTGAGTATTCTTTGCTTCTCTGAATTAAGCGACTGCTGAACCTGCAACTCCGAAACTCGTTCACCATTAACTTTTACTGCGGTTTCCGATGCGCTTCCGGAGACTGATAGCGAGCCAATTCCAGAAAAGGCGAAGACAATGGCGATCAATACAACAATCGCGAAAGCTATACCTTTCATATTAGTTCTAAAACTATCCAACATGTTTCTATCCCCATTTCAGATTGTAATCATCTGTTTTTTATAATATTAAAAAAGGCGCATCACCGATGCGCCTTCACTTAAAGCAAAAAGACTAGCTGTAAATTAATTTACAGAATCTTTAAGTGCTTTACCAGCTTTGAAGCTAGGCACGTTAGCAGCTTTGATCTGGATCTCTTGACCAGTCTGCGGGTTACGGCCTGCACGCGCTGCACGGTGCTTAACAGAAAAAGTACCAAAACCAACCAGAGATACCTGGTCGCCATTCTTTAGTGATCCTGTTACTGCTTCCAGTGCTGAATCAAGTGCACGTCCAGCAGATGCTTTAGAGATGTCTGCGCCAGCAGCGATTGCGTCGATAAGTTCAGATTTATTCACGGTATTCCCCTTTTCTTAGAGTTAGTATTTCCTAGTCAGAAAGAAAGTGTATTTTTAGGAGCCAAACTCGCTAAACATATGGCCTCAAGCACTTTCTTGCGTACGTTATACCAATAGCCATTTAGCGGGTCAAGCTCCGTTTGACGAAATCGGTAAATTCTTTAACACTAGTGTGTGCTTGGCCTAGAGGAAGAATCGTCTTTTTCCTGCGTTGTGCTACTGCGATTAAACTCTTCTTCGCTAAGTGATTCTGGATTTTTTTCTAACGCTATGGCTAAAACTTCATCGATCCATTTAACCTGACAGATTTTAAGGTCTGCTTTAATATTGTCCGGTATCTCCTTCAAATCACTGCCATTATCGTCTGGAATAATTACCGTGGTAATGCCGCCGCGATGGGCTGCGAGCAATTTTTCCTTAAGACCACCGATCTTTAACACCTGCCCGCGCAGAGTGATTTCACCCGTCATGGCAACATTGGATTTGACCGGAATACCGGTTAAAACAGAAACTAGCGCCGTACACATGCCCACGCCGGCCGAAGGGCCATCTTTTGGTGTTGCTCCCTCAGGGACGTGAATATGCAAATCATTTTCCTGTTGGAAATCTTTGCGAATTCCCAGTGCTTTTGCACGACTTCTGACGACTGTAAGCGCTGCCTGAATTGATTCCTGCATAACATCGCCCAGTGACCCTGTTTTGATCACCCGACCCTTGCCGGGAATCGCTGCAGACTCTATGGTCAGCAACTCACCACCAACCTGTGTCCAAGCCAGACCTGTAACCTGGCCTACCTGACTTTCAACCTCGGCACGGCCGTAATCGAAACGTCTTACCCCCAGCAGCTTTTCCAACTGCTCTGGACCAACGTTGTCGGTAGAGGCAACGCCATCGCGAACGTGTTCGGTAACAATTTTGCGGCATATCTTAGCTATATCACGATCCAGCCCGCGAACACCGGCTTCACGGCTGTAGTATCTGATTGCATCCCTAAGAGCCTCTTCACTAATCGCCAGCTCATCGTCTTTAAGGCCGTTTGCCTTGCGCTGTTTTGGCACCAGGTATTTTTCGGCAATGGCGACTTTTTCACCCTCGGTATAACCAGGGATACGAATCACTTCCATTCGGTCGAGCAGTGGCCCGGGAATATTCATCGAGTTAGCGGTGCAAATAAACATTACGTCAGAGAGATCGTAATCAACCTCTAAATAATGGTCATTAAAGGTATGGTTTTGCTCTGGATCCAGCACTTCTAGAAGTGCAGAAGCCGGATCGCCACGCTGATCCATACCCATTTTGTCAATTTCATCGAGCAGGAATAAGGGGTTCTTGACCTTAACTTTCGAGAGCTTCTGAATCACCTTGCCCGGCAGTGAGCCAATATAGGTTCGACGATGACCGCGAATCTCTGCTTCATCGCGCACACCACCGAGGCTCATACGAACAAACTGTCGGCCGGTCGCCCTTGCGATAGATTCGCCCAGTGAGGTTTTACCTACACCTGGAGGCCCTACTAAACAAAGCACTGGGCCTTTTAATTTCTTAACCCGTTGCTGAACCGCAAGAAACTCGAGAATGCGCTCTTTAACCTCTTCCAGACCGTGATGGTCTTTATCGAGGGTACTCTGAGCTGCAACCAGATCATGCTTTACACGGCTGCGCTTTTTCCACGGCACGCCAATCATCCAGTCAATATAATTGCGCAGCACTGAGGCTTCAGCGGACATTGGTGACATCATTTTCAGCTTACTAACTTCCGACTGAGTTTTTTCCAGTGCCGCTTTGGGCATACCAACCTCGGCCACTTTCTTTTCCAGCTGATCGAGCTCCGAACCCTCATCATCAATATCGCCCAGTTCCTTTTGAATCGCCTTCATCTGCTCATTCAGATAATACTCGCGCTGGCTTTTCTCCATCTGCTTCTTAACTCGGCCGCGAATTCGCTGCTCAATTTGGAACAGATCAATCTCAGACTCCATCAAACCCATCAGATGCTCAAAGCGCTCAGTGAGATCGGCGACCTCTAACACGTCCTGCTTCTGTTCGATATTCAGGTTCATATGCGAGGCTACCGTATCGGCGAGACGGTTGGCGTCTTCTATAGCGCTTACAGTGGCTATAACTTCAGCGGGTATCTTTTTACTTAAGTTAACGTATTGCTCGAATAGGGATATTGCTGAACGCATCAGCACATCAGCTTCTCGCTCATCCAGATCACCGCTGGGAAGTGCTGTAGCCTGCGTCTGCATAAACTCGGCATCGTCTTCCACAACGTTCTCGAGGCTGACTCGACTCACGCCTTCGACAAGAACCTTTAAGGTGCCATCGGGCAGCTTAAGCATTTGCAGAATAGTCGCCAGAGTACCCACAGCATAAATATCCTCTAATTTAGGCTTATCTTCAGCGGGATTTTTCTGCGCGACCAGAATAACTTGTTTGTTTTTTTCCATGGCATATTCAAGTGCCAGAATAGATTTCTCTCGGCCAACAAAAAGCGGCACGACCATATGTGGATAAACAACCACATCACGCAAGGGTAAAAGTGGGTAGATTGTATCTTTTGACTCAACTGGATTAGCAGCCATTGTTACCTCTGGTTATCTGAAACTAGGCAGAATACCGTTTTTAAAAAACGGTCTTATTAGTAGATTAGTCTTTTATATTGGGACGAGCACGTTAAAAACAACCTTGCGAACAAGCATAAACAAAAAAAAATCGCGGTTCTATTAGACAATATCAAATAGACTTTTTTTTAAGATGTAAATCTTTGTGAAAAAAAGGCGAAAAAAAGGCGACTCTCGTCGCCTTTTCAAATTGCTCCTAATAGAAGCTAAAACCTAGGCTTCATCGGAAGCCAACTTCTTGTCGTTTTGTTCGTAGACCAGCAGTGGTTCATTTTCACCATTGATCACTGCAGCATCTACAACCACTTTGACAACATCGGTTTCTGAAGGAATCCTGTACATGGTATCGAGCAAAACGGTCTCAAGTATCGAGCGCAGGCCTCGGGCACCAGTCTTACGCTCAATCGCTTTTTCAGCGATGGCATTCAGTGCGTCAGGACGCAGATCAAGATCGACATCTTCCATCGCAAACAGCGACTGATATTGCTTGAACAGGGCGTTCTTGGGTTCTACCAGAATTTTGACCAACGCATCACGATCCAGCTCCTGGAGTGTTGCCACCACCGGAAGACGACCGATAAACTCTGGAATCAAACCGTAGCCAATCAAATCACTGGGCTGAACATCAAGCAGGGTTTCACCAATCGACTTCTGACTGTCTTTGCTATTAACCTCAGCTTTAAAGCCGATACCACCCTTCTCAGAACGCTCGCGAATCACTTTTTCAAGTCCAGCAAAAGCACCGCCACAGACAAATAAGATATTCGATGTATCAACCTGAAGGAATTCTTGCTGCGGATGCTTGCGGCCACCCTGAGGAGGGACTGAAGCCACTGTGCCTTCGATTAACTTCAGCAGTGCCTGCTGAACACCTTCACCGGAAACATCACGGGTGATTGAGGGGTTATCTGACTTGCGGGAAATCTTGTCAATCTCATCGATATAGACAATGCCGCGCTGGGCCTTATCAACATCGTAATCACATTTCTGCAAAAGCTTCTGGATAATGTTCTCAACGTCTTCACCCACATAACCAGCTTCGGTAAGCGTTGTAGCATCGGCAATGGTAAAAGGAACATTGAGCATACGCGCGAGAGTTTCAGCCAGCAGCGTTTTACCACTACCAGTTGGACCAATCAGGAGGATATTACTTTTACCTAATTCGACGCTGGTACTGTCTGAACTGCCTTCACTAACCTGAAGCCGCTTGTAGTGGTTGTAAACCGCTACAGATAAGATTCTTTTGGCGCGCTCTTGACCGATCACATACTCATCGAGATTGCCTTTGATATCAGCGGGTATGGGCAGACGATCGCTGCTCTCACCGGACTCGGCAACCACAGATTCTTCAGTGATTATATCGTTGCAGAGATCGACACATTCATCACAGATGTACACAGAAGGGCCGGCAATTAGACGACGCACTTCATTCTGATTTTTTCCACAGAACGAACAGAAGAGCAGTTTCCCGCCTTCATCCATAGTGTCACTATCACTCATAACCTAACTCCTGAAAAACCCACAAAACCGATAAAAAACAACAACCTATAAAGGAAAGACTAGCGCCTCTACCCACGATTGTCCAGCACGTCATCTACCAGCCCATAGGCTTTGGATTCTTCTGCACTCATAAAATTATCGCGCTCTGTATCTTCGGTGACCTTCTCTACTGACTGGCCAGTATGCGAGGCCATCAGATCGTTAAGGCGCGCTTTGATCTTGAGAATTTCCTGGGACTGAATATGAATATCCGTCGCCTGACCCTGAGCACCGCCACTTGGCTGGTGGATCATGGTTCTTGAATTGGGTAGACAGTAACGCTTGCCCTCGGCACCGGCAGCTAATAGGAAAGCACCCATACTTGCAGCCTGACCAATACACATAGTGCTTACATCTGGCTTGATAAACTGCATGGTGTCATAAATAGACATTCCTGCGGTTACTGATCCGCCGGGAGAGTTGATATAGAGATGGATATCTTTGTCTGGATTTTCAGATTCCAAAAACAGCATCTGGGCGACAATAAGATTGGCCATATGGTCTTCAACCTGACCGACCAAGAAGATCACTCGCTCTTTTAATAGCCTCGAATAGATATCGTAAGCTCTTTCACCGCGAGAAGTTTGCTCAACCACCATTGGAACCAATCCACTGGCTTGAACATCGTTGGGGATACTGCCGATATTTGACTGCTGAAAATTCATTGCTTCCTCGCTATTGTATTTTTCTTCGATTCAAGAT
>TARA_B110000967_G_scaffold42890_1_pt1 | contig 13396 bp, 5 predicted proteins | sample TARA_B110000967 | Tara Oceans TARA_B110000967 (sample SAMEA4397903) | marine metagenome | biome: Polar Biome; feature: [DCM] deep chlorophyll maximum layer (ENVO:01000326); material: water (ENVO:00002006), including particulate matter (ENVO:01000060) such as... | depth 35 m
TTTGAAAGCTGATAGTCCACTAATAGCTGTTCAAGCATCTTTGCTTTTACAAGCTGAGAACGCGAATCTTTGCCGACTTGTGTTTCAAGCTCAGGTTTTAAGGATTCAAAGGATTCTACCGATTTATGATCTATAAGTTTGAGAATGTGCCATCCAAACTTAGTTTGTATTGGTTTTGATATGTTTTCATTTTTAGTCAAGCCGAAAGCGATGTTTTCAAAAATTTCAGAATTAATTTGACCAGACTTAAATGGTTTGAGTTTACCCCCAAGACTTGAAGAACTTTTATCATCTGAGAATTGTTTTGCTAATTCTGAGAAGTCTTCACCCTGAAGCAATAATCGATGTAATTCTTGGATGCGATCTTTAGGAACAAGTGTACTGTCTTTTTGTTTGTTTGTAATCATAATATGGGCGACCTCAACCTGTCCTTTTGACTTTCGTTTTTCTAAAACTTTTACAACATGAAATCCAAATCGAGTTCGAAATGGACTAGAAACTTCGCCGACCTTGGTCGAATAAGCCGCCGATTCAAAATTATACACCATTTTAAAGGCAGAAAAATAGCCTAAATCTTCAACAAAAACAGATTTCCCATTGTGGAGCTCCTTTTTTAGGGACTCAAAATCTTCGTTTATAAAACGTTGTCTTAATTTTTTTATTTTTGAGTACGCTTCCAAAGTATCGGTTTCGACTTCATCGAATAAAATTAGGATATGCTGCGCTTTAACTTCAGTGTTTGTACGCTCATAGGCTTCACGAACTAAAGCATCGGTGACTTTTTTATCTGTTAAATAAGCGTCTGTTAGTTGGTTTTTGTACGATTTAAATTCCTTTAGGTAAGTAGGATCTTTATCGTAGTCCAATTTTTTTGCTTCAACTAATTTTAATTTGTAGTTAATAAACAGCTCTAAATAAGAATCTAAATCCTTTTGGGAAGCATCTTGAACAAGGTTTAAGTTTTTATTGTAAACTCTCACAAATTCATTTGCAAGGACAACTTGGTCCGAAATCGTAAGGATCGCATCGTTCTCTGATACTTGTGCATTAGAAATGAAAAATGAAAAGCAGAATATGCTTATTGAGATAAAATATTTTTGCATGATATAATTTTTGAGTGAAGCAAAAATACTAAATATAAGGAAGAATACAAGTGTATAATTCCTATGTCTTAAAAAATCAATTTATTATCTCGAATAGTTGGGCGATTCTTTGGTAATCATCACATTATGAGGGTGACTTTCGCTAATCCCTGACGAAGTGATTTTGACAAATCGACCTGATTCTTTTAGAGTTTGAATGTCTTTTGCGCCACAATAGCCCATTCCAGCACGAAGTCCACCAATAAATTGATGTACACTTTCGTAAAGGTCGCCTTTATAGGGCACACGTCCAACAATTCCTTCGGGAACCAATTTTTTAATATCATCCTCAACATCTTGAAAATAACGATCTTTACTTCCTTCTTTCATGGCTTCAACAGATCCCATTCCTCTATAAGATTTGAATTTTCGACCTTCATAAATAATCGTTTCGCCCGGAGATTCTTTAGTTCCAGCGAGCAGCGATCCTAACATCACACAGTCTGCTCCTGCGGCGATTGCTTTTGGAATATCACCTGTGTATCGAATGCCACCATCGGCAATGACTGGAACGCCGGATCCTTTTAATGCAGCGGCAACTTCTAATACGGCAGAAAATTGTGGAAATCCAACCCCTGCAACAACACGTGTGGTACAGATTGAGCCCGGCCCTATTCCTACTTTAACAGCATCCGCACCAGCATCCGCCAAGTATTTAGCAGCTTCTGCAGTGGCAATATTTCCAACGACCACATCTAGGTCAGGAAATTTTGATTTAATCGATTTTAAGACAGCTACCACCCCTTTGGTATGTCCATGAGCGGTATCAATAATAACCGCATCAACCCCTGCTTTCACTAAAGCAGCAGTCCGTTCTACTGCATCTTGGGTCACTCCAATAGCAGCAGCCACTCGTAAGCGACCGTAATGGTCTTTATTGGAAATTGGTTTCTGGGTTAATTTCGTGATATCTCTAAAAGTGATGAGTCCAACGAGTTTAAAATCGGCATCGACCACTGGTAATTTTTCAATTTTTTTCTTTTGAAGAATGACTTCCGCTTGTTGTAAAGAAGTACCTTCAGAAGTGGTTACTAGATCTTCAGAAGTCATGATTTCTGTAATGAGACGATCGCTTTCTTTTTCGAATCTTAAATCACGATTGGTGACAATTCCTTTTAAATAGCCGTCTTCATCAATGATTGGAATTCCTCCAATACTGTGTTCTTTCATACTCATTTGAGCATCTCTAACAGTCGCTGTTAAGGGTAAGGTCACTGGATCGATAATCATACCACTTTCGGCACGTTTAACTTTTCGAACTTTAATGGCTTGTTGCTCTATGGTCATGTTTTTGTGCAACACGCCTATTCCACCTTCTCGTGCCATGGCTATTGCCATTTTACTTTCGGTAACCGTATCCATTGCCGCAGAACTAATAGGGACATTCAACGAAATGTTTTTAGTGAATTTCGATGTAATACTCACGTCACGTGGTAAAACTTCGGAATATGCTGGGATTAAAAGGACGTCGTCGTAAGTAAGACCTTCGCCGACAATTTTGGATAGATGTGCATTCATAGCAATTAGCTTATAATTGCAAGCAAATTTAAGGCTTTTTTCACTTGAATAGTAGATATCGTTCTGTTTTTTAAAAAATAAAGATTTAGCCCTCTTATTATTTGCAGGAATTCCGCTTATTATGTGGTCATTTATTAAATAATAGATATGTTTTTATATTTTTTTCACACGTTAAATAACTCTTTGTCAATGTTTTAATTTTTTTATGTTTATTTATTCTAAATAAGCTTTGTGAATCTAAAATTCGTTTGTAACTTTGCGGCTGAAATTAAACCTTATTTTTAATCAGTCTAAATAAAATGAAGAACACCATTACAGCACTCGCCCTAATAATTATAGGGAGTTTAAACGCACAAGAATTGACGAAAACAACGTCTGTTGACTCTATACAAAAACTGGAACCCGTTTTTATTAACTCACAAGTCATTTTTGGGAGTAAATATGAAGCCAAAAACAGGACAGGATCGTCATTCTATATTTCACCAAAAGAATTAGAAAAATTTTCACATTCTGATATTAATAGAGTTTTGCGCTCGGTACCTGGGGTGAATATTTATGAAGAAGATGGTTTTGGTTTACGTCCAAACATCAGCCTTCGTGGAACCTCTCCAGAGCGTAGTGCAAAAATATCTATCATGGAAGATGGCGTCTTAATTGCACCTGCACCCTACAGTGCACCTGCAGCCTATTATTTTCCTTCAGTTGCCAGGATGCAAGCTGTAGAAATTTTAAAAGGAAGCAGTCAAATACAGTACGGACCTTTTACAACAGGTGGTGCTCTAAATTTGGTAAGCACTCAAATACCAAACCAATTTAATGGGCGTATCGAAACAAATTATGGAAGTTTCAATACAAGTCAAACCCACTTAAAAATAGGAGATTCAAAAACCAATATTGGGTATTTAGTTGAATATCTAAATAACAACTCGGATGGCTTTAAAAACTTACCGAAAGGCGGCAATACAGGTTTTGATAAAAATGATGTAGTGGCTAAGTTAAGGCTTAACAGTAATCAAGAATCTAAATATAAACAATCTCTAGAATTTAAATTTCAATATTCAGATGAAACTTCTAATGAGACCTACCTTGGTTTAACTACCGAAGATTTCAAGACCAATCCATTCGATCGATATGCAGCGTCTCAAAAAGATCAAATGACTAATGAGCATCTTCAATTTATGATGACCCATAAAATAGATGTTTCTAAAGTGTTTAGAATTACGAGCAATGCTTATCATAACGATTTTTCACGAAATTGGTACAAACTGAATGATGTGGTTTTTGAGGGCAACAAAGAGAAAATTTCTAAAATACTTGAAACTCCTATGGACTACTCAAGTTATATGAATATTATTAATGGGACTTCAGATTCAAATGCGGACGCATTAGTTCTAAAAGCAAACAATAGAAAGTATTTATCAAAAGGAATTCAAACTAAATTGGACTTCCATTGGAACAGTAATACTATATTTCATGATGTTGAAATTGGTTTACGATATCATTATGATGAAGAAGACCGATTTCAGTGGAAAGATGGATACAGTATTACGGATGGCCAGATGAATTTAACTTCCGCCGGAACTCCCGGAAGTGACGCCAATCGAATTAGTAAAGCAAGTGCATTTGCAGGGTCTATTTTATATAAATTAAAATTTAATAATATGACCATAACTCCTGGATTACGTTATGAAGATATCGTGTTAGGAAGAGATAATTTTGGATCAAATGATTTTGATAGAACAGGAAGTGATCTTTCGACTCGAGAAAATAAAGTTTCTATTTTTATTCCTGGAATAGGGTTCAATTATAAATTAAACAATTCAACGTCTTTATTTGGTGGTGTACATAAAGGCTTTTCGCCTCCTGGAAATACAGTTGGACAAGAATCCGAAGAAAGCATCAATTACGAACTGGGATCAAGGTTCAATATTAAAGGGTTGAGAGGAGAAGTTGTTGGGTTTTATAACGATTACAGCAACTTATTGGGAAGTGACTTAGCAGCTTCAGGTGGCACAGGATCATTAGAGCAATTTAACGCTGGAGAAGTGGGTGTGAAAGGGATTGAATTACTTTTAAATTATGACCTACTCCAAAATAACACGTCTTATGCCTTACCTATTACTTTTGGATACACGTTTACAGATACTGAATTTTTAAATAGTTTTGGAAGTGATGACGGTTTGTGGGGCGAAGTTCAAAGTGGTGACGAGTTACCTTATATTGCCAAACATCAGTTTAACACTTCTATATCCTTAGAACATGCGAAGTTTGAGCTCAACTTGAGTGGCCGTTTAAATGGTGCCTTTAAGACCGAGGCAAGTGCAGATGCAGTCAACTCTGCTAATGGTATTACGTCTAATTTTATCATCGATTTTGCAGGAAAATACCATGTTTCAAAAACATTGAGTATCACTGCAAAAATGATAAATCTTTTAGATGAAACCTATGCCGTTGCTAAAGTGCCTGCTGGATTACGCCCAGGACATCCTTTTGGGATCTACGGAGGTTTAGGCTTTAGGTTCTAAAAAAAACAAAATACATAAAAAGAGTCGTTAGGAAACTAACGACTCTTTTTTTTTAATGGTACACTGAAAATATTTTTGTGGCTTCGTTATAAGCACTTTCAAAGCTAAGCGCATTTAAATTGGTCACTTCCTTTTGAGTCGTAAAATACGAGAGTAGTTTTTCTGTTGGCATATTGCCTGTCAATTCATCTTTAGCCATCGGACAGCCTCCAAAGCCCTGTATAGCACCATCAAAACGACGGCATCCGGCTATGTATGCAGCCTCAACTTTGGGGTGCCAGTGTAAAGGATTGGTATGTAAATGGGCTCCAAACTCGATATGAGGATAAGCAGGGATTAAATTTGAAAATAAATAAGAAATAGAATCTGAAGTGGAACTCCCAATCGTATCACTCAACGAAAGGATTTCGACCCCCATCGCATTTAAGCGTTGGGTCCACTCGCCTACTACATCCACATTCCATGGATCGCCATACGGATTTCCAAAAGCCATTGAGAGATACACAACCACTCGTTTGTTATGAGCCTGTGCGATGTTTAAGATTTCTTGTAGGGTATCAATAGATTGGGTAATTGTTTTGTGCGTATTTCGCATCTGAAAATTTTCGGAAATCGAAAACGGATAGCCTAAAAAATCAATTTCTTTATGAGAAGCGGCGGCATAAGCACCTCGGCTATTGGCGACTATTGCTAATAATTTACTTTGGGTGTTCCTAAGATCTAACTGTGCCAGCACTTGGGCCGTATCGGCCATTTGAGGGATGGCTCTCGGCGACACAAAACTACCAAAATCAATGGTATCAAACCCCACACGTAAAAGCGATTGAAGGTACTGAACTTTTTGAGCCGTTGGGATCATCGTCTTAATGCCTTGCATGGCATCTCGAGGGCATTCAATTATTTTAAGGCGTGGTGTCATTAAATCCATTAAGACTCTAAAATTACTATAATTTTTTGAAACAGGTCGATTGTTTTAAACTAAGCGATTACTCCATTGAATTTGGAGCGTTTGTGTTTAAGCATAATCGATACTAAATCTTTCAATACTTTAAAGGTTCGTTCCAAGCCATATTTAGAAACTCCATAGATTCGTGGATGGTGAATGATTGGAATTTCTTTGATCCGTGCGCCATTTAAATGTGCATGGAGTGCCATGAATCGATGTAATTCGTCGTATAAAGGAATGTTCTTTGCTGTTTTGGAGGTCATCACCTTAAGCGCACATCCTGAATCCGATACTTGGAGTCGAGTGGTTTTTCTGATGATGTAATTCGCAATTTTGGAGGGCAGAGTTTTAAGCAAGGAATCATGTCGGTTTTCTCGAACACCGATCACCATATCCCAATTTCCATTTTGAATTAGAGACACCATTTTAGGAATATCCTTAGGGTCATTTTGAAGGTCCCCATCCATGGTTACTATATACGTACCACGGGAACGCTGAATCCCAGCAGAGAGTGCCGAACTTTGTCCTTTATTCTGATCAAAAGCAATTAGAATGAGGTTAGGGTTTGAAATTGATTGTATGGACTGAAGACTGCCATCAGTTGAACAATCATCTATAAAAATAAGTTCATAGGCGTATTCAGATAGTTGATTTTCAATTGCATCGACTAAGGGCCTTACATTGAACTGCTCATTAAATATAGGGATCACAATAGACAACAAGGGGTTTGATGGCATAACTTTATAAATTAACTCTTTTATCGGTGAACCGGATTACAAGATTAACTATAAAACTGGATTTTGACAAAAATACTGTATAAATAGATCTAAATTATACCTTAGTCAACTTTACATTACAACCCATAGAAACGGCTGTTGTTTCCTCTTTTGTTCTTGTTATCAGGGTTAAAATCAAATGTAATGTATAATTCAAAACTATTAAAATCCGTTCCCACTGGACCTGAAGGCACCATATCAATTGAATAATTAATTCCAAATTCAATTTGTTGAACAAAAACGCTAAGAGACGTCCCAAATTGTGATATTGTAATTCCTTCGTAATTATTGATATGCTGATTTAATCCAAGCGAAATATTACCTAATATCACTTCTTGATAAAGATCTATTCTTGATTTCGCTCCTTGCATGGTAAAAGAGTTGTACAAAAATAAATAGGAAAATGCTGGTAAAATCCCTTGACCAAAAGGGTTTAAATCGTATTCATAACCGGCTTGTAGAGAGATCAATAAAGCTTTCTTGTTATTCGCTGTAGAATTAAAAGAAGTGTCGGGTGTATTCAGATGTTTTGCATTAAGACCAAAAAATAAATTCTCATTGTTTCGAACCGTAAATCCAGCTGCTAAATCAAAATAATTAATTTTTCCATCAACATTAACAGGGTCCACAGTAACTCCAGCGATACTACCGGTCAATACATTAATTTGGTCTTCAAAGACTAAGTTATTATAGTTTAATGCACTATTTCCATACCCGATCGATACCGATGGATTAAACGTCCATTTGTAATTCAACTGAGTTCTATAGATGTAGTGCAAATTGGCACTTGATACGGAATAACCAAGACTTGTCACATCGACTGTTTTGACATCTAAAGCCAATGAAAAGTCGTTATCTTTAAAGAAATGATTTACAAAGGCAAATTTGGTTTCAATTTTACTAGCATCACTAAATCCTTCCGATCCCGTCAGCACTCCCGCTTTGGAGGAGTCTCCAAAGGCGTAAAAACTGGGGTTTTGAACCCCCATGATTTTGTTCTGATTTTTTAATGCAGTGTCCTGTGCAAATCCAAAATTGGAAACAAAAATTACGGTTAGTATATATATAGATTTTAATTTCATAGCTGTATTATTTTATAAGCATCAGTTGCCCTGTTTTCTCAACAACTTCTCCTTCAATAGTTGTTGCGATTACGTAGTATTTATAATTCCCGTTTATCGGTTCATCATTTCCTTTTTCTAAACCATTCCATCCCCAATCTGCATCTAAGGCATTAACTTCCGAAGTAATTTCGTAAACAATATTACCCCAGTTGTCATATACAAACATGGACACTTCAGTAAAGCCAATTAATGACGCTCTAAACAAATCGTTGATCCCATCATTGTTTGGTGAGAAGGCTGTTGGTGTCATAATATTTGCACCTCGACCTACACTGATGATTTGAGTTTCGACTCGTGAACATCCAAGACTATTAAAGACGGTGAGCGTTACTGTATAAACACCATCAATTGTATAGGAATGAAAGACCGTTTTAAAACTATCTCCGTCAGCGTTAGGAACGATGTCTTCTGGATTAAAGAATACTTTAAAAGGCGAGTTATCTCCAAAGTCCCAGACAATGTAATCGTACTCAGCAGGGATGTCATTTAGATCCACTGTATTGGTAAACTCAATACTTTCATTAACATCGATTGCATTATAGGTCACAAAGTTAAGGGATGTATATTCAAAGCCTGGGGATTCAATTGGTGTACTCACAGAAATCGTATTCCAACAGTCTTGATCGTTTTTAACTTTGATGATCCCTGAAGGAGCCGTTGGGTTATTGATTGCTAATTCATACATTGAATCTCCTAAGTACAGGTGAGGTACTAAAACATTATTATAATAGAACGCCAAGCTTGGGTCCAAACTAGCCACTTTGATTCTAACATTTCCTGGAGCGTCCGTACATAACGAATCATCTAATTCTACCGATTCAATGGTCAGTGAACTGTAATCAAATATTGTAAACAAATAAGGCACTGATGCACATGAATTACTGTCTTCAATTGTTAGATAGTACAAACCAGCCCTTAGGTCACAAATATTAAAATAATTATTATTTGCGACGGTTATTGGCGTTAATGTCTCTGAAGAAGGATCTAGATACTCTAGCAAGAAACTCGTATAAATCCCTGTACCCCCTGTAAAATCAAAATCTGCACAGCCTAAACTTCCATTACAAGTAACATTAGACGTTGAAAGTAATGAGATTTCAACAGGTTCAACATCAGCAATAACATACGATTTTGTTGGGATCGCACAGCCTAAAATATCCGTTCCAGAAATTGTATAAACTCCAGGTTCAAGCCCCGTAATTGTGGATTGATTTTGCTGAAATCCGTTAGGTCCAGACCATGTAATAGCATACAAACCACCGACACTTGCTCCACCTCTAATATCAATTGAAATCGATCCATCATCTTCGCCAGTACAAGAAACTTGAGTGACTTGTTCATCAAAAAATGCAATTGGCGTTGAGACCTTGATCATTCCTGTTTTTATTCGAGCACACGGCAAGGTTGTAATTGCATAATTAAATTCTCCTGATTCTATTGGTGTTCCAGAAATAACAAGCTGACCTGTGGTTACATCAAAAACAGGATTTAAGCCTGTTGGTAGCCCTGTTACAGTCACGCCTGTCGCACCAGTTAAGGTATAGACTATAGGCGTAATCGGCGCACTAAAATTCGACTGACACAATAACTGATCATCGGTTCCTACAGCCGATGTTAGTTCTATTGAAACATTCGTGTTTATATTTGTTACCGAAAATAATTGTGTCGCAACACAACCTGTGGTTACTATATTGAAATTGAAAGTTCCAAAGCCAACGGGTGTTCCTGAAACTGTATATACTCCCGTTCCAGCATCAAAGTCTAGGACTAGATTATCGGGTAGATTAACCGTTTCAATCCCTGTAGCACCACCGCCAATCGTAAACGTAATTGGTTCAATGCTTCCACTTTGACAAATGGCTTGGTTGATTGTACTTACGTCACTTGTGACCGTTATTGTAGCCTCTTGTCTAACCTCTAGTGTAAAAGATTGCGATTTCGAAATACCACAAGAACCGATGGTCGTGACGATGAAATTTTGGGCAACACTCATAAAGTTTGTTGGTGTTCCAGAAATAGTAATAATTCCTGAATTAACCGTATAGTTAACTCCCAATGGTAGTGCTGGTGAAATAGTGACATCATCTACTCCAGAAGACACTAAGAATACAATCGGATCAATTGGTGAATTCTGACAAGTAACTTGAGTATTATTTGTTGAAATAAATGATATATCCTGATCTGGATTCACAGTAATAACGCCTGTCATTGTATTGCTACAACCCGTTCCAGAACTAATTGAATAGTTGTAGACACCACTTAGTGTCGGTGCACCAGAAATAATTCCGGTTGTAGGGTTAAAGCTTACCCCTGGAATTGTTGGAGTCATCACCAATGTAGCCGTTGTCGGAGAAATTGCATATTGAATTGGAGTTGCAAAAGCACTTCCCTCACAAACGATTGGATCTGGATTTCCAGAAACTAATGTAATGATAGAATTCTCTTTTATTTCAATCGTACCTCCATAGGTGTCTGCACTACAAATTCCAAAAGAATTAACTGTATAATTGAAAGTCCCTATCTCACATGAAGCACCAGAAATGGTTAAGATGTTTGATGCAATCGACCACGTAATTCCAACAGGCATACTTGGTGTAAATTGAACATCTCCACCTGTTGCGCCACCTCCTAGATTGTAGGATATTGGTGCAAGTGTGTCACATTCACATAACTCTTGATCGATTGTCGTTGGTGTTAACTCTGTAATGACATCATTTGAATTGACAATAATAGTGCCGCCATAGGCAGAGTTACATCCGTTGGTCGAACCTGCGGTATTAACGACATAGTTAAAAGTTCCCGAACTGGTTGGGTTTCCACTGATTGTTAAAAGGTTGAGTGCTGGGTCAAAAGAAGGAATTAATCCTGAAGGTAACCCTGTTACAAACGCGCTTGTGGCTGAACCACCGATATCAAAAACAATTGGAGCAATCGCCGTGTCTTGACACACAACTTGACTGACCGTGCTTGAATCCTGCGGTATAATCGTGCCTTGCTGCTGAACATCAACAAAAGCCTCATTTGGTAACGTAATATTAGTGGACGTACAAGCCGTTGGTGTTGATGAATCAGACACACTTAATAGCGTAATGACATTAGTACCAGAATTAATTGTTGATACAGAAATTGTTGCAGTATTTGAGGTTCCACTTGAAACGACTTGCTGAACTGGATCTGAGTTTATTTGATATGTAAACGTATAGGGTGCCGTTCCATTTGATCCTTCAAAAGTGATAAAAGGCGGTGTATCATTCTCACAAACTAGATAATTATTTAATCCAGAAATCGTCGCCACAGGACTAGGACTCACAGAAATTAAGAATGTTTCTGTTGAATCACAAGTCTGTCCAGCATTCGAATAGGATGCTGTTACAGTAATCGTTGCGGTTTGTAGCGTTGCCCCTGAGTTGACCGCTAAAAATGGTGAGATATCTCCTGAACCGCTTGGTGGAAGTCCAATAGAGGTATTATCATTAATCCAAGAATAATTTACGGTCCCACCTGTATTATTAGATGAAAAAATAACTGCTGCAGTCGTCAGTCCGTCACATAATGACTGATCGGCTGGTGGAACGATATCCAATGATGGATTGACAGTGATTAGGAAATCTTTTGGAGTTCCATTACATGCCACCCCGTCATACGTGAATATTGGAGTCACTGTGATTGTAGACACATTTGGAGACAATCCAGTGTTTAGTGCCGTAAAGGGTAAAATAGTTCCTGAACCACTCGCTCCTAAGCCCGTGCTTGTATTGTTATTCGTCCAAGTGTAAGTCGTTGTCCCAAGCGTGTTTGAAGAATTAAAATTAACTTCCGTTGTGAGACCAGCTGTACAAATGGTTTGATCTGACGGCTGAATCACATGAGCACTCGGATTCACTGTGAACGTAAATGTTTCCGGAGGTCCATCACATGATACAGAATCATTTGTGTATGTTGGAGTGACTATAACCGTTGCTACAATCGGAGAAAAACCAGTATTAACCGCTGTGAAAGACCCAATATTGGCTGTTCCATTTGCAACTAATCCAATGGTTGAGTTATTATTTACCCAAGTATAGGTGGTTACCCCACCCAAGTTATTAGAAGACAAGCTTACTAAGTTGGTGTTTTCCCCGTTACATAAAACCTGAGGAATTGGTGCGTTCATTTCTGCAGTTGGGTTGACTGTGATTGTAAATGTTTTGGGAAGCCCAGAACAGCTGGCGCCAGCATTGTTATAAACTGGAGTCACCACTATAGATGCTACAACTGGAACATTTCCAGTATTAATAGCAATAAATGAAGCTATATTTCCAATCCCTGAAGCAGCTAAGCCGATACTTGGATTATTATTATTCCATTCATACGTTGTAGCTCCTGAATTATTGGCCGAAGTAAAATTCACCGAAGTTGTGGAAGCTGTATTACAAACCGTAAAACTTGTAGGTAAAACAACATCCGCTGAAGGATTGACTGTGATTGAAAAACTCAATGTTGAGCCGATACAACTGACACCTCCATTTGTAAAAGTTGGGGTCACGAGTATCGTTGCTACCGAAGGAATTAAACCTGTATTGGTTGCTGTGAATGATGAGATGTTCCCAACTCCATTAGCTCCCAATCCAATCGCTGTATTGTTATTTGTCCAAGCATAAGTGGTCGTTCCACCAGTATTATCAGTATCAAAATTATAAAAGAATGCATCGCCATCGCAAATCACTTGCGCTGAAGGTTGAATCAATTCAGATTCAGGATTGACCGTGATTGTAAATACTTTTGAAATGCCTTCACAACTTCCCCCACCAAACTCATAGGATGGAGTCACTGTAATAGTTCCGATTGCGGTTGTGTTTGTCGTATTAGAAGCAACAAAAGAAGGTATCATTCCTGTTCCTGAAGCACCTAATCCAATACTTGGATTAGAATTAGTCCATGAAAAGGTCGTCGTTCCAGTGGTGTTGGTCGTCGTAAAGTTGACTGCTGTTGTAGAATCGCCATTACAAACAACTTCAGAAACTGGCTGATCTACCTGGCCTGAGGGGTTGACTGTAATCGTAATCGTTTCTGAGGGTCCAGAACAGGACAAGCCATCATTTGTAAAGGTAGGAGTCACTGTTATATTGGCCACTACTGGAGTTCCAGTTATATTTAATGCTATAAACGTTGGAATACCTCCCGTTCCTGAAGCTGGCAAACCAATACTCGTATTCGAATTTGCCCAGGTATAGGTTGTAAGACCTACTGTATTAACAGATGTAAACGTTAAGCTGGTTGCTTCTCCATCACATACAATTTGTGGTGCTTGAGCATTTACCTGTGCGACTGGATTGACTGTGATTGTATACGTTTCTGAGGGTCCTGTACAAATTAACCCTCCATT
>TARA_B110000967_G_scaffold109915_1_pt1 | contig 13268 bp, 10 predicted proteins | sample TARA_B110000967 | Tara Oceans TARA_B110000967 (sample SAMEA4397903) | marine metagenome | biome: Polar Biome; feature: [DCM] deep chlorophyll maximum layer (ENVO:01000326); material: water (ENVO:00002006), including particulate matter (ENVO:01000060) such as... | depth 35 m
AAGTAGACCCCACAAACTGGAGCTTTAAAGATGCTTCCGGATGATTAGTTTTAAACATCTGAAGAGCATCCAAAAAGGGTATAATATTATACTGATCTGAGATTGTACCAGTGTAGGTGATTACAAAATCTGTCTTTTGCTGGTAGTCAAATCCCTCAAAGTCTTTAGGGTCATATCCATTGGGAATACTTGTAAACTTTTCGCTAGAAACTGTAGGTGATTTACTATTAAAAAAAGGGATATAAACAGGGCTAGCCGTCACTATATGGTCTGCAGTTTCTATAACTTTACGTTCGTACCGGAGGTTTATATTGTGAGATAGTTTGCTGTGTTTCAGTAGACTGTAATAGTATATGTCTGTCCACATATCGCGAAAATCTACAATCCAACGGAGGTCGAACATTTTTTTGAGTTCGTATCCTATAAGTTGTGTAGAGTGTGGTGGGCTAGATGTAATTATTGTTTTTATACCTTCCTCTTTTATAAGTTGTTGTGCTTTTTTAATGGCATATTTATTCCAATATTTACGAGGATCAGGGATAAATAAGTTGCTGCGTAAAAAAACTACCGCCTTTTGAATAGGGTTTTTATGATTTATGCCACCTAAGCCAGCAGTAGGCATATTTTTTTTGCCAATGAGCTTCTGATATAGATTAAGCGGTTCAAACGATTTGGTAAGATGAACCTTTATGTTGGGATGAATTTCTAGGGCTAAACTTTTATCTGTTACCGCATAGCTGGCATACTCTGGATCTGGAGCTATCACGTGTATGGTATAGCCCATGTCGCATAAGTAGTTGGTGAGTTTTAGCCATCGCTGTACGCCTGCACCTCCACTTGGGGGCCAGTAGTAAGTTATTATCAGTATAGTCTTATCCTTGCTCAACAAAGGCAAATATATCCTGCAATTGTATTAGGATGTATAGAGTACTGAAAATACTGTGCAGATAATAATTTTTTATTTCGACTCTTAATTTGTCAATTTGCTACAGAAATATGTGTGGTATAGTAGGTATAGTACAAGAGGCAGGCGACAATGAAGAGCTGCAACCGTGGGTAGAGCAGATGCTTGCTGCACAGCACCATAGGGGGCCAGATGCTACTGGGGCTTTAGATATTCCTATCGGAATATTGGGGCATAATAGGCTGAGCATCTTAGATTTATCTGCGTCATCCGATCAACCATTTGTCTATAATACGGTCACTATAGTATTTAATGGAGAGGTGTATAACTATGTGGAATTAAGAGACACTCTCAAAGCTGAAGGGTATAAATTTAATACTACTGGAGATACAGAGGTTGTTTGTGCGGCTTATCGGTATTGGGGTAAGGAGTGCGTAAAGCACTTCGTTGGGATGTGGTCCTTTGCTATCTGGGATAGCGAGAAGGAACTTTTATTTTGTTCTAGAGACAGGTTTGGGATTAAACCTTTTAACTATATGCTCCAAGATGGGAGAATGTCATTTGCTTCGGAGCTTACTACGCTTAGAACATTACCTTTTTTTGATGCTACGCTTAATAAAAAGCAAGTAGCTAGAGGCCTGAATTTAGGATGGTCGGCGTACAAAGATGAAACGTATTATGAGAATGTAAAACAACTAGAAGGAGCACATAATCTGATATGGCAAAATGGACAAGTGACTATTGAGCGGTACTGGGATCTGACTAAAGTAGAGGTGCCAGATAATGAGGAAGATGCTGTGGTAAGATTTCGGGAGCTTTTTGATGATTCCATAAAGTTGCACATGCGGTCTGATGTTAAAATAGGTTCGTGCTTAAGCGGCGGGCTAGATAGCTCAGCTATAGTAGCAGCTATAGCAGATAAACACCCAGAAGACTATCATACATATACTATCTATTTTACGGGTAAAGGAGCTGTGGATGAGCGGCCTTTTGCTAGGCTGCTAGAGAAAAGATATGCTAATGTGAAATCGGAGTATAGTGAGCCGTCGGACGCTGAACTTACTTCTGATTTCGAAAAATTTATGCGTCATGTAGAATTGCCATCTGCAGGCAGCTCGTTTTATTCCCAATATTTTGTGATGAAACTAGCTAGTGAGCACAAAACTAAAGTGCTCATAAATGGACAAGGAAGCGATGAGTTTCTTATAGGTTATATGCATACCTACTACCGCATATTAGCAGATTGTTTAAGAGAATTTAGGCTTTTTTCTTATTTGAAAATACTTAAAGATCATGTTAGAGAACACGCATTATCTGTCAAACAAATCCTAAAAACCATTGGCCTATCCTTTCTGCTGGTGGTGAAAGATGAAAACGATTTCACTCGCATAGAACTAAAACGAAACTACAAGCAAATAGAAGGCTATGACTATTCTGATGCTACGGTTCAGTTAGAAAATAAGTTTAAATCACGTACTGATAATTTTCTTTATCACTTGATAATGACCACTACGTTGCCTACTCTCCTTCATTTCGAAGATAGAAATAGTATGGCTTTTAGTATAGAGAGTAGAGTGCCTTTTTTGGATCATAGGTTAGTAGAATATGGGTTTTCTCTTCCGGTAGAGTGGAGAGTGAAAAATGGATTGACTAAGTATGTTCTAAGAGAAGGACTCAAGGATGTATTGCCACCAGAAATTTATGCTAGAAAAGATAAAAAAGGATTTGTAACCCCAGGAGAATTCAAATGGGTGAAAGGGCCGTTGAGAGAATATTTTATAGATTTAGCAAAGGATATAAAGCTCAACTGGCGATTGAATATACTACAGCGATGGAAGGAGAGTTAAGCTTAATTACTACTTGCTTACTTGAAAATGCAATTATCGATCTTACTTATTAGCAAAAACTTTAGATTTCAGCTATACTTGAAGTCTAGTTAAGTGAGGATATAAAAGTATCGCTTAATTCATTGAAATGGCTCATATATTAAAGAAACCAACTGCTGAGAACAAGGGCGTATTGCTGCTTACACATAAAGAGATTGCTTATTTTGGCAAAGGCCTTAAACAAATACGCTATCCTGCAGTAAATAATATTACCAATAAGTTTTTCCCATTAGACAAGTTTAAATCATATTACGCTAAGAAGTTTGAGCAGATTTCTCAAAAATATTTTGTAGGGGAACATTTTGGATGGTACCACAGAGATTATGGTACTAAACCGTTTATTGATTTTTATCTATGTACCGAGAGCACGGTTACTTTTAAAGAACCAGAAAAAGTGGTAACTATACCACTAAGTAGCAGTTCTTTTATTAATAAGATATTTGAGAATAAGGGGTATAACAAGATTTATGATGTGATGTGTGTGTCACATAGTGGCAAGAATAAACGGCTCAAAGATTTCGTGTATGCGGTCAGAAAATTATACGACGAAGGATATAAGTATAGAGTCCTTTTAATTAATAAAGAAAGTATATTAGAAAATTCTAAGGGTCATTACGTGGAATTAGAAGATGATTATCACCGCTTATTTTCTGCAGAAGAAAAGCAGTTGTTTACTTTAGTGAGAATAAAAGGTTCATTGAGCCTATTGGGTCTTCCCTCGCAAGCTATAAGTGAGTTTTATAATCTATCTAAAGTATTCGCCCTCTTCTCTGAGCAAGAAGGAGAGCCAAGAGCTATATCTGAGGCACTTATTTGTGGACTGCCTGTCGTGATGAATAAAAACATTAGAGCCGGTGGTGTAGGACTTGACATGCTTAATAATGAAAATTCAGTTCTCTTTACAGACTATGCTCAGTCTCACGAAGCCCTGATACAAGCGGTAGAAAACCTTGATAGTTTTAACATAGATAGCAAACGCGTGGTAACTTCATTAAGAGAGGATTACACTATAGAAGTATTTAAAGAGCACTTAGCTAAGTTGTATGCTAAAGAAGGGCAGGTATTTGATGGGAAGTTGGATAATCCAACCAATCTAGCAAATGCAGTTAATGCTCATATTACTGAGGTTCCTTGGTCCACGGCTAAGGACAACACTGCGGATATCTGCTCAAAGGAGCAATTTGAAATACTATATAAAGAATTAAGATTATAAGAAGTAATACTTTAAATTGGAATATGATTAAAAATACAGTAGTAGTTACATTATGTCTCATACTCACTTCTACAGCGTTTAGCCAAAACAAGATAGTTGACTATAAGTTCAATGGTTCGTTAGAAGATATGGTCAGTGTTAGTAATAATCTTCAAGAGTTTGGCTCAGGGAATAGTGTTATTTATTCTAGTGGTACAACAAGTTTTTCAGGAGATTCGTCAGCGAAGTTTAATTTTGGTAAAGGCTTAGAGTCATTATCTGCTATTGATAATTCAGCTTGGAATGGAATTGCGGTTTCGGTTTGGGCGAAGTCTTGCAAAGATGGAACAATATTTCAAGGAAATGCTTTTGGGCCTGGTGTGGTTGTTGATGCACAAGGCAAACTATCTGTTTTTTTTGATGGTTCCTCAAGTAATTCATTGTCTACTTCAAATTCAGTTAATATTAATGATGGTAGTTGGCATCATATAGTAGCACAAAATAATGGCAGTCAAACTCAAATTTTCATTGATGGCGAACTAGATGTTATACAAAATGAAACAATGTATAAATTGACTGGATTTAACAGCCTTGCTAAGATTTATTTAGGTGCAAATTCTAGTGAAACAAGAAAATTGTCAGGTGAAATTGATAATTTTCAACTTTTTGATGACACTCTAAGTAATGCTGAAATTCAAAATCTATACAGCACTAAGTTTGCATCATTAGTTGTTACAGAGAATATTTCTCAATTGGTTGCTTATCCTAACCCAAGTACTGAAAAAATTGTGCTAAAAAGTCTTCCTGCGGGAGCCTCTTCATTGAAGATTACTGATTTACATGGTAGAGTAATGTTTGTTTCTTCAAAAGTTAATGAAAATATAATGATTGAGGAATTAGACAACGGCGTTTACTATATTCAAGTATATAACAACAAAAAATTAGAATTAGGTAGAACTAAATTTTTGAAAGTAAATTAAAGATTAAGAATAGACTCAGCTCTAGAGTCTCATCTATGTGCTTGAAGGTTGAAAGCACTCCAACTACTAAATATTCGTGGTTATTGTTGACCTATTTTATTTAGGTATAAAAATTATGTTTTAAGTAAACATTCTATGTATTTTCGTTATCATATTATGGCACAGAAATCAGATTTAGAAGCGTATTTTAGAACAAATAATAAAAGACTTATTCATAAATGGAGCCACTATTTTGATATTTATGAAAAGCATTTTGCAAAGTACCGAAATACAGATGTAGTAATCTTAGAAATTGGCGTATCTCAAGGTGGGAGTCTTCAAATGTGGAAGGAGTATTTTGGGCCTAAAGCCAAAATATATGGGGTTGATATTGATCCAAACTGTAAAGATTTAGAGGAGGAAAATATCGAAATATTTATAGGTTCACAGAGTGATAGAAAGTTTTTAAGAAAATTGAAAACTAAAATTCCCAAGGTTGACATTTTATTAGATGACGGAGGCCACACGATGCGTCAGCAAATTGTAAGTTATGAGGAGTTGTTTGATCATGTGAAAGATGAAGGTGTTTACTTGTGTGAAGATATTAATACATCTTACTTTATAAAATATGGAGGAGGATTTAAAAGAAGAGGAACGTTTATAGAATACGCGAAGAACTTTATTGATAAAATTAATGCAGACCATTCGACTCAGGGTGCTTTGAAAGCAGATGGTTTTACACGGAGTGTTGAATCTCTTCACTTTTATGAAAGCGTTTTGGTCGTTGAGAAAACTAAAAGAGATCAATACATATCAGAAAAATCTGGAAATTTAAGCTTTGATCAAGAGGTTAAGCATACTGGAAAAACTAAGATTAAAAAAGATGCTACTAGTGCAGTACTTATGGTAATTAATAAAGTGTTGAGAGCCTTGCGACTTCCTGGGTTTATTTGGAAGTAGAAATTATTGTAATTTATTTCTTATCTAATTAATAATCAAATCGTCGAAAATAGCGGGAACTCCTGTGCCCCCCTTTTCCTTCGCTACCCAATAGTAATTAGTTAGGGCTTCTCGTACGCCTTCTTTCAGTGGCATTCCTCTGTGTATACCCGATGTGTCTACTAGCAGAAGACTTCCTGCCTTACCCGTACATGTTTTTAAGGTATACTTACTATCCGCAAGTATTGTTTCTATTTCAGATTCGGTGAACCGATTATGATTATGCTTGAAGTTATGTTTTAAGATGCCTTCTATGACAGAATATTTGTTTTGTGTCCCTAGCAAATATTGAAAAGGTCCATTTTCTTCAGCTACATCTGTAAGGTAGCAAATGGCCTTTAGCTGTCTTATGTTCACACTGTCTCTATGCCAACCTCCCCCAGAACCTTTGTTGTTTTTAGCAGCGGAGATCCGTGCCCCAAGTGTATGGCCTATGATATGCTCATCAGTAAGTTGGTAGTATTCGTATCGAACTGCTTGTATTAACTCATTGTAATAAAATAGTTTATTTATAGTAGCCGAGACATTGTTAATACCTAGAGCTCTGTTATCTGCACCCTCAGGGTCTACCCATAATCTATCTTTGTAGTCTGTCAATACTCTATCTAACTCCCTGCGTATAGAGGCTATTTCTTCTAGTGAAAAGAACGAAGGTATCTCTACCAGTCCGTGTTCTTTTATCTGCTTAACTATACTTTTAGCATGAGTGCTTACTGAAGCACTAGAGCCATGTATTTTGTCTTTTAACTTATATAAGCCTATCTCTAATCCGGATTTTATTAAGTCGATACTCTTCATTTGTGGTCCTAAAAAACTCTTGAACAAATATAAGCCTTATAAGATTACACTTGAATCTGACTACGGATATGTTGTTTTTTTTAACTGACTATTAGTTTTAATATTGTCAAACAATAATCCAATCATCAAACATTCGGAGTGAAATCTATTATAGTAGTTTTAAGACCCGTCTCCATAGCAGAGGCAGAAGAGATTAAAGCAGCAAATATTGCCGTATATTCTTTTGAAACTACGAATCTAAATGAGTTTGGCATATCGCATAATGTGATAAGCTTATCTTCTGAAAAATTGAAAGATGTACAGTACAAAAGACTAAAGTACATTACAGACTTTCCTAGTAGAAGACATAAAAACGGAACTTTGGGAGGGCTTTATCAAGTGGGTGGTGCTAACTTGTGGTTTTATAATAAATTTAGAATAAGCGAGGAATTTGTAAAATCAGGGATAGTAGAAGCAGCTATAGCTCAAGTGGTAGACGGTGTAGATAGTATCACGCTATTTTTAGATGCTGATATTATATTCGGGAACTCTGAAAGGCTTGAGGTTCATAAGGCATTCCCAATTGTTGAAAGTAAAAATCCTGGAATTTCTTGGTCTAATTTATACCAGTATACAAAGCGAGGCATACGGTCACTTTTTAAGAATGTGAAGTATAAGGAGCACTTACTATTGTATAGTGCTGTTAGGAGGCAAAATATTATAAGTTTAAAGAATGAGGAAGTGAAAGTTGAATTCACCCAATTACTTTATCTGAAAGAGCAGTTCGAAAATAAGATTACTCCATTAGAAGAACTGCCTTTTCCTGAGTTGAAAGGAAAACGATTTGACTATAAACCTCTTATTCAGCCTTATGAAGAGTATTCTGTAATGGCGGAGTATATTACATTATGCAAGTTATGTAACCCACTTGCTTTACTTAGAGTTATAAGGGAAGTCAGGGGGGTGGAAGCAGGTCTATTAGCGTGTCGCAACGATTTTTCAGATCACAGAGATATATGGATAGTAGAGCGATCATTGCAATTTAACAAAACTAACTACCTTCATCTTCTTAGGTACTTGGGCTATCTTGATTTTTTTAAGAAGCATACATTTAAGAGTGTTATTGCAGTAGATGAAAACTCCAGCCTGCAAAAAGTAGTATTAGATGCGGCAAAGCAATATGGGATAAAAACCTATGGCATACAGCACGGAGTAATACACTCTCTTCATCCAGCTTACGTTTTCAATCCCAAGGATTTCGAGTTATTTTCTCCTGTGCCAGATAAGACCTTTTTATGGGGTAAGCATTGGCAAGATATTGCGGTTCAGTATGGTCACTATCCGCTTAGTAAGTTGGCCGTTGTTGGTCAAGTACGTACAGATGTAATATCTAGTTTAGAGCAAAAAAATGGTGATCAACCTATGGTTATTTTCGCCTCTCAGCCGCTTTTTGACCAAGAGCTAAAATATCAGGTTTGGAAAATGCTATTTGAGGGCATGAAAGGTTTGGGCGAACTACAGTTAGTCGTAAAGCCGCACCCCTCAGAGTTCCAATTAGAGTCCTATTTGTCTGCCCACTTTAGCTCAGAAGCTGGCAACTATACCATAGTAAGAGATCAAGACTTGTATCAGATGCTTGCGTCTTGTAGTGCATTGATAACCTGTAGCAGCACTGTAGCAGTAGAGACTATTTATTTTCATAAACCGATCATTGTTTTAGACCCTTATGCGGAAGATATGATGGGTTTTGTAAAGGATGGCTTAGCACACTCTGCCACGAAGTCTGGCGAGCTGAAGTCTTTACTTACTAGTGCGTTGCAAAATGATTTAGATATTGATAAGTTTATATATGATGACTATCTGAAACGATATGCGTCAGCCATAGATGGGAAGGTCTGTCAACGGATAATGGACATTGTAGAGAAGGGTTAGTGTAGTATACTATCCTCGTTAAGGGGCGTACCTTTTGCTATAGCTATAGCACATTTTTTACCAAGAATAGCCTCAAAATGTTTGGGAGCCATTCCATCTCCCGGGCGTATTACGCCTATATTTTCAGCAGTAAACTCATCTCCTTTTACTATATCCTGTATTACATAGATAGATCGTTTGAACTGCCTGCTGGCTTGCTCGCTTTTTTGTGAATTGAGTTGAATTTCTCCTAAGGATAAAAACGCTCGTTCGGTCTCCACTACTAAAGATTTAAGCTCTGCAGGTTCCAAAGAGAATGCACTGTCTACTCCGCCTTCACTTCGGGAAATTGTGAAATGCTTTTCGATAACTCGTGCCCCAAGTGCTACCGCAGCTATAGATGCACCTATACCCATAGTGTGGTCCGATAGCCCAATAGTGCAGTCTTTAAATATATTTTGCAACTCTGGGATGGTCCTTACATTGGTGTTTTCTGGAGTTGCAGGATAGGTGGATGTACATTTAAAAATGATAATATTTTTTGCTCCACATTCTTTTAGATAGCTAACAGATTCTTGTAGCTCGTCTATGTTGCTAGTGCCAGATGATATCAGAATAGGTTTCCCCGTTTGAGCTACTTTTTTAAGCAGCGGAAAGTGGTTAGACTCAAAGGAAGCTATCTTATATGCAGGTACATCTAGAGTCTCTAAAAAATCTACTGCCGTTTCATCAAAGGGGGAAGAAAAAGCTGTCATGCCTAGTTCTTTGGCATAGTCAAAAATCTGCTTATGCCACTCCCAAGGTGTATGTGCGGTTTGGTATAGTTCATATAAGTTTTTGCCATACCAGAGTGAGTTCTTATCTGTAATATCGAACAAGCCACCTGTATGATTTATAGTAATAGTATCCGCAGTATAGGTTTGTAGTTTCAGAGCTTGTGCTCCTGCATCCGCAGCGTCCTTTACTAGTTTTAGTGCTCGCTCTATATCGCCATTATGATTACCAGACATTTCTGCTATGATGAATGGTTTATGGTTGGCACCTATAGTAAACTTGCCTATTTTGAAATCTGTACTCATTTTATTGGTAGTGTAAATTTAAATGAATCTGCATATTCCGCAGCTTTTGTTTTAGTGAATAGTAACTTCTCAAATATGCGTAAGGAAGCAATATTACTTTCTTTTACAAATGCGGTGATTTGTTTTAGTGACCTTAATTGTCGTACTTTTTCTAGGCTTATTGGAACCATTTGGCCTGCTAGCCCCACTCCTCTATATTCTTTATCTAGGGAGTAGTTTATAGTAGCGTTGGTTCCCTCTATTGTATATCGGGTTATCCCTATTGGTATTCCGCTTAGCTCACAGATTAGCAGGAGAGTGTTCGTGTCTTTTAACCTAGCATTGAACCAAGCGGTATGTTCTGCGAGTGGGATTGTGTTTTTATTGAATGACTTCGACCTAGTATCCTTGTCATTAGCCCAATCAAAGAGCAGCTGACAATCTTCAGAAATTACAGGTCTAGTTTCTAAAAATAAACCTAAGAAAGCACTATTGATTCGCCTAGGGTTTTTGCTAAAATCTATTTTCGATGTATTGTCTAAAGCCTTTGGAATATCGTTCTCGGGAAGTTGTTCCGCCAATTTGCTTTCTGTTAAATAATTAAATAGCCTATGCTGATTATCCGCAGTTTGCACCACATATAAATTGGGGTTTTGAGATAAAAACTCTAAAGCCATAGTGCTGGCAGAGGTTATCCCAAAAGTACTATCCGCCATTAGTGGGGTGAGTTCTTCTGCTGTTAAATTACTGTGGACTTCTATTTTTGCAGCACTTTGTTGTATTATATCTTGTAGCTCCTCGTGATGTTGGTAGTGTAATCCTATTACTGTTTTTATAATCAGTGCTGAATTATTTGCAAGAGATTTTAAAATTTTATTTGTGAAATTATACGGGTCAGACCCACCTAATCCTATGAATATATAGGGTTCGTCTATCTTAGATACATGACTAGTCAAAAATGCAGATTGCAATAATGTATACTCAGCTCCTAGACAGAATTTGGTGTTAGGATCGTGAGTATATTCACTTGCTTTTAGATCTCCGTTATTCGATAGTACTAGTGTGCAATTCACTTCTTGCGGGTAGTCGCTTACTAGGGCTACCTTATATCCGGCCTGCATAAGTCTCGTTTGGTATCCTAAATCAAATGTGTACCCGTCTAACGCAATAATGGTGTTATCCTTTGACCAACGGCTTATTTCTTCGTAGTCTTTCTTTGCTGTAGTTATGGATTCAAATGCAGCATGAAAAGTAGGAGGTAAGTTTTCTGAGTTTGTAATAAGATGTGCACTAAACCTTTTCGGGTCTAGGTTTTGAGCCAAGGCTAGCATTCGCATAAGGTGACCCAAACCTATCTGGTGAGACCCATCAGCACGACATATTATATTAAGTTTTTGGGTCATTCAATAGTTTGAATTTCATTTCTGCAATAGTCCAATCTTCTAGAGTATCTATATCTTGGGTCTCGGTTTCTTTCAGCTCTATTATACTTGTATTGTCAGTCCACAGTTGTCTTTTTAGTGCTATAGCTTTAGTTTTAGTAAAATAAAAAATTCCCACATCGTGGTATATTTTTTCTAAATCTTGAGAGCGAGTAAGCTGGTACTTGGGCTCACGCATTGTTATTTTTCCTTCCTTGTTTTGAATCAAAGCTCGTTGTACCGGATAGCTATATTCTACAGCAGGAAAAACACAGTCTAATGCTTCTGAGATAAGTTTTTTGTGAGCGGCATTGAGTAGGGCAGGAGATACAAATGGAGCCGTAGCATATATGCAGCAAGCTAGGTCAAAGTGCTGCCCATTAGCTTCGTAAGCACCTAGTACTTCGTCTATCACGTCAATGGTGGTGGCATAGTCATTTGCGTTTTTCTCTGACCTTATAAACGGGACGGAAGCCCCGTAATGTTGGGCTATCTCAGCTATTTCTGTATCGTCTGTGCTTACCATCACTTCGTCAAAAAGTCCACTCTCAATAGCGGCCTCTATACTGTAAGCTATTATAGGTTTACCACAAAAGGGTTTAATGTTTTTACGAGGTATGCGTTTGCTACCTCCTCTAGCTGGTATAATACAAACTGTCTTATTTTGCATAGGCAAGGACCTTATTGATTACATATTCTTGCTCTTCCAAAGTAAGGGTGGGATACATCGGCAGACTAATGCATCTAGTATAGTAAGCTTCGGCATTGGTCAAATCTGCACTTTGGTATCCTATGTTTTTGTAGTACGGGAAAGTGTGCACTGGGATGTAGTGTATCTGAGCAAAAATCTTGTTTTCCCTTAGTTGGTCATACAATTCTTTCCTATTATTTACTTCTATTACAAAAAGATGATGAGCATTTATTTGTCCATTTGGCAAGGCTTGGAATTTTATTTTGCCTTCAAATGCTTTTTTATATCTGTTGGCAATCTGGTTGCGAGTTTTTACGCCAGCATCATTTCGAGCTAATTGGCTGATACCCAAGGCCGATTGAAAATCTGTCAATCGATAATTAAAGCCTAATTCTTGCATTTCGTAAAACCAACCACCGTGATCCTCCGCCATATTTTCTTTGGTTATGCCATGAGTTCTTAGTAGTGCTAGTTTTTCGTAAAGTGTTTTGGAGTTAGTAGTCAGCATTCCGCCTTCGCCACACGCTATGTGTTTTACAGGATGAAAAGAAAAAACCCCTATATCTGCATATACACCGTTTCCACATCTCTGCTCCTCAAGTTGTGAGTCCTTAAATGAGCCTCCGGGTGCGTGGCAGGCGTCTTCTATTATCCATAGTCCGTGCTCATCGGCGAGTTTTCTGTATTCTTCGGTATCTACGGGTAATCCTGCAAAGTCTACGGGTATTATTCCTTTAAAAAAACCTTTGGGCTTACTATCTAATAGAGATCTTACGCTATCTATAGATAGTATGTAGGTGTCTGGATCTATATCTGCAAACCAGACTTCTCCTTTTGCATACCGCACACAGTTAGCCGAAGCAGCGAATGTTATAGGAGTGGTGATTACTCGTTCTCCAGGTTTGAGGTTCAGAGCAAGTACGGCTATATGAAGGCCGGCAGTAGCATTGGTTACTGCTACTGCATATTTAGCACCTAGATATTGTGCAAACTTTTGTTCGAATTCTTGTACCTTAGGTCCTTGGGTCAAAAAATCTCCCTGTAGCGTTTCTGTGACCGCATTTAGATCTTCTTGAGTTATGTTTTGCCGTCCGTAAGGTATGTTTTTCATAATTTAAAATCTCCGTCCACGTGTTTCACTATAAGCTTTCGCAAACTATCAACTGTTTCCCACTCAGTATTATCTCCAGAGTTGTAGCTGAAGCCAGCTTCTACCTTTTTGGCATTAAATTGAGTTTCAAATTTATCAATATCCCAATTAGGCACGCTTGGTAATATTACATAATATTTCCCTAAATCGTATGTGTAGAAGGAGTCAGAAGAAGTAACCATTTCTTCGTGTATTTTTTCTCCAGGTCTTATGCCTATTATCTTTTGAGGTGCATCTGGTGCTACCGCTGTAGCCACATCTGTAATTTTATATGAAGGTATTTTAGGTATAAATATTTCACCTCCCCAGGCTTCATTTAG
>TARA_B110000967_G_scaffold4816_1_pt1 | contig 13192 bp, 13 predicted proteins | sample TARA_B110000967 | Tara Oceans TARA_B110000967 (sample SAMEA4397903) | marine metagenome | biome: Polar Biome; feature: [DCM] deep chlorophyll maximum layer (ENVO:01000326); material: water (ENVO:00002006), including particulate matter (ENVO:01000060) such as... | depth 35 m
ATTACATTTTTGTACCAAGTTTTTATAATTTTTACAACTATCATTTATTTTCGTTTCTTTTTCTATCATATTAATAATATAATCAATACTATCCATAATAATAATAATAACAATATTTAATTGATTTATAATTTATATTATAAAAATAAATAAAAAATTGAGTATAACTATATCAGAATATATATTACAAAACTATGCAAAAAATAACAGACCTAGTAGATTTATATATTGGACATTATAAAGATGTTATTCCTTCTCTTACAAACGAAACTGTGGATATGATCTATTTAGACCCTCCTTTTAATTCTGATAGGGAATATCGTTTAACGGATAGTTCTGATATAGGTTTTGATGATAAATGGACAGATGCACAATATGAAACGTTTATTGATGAATTAATAAATAATTTGTTACCTGTATTAAAAAAAGAAGGATCTTTATTCTTTCATATATCATCCACTTGTATGTTTATTCCTGAAAAAATATTAAGAAAACATTTTAAATTCGTTGAACCCATTTTTTGGAAAAAGTGTCGATCAAAAAATAATGTGAAACATAAGTTGGGGTCAACAATAGATATTATATTCAAATGCAATAAAAATAAAAAATGTAAATTTAACGTTGTACATCAAGAAAAGGATAAAACATATTTAGAAAATTCTTTTAAAAATAAAGATGAACGTGGTAATTATTCTTTGGGGCATTTAGTAACAGAAGCAACAAAAAATACCGGATATAAATACGATATTGATATTGAAGGTCGTAATTTTAATCCTACTGCTGGTTGGCGAATTAAAAAGGAAGAGTTAGAAAAATTAATAAATGATAATAGAGTTCATTTACCAATAAAAACAAAAGGAAATTTATATAAAAAAATATATTTATCTGAAAATCCAGGAAAACCATGTACTGATTTATGGGATGATATTCATTCAATCAGTCAAGGTGCCGAAATACGTAATTATCCGACTGCAAAACCCGTTAAATTACTAGAACGTTTGATATCAATAACAACCCATGAAGGAGATCTAGTATTAGACCCTATGTGTGGTTCTGGAACAACTGGTCATGCTGCTAATAATTTAAAAAGAAAATGTATAATAAATGATGTTAATAGTAAAGTAGTTGATATAGTAAAAAGTAGATTCATGTAAGTTTATGTAAGTTTAGACAAATAAAATTTTTTTTATGAATAAATGAAAATACATATATGTAAGGTAAATTATATAATATTATTTTATTCTATTATTATATAATAATGTCGGTAACATTAAGTTTAAATGATTCTATACCTATAATTCCCTGGAAAGGAGAAACATTAAATCAATTAACATCATTTATTAAACAAAATAAACCTCAAGCTACTGGGTCGTTAGCTGCAAAATTTAAAGCAAATCCGTTGAAAATATATCGTAGAGAAATCGCATCTACTACTGTGGGTACATGTAATCCTCGCACATCAACCTCAATTGACTTAATGAATGCACCAAACGGAACGATAATCAACTCTCAAGCTACAGTTAAAAATGGAATTGAAAATACTTTAGATATAAATACCCCAAATAATAGTTGTCTAAATACAGAAAGTTGTGTATTATCTACCGCCGAAAATGCTCGTAGAAGAGTTCGTAGTAGTGGTATGATTCCAAAAAAATATGATGTGAGTAGAAATAATGATACATATCATACATCCACCAAACAATATTTAACAAGTCGTAATAAAACATATAGTCAAAATCAATATAATTATATCCGCCAAGGGGATTCTGCAGCTGTACCTGGAACAGGTTTATCAACATCAAATGTATATTCTGCTCAAGGATTAAATCATTGTCAAAAATATTATATTGGTGCAGATACCAATTTTAAATATAGCTGGACTACTACATCTAATACAACAGATTTTACAGTAGATATACCAAAAGGATATTATGATATTGAAACATTAAATCAAGCTTTACGTCGTACGATGTATAGCAATAAACACTATATTAAAAAAACTCCTGATAATACGTTAGATTATTTAGATCCCGTTACAACTGATTATTATATTGGAATTGATACACATCTTGCATTTTTATTAAATATAACATATAATATTCAACTTGATAAATTAGAATTACAATCATTCCAATATTCAACTTCATTATTTCCAACATCTAATTATAGTATACCTTATGGAAGTACGATAGGTAGCGGTTATCCTATGTTTGTAATAACTCAAAATTTATTTAGTGCTGCAATTGGGTTTACAGATTCGGGTACAACAAATTATCCATTAAATAATACTAATGATAATAATGCAGTTAAAATATTCCATTCACAAAGCCAGTCCAAGATTTTTCCTTTATACAAACAAGTGTATTATAAACCGAATAATCATAAATTTGCTCAACAAGGGGCTGTGTCCGCTAGTGATTTACTAGTTCGACGTAAATTTGATACAATTAATACAACAGCTGCTACATACAAGGGTGCTTATGGTAATCATGTTGCAAATTCATTAGCTTATGGTGTTCCTACTAGTGGACATATAGTAAAAGAAAAACTTGGTTATCCTATTAAAAAAACACCTACCGTATCTAGTAGTGGAGAAATGCGTAATTGCATAGTAACTAAAATCGCACATTTAATTTAATAATTATAAGGTTATATTTTTGAATTCGTTTTTCTTTTCAAATGGTATAATAGAAATAGTATTGTAATATATTTTATGTTTTATACACCAATTGATACATTTTTGGATATTATTTTTGTATAATGTATCGATTTTGTCTGTTTTATATTTATTATTAATTAAAGATATTGTATAATGAATATTTTCGATCTGTTGCTGTCCTAATATAGCATTAAATTCTTCTAATTTTGTTAAGAAAAAATGACTAACATGAATATTTAAAAATCGATGAATATAATTATTTTCGGGGATTTTTAACATTTTATCAAATGCACTAATAATATGATTTGTATAACTTTTATTGGTTAAAATAAAATTTTTACATACAATATATTTTTCTGAATTTGCATGACGACTTGTATGTGGTTTAATAATGTAAACCTTTTCGTAACAAGACGATAATATATATATTATATCAATACTATGATACATAAAACTATCAAACATTTTTAATACAAAACTTCCACCATAACTTTGCATTGTTAATGCATAACATATTTGTGCGAATAACAATCTTGTAATATTAATTTCTTGTTTATTAAAATCAACCGAAAAATCAAAACCACCGTCAGCAGTTATAAAATTAAAACTAGAACCGTATTTTTTATAACAATATTGTAAATTGTCGGAAGATAAAATATCACCAGTACCATCTTCTCCATATTCTAGTTCTACATTAGGGTTCTGATTTAAAAATGCTGTACTTTTTTTCCAGGCAGGAATATTTGAATCATTTTGATCGTTTAACAAAGTCATCCCTATATATTTATCTTGTGGATTGTTACGACGATTAATAGTGGCTTCAATAAATCCACCTGGACCTTCCGCTAAATGAAAACAATTTATAGGTTCTGGAGTTGAAAATAGATTAAATGTATCAATAATTTCAATCATTTTAAAAAACGAGCGAGATAAAGGTAACATTTTTGATATACTATATTTTTTATTAGGAATAATTGTATGAATATATTCATACGGATTTGTATATTTTTTTAAATTACTCCATTCTTTTTCTTGATGATTTATTTTTTCTTTTAATTCGTATAGATATTCTGATAAAGAATGTGATATAATTGTTTCTGGTATTTCGTCACTTGAAACACAATTTAAATATTTAATGATATTATTATTAATTTTTGGTAATAAATAGTAGCTCATAAAAAAAATTATCGTTAATGATATTAATAAAATATATTTATATCATTTGAAAATGTAAATTAATCTTTTATTCTAACCATTTTTTCACTATATTTAATATCTGAATCATCCGGTGGTGTGAATTGTTTTAATAAAAGTTTTTTATTCGTTTTTTTAGGTATATTTTTCTTATTTTTTTCTTCCTTTTCTTTTTCATCTGTTTTATCATCTTCTTTTTTATCTTCTGGTACTCTTTCATCGCCCAGATTATCTTTTAAATGTATATTATTAATTAATTTTGTATCCACATTACGCACCTTTTTAAATACAAAATAACGGTTCATAAAAGATATACGTTTTTCTTCAGGACTCATATAAATAGCCGATTTATACATATGTTTCTTTTTTGAATCCATTTTTAATTCTTCTTCCATATATGTATATAATTCATTAAATAATCCGCTGCCGTCTGGTAAACTAATTTGATTTGCCTCTTCTTTTGAAATTAAAACAAATCCATAATCTTCCATGATTTTCATAAAATAGTTAAAATTAACTAGATATTCACGAAACGTTTTGTTAATACTTTCTTGGTAAACATTTATAGGATAACCTAAACTTAATTCGTCATCGGGAAACCCTGTTTGGTCATATAATTTAGTAAGTTCATATATTTTGTTATCGTTTTTATTAATACTAATACTCTCACCATTATTTAACGTATTTAATTCATTAAATATTTTCTTACCGTCATAACATGTGCCGATAAAATACCCATTTATTTTTGTACACTCTGCTATATTTTTAATAAAAGATAATAAAGTTGTTTTATTTTCAAAGAAATAATGTAATGCGAATTGACATGAGCTAATATTAAATCCGGTATTCGCAATACCATATTCTTTATAAACCCCTTTTCCAAGTAAAGATATATCTTTTGGTCCAGAACCAAATACTGCATCTATAATCTGTTTTTCTTTTGTACTGTTGAATGCAGAACCATTTCGAATATTAAGACTACTATCACCAACTACAAATAAAGCTCGTGGAATATTATTATATTTTTTCTTTGTTTGTAAATAACGTGTACAAGCACCATCAAGTTGATTATGAATATTATCCTTTGATACATCAACTCCTAGTACAAAATCCAAATTATTATGTAACCATTTTGCTAAATCACCTGCCTTTCCCACCGCATAATCAATTAATGTATCCCCTCTATTAGATACACCTGTGATTAATTTCGATTTTACATACAAATTATGAAATTCACGTAACGATTTTGTATTTGTATCGTCGTTGGAACGATTATAATAAACTTCATCGTTATTATATGTTTCTGGAATATTTAATCCAGTAGAAATCATTTCATTTGTGATAGGATTATGAATTGAATACCAATTGTTATTCGCAACATGATAAGCATTACCATAATTTTTTAAACCAGCCCGTAACTCATTCGTTTTATCATATCGTACCCGTAAAGGAACCCACTTCCAACCCTCTTCGTTATCCATTACATATTTAAATTCAACAATTGTATTTTCTTCAAAGTATTCATTTTCTTCAGTCATCATATATAATTGCGTTCCATGTTCTTGTAATTTTATATTACATAGATAAGCGGTAGGATCAGAAGGTTCTGTGGGTTGAAACGGAACCGGTTTATAATTATTTTCATTATCCATATTACTTTGTTTGATTTCGGTGTCTTCTACTATTGCTTGACATGGATTAATTATACCATGTTTCTTTTCATCGAACCCGCATCGTAAAATTAACGTTTTATACTGAATGATAGAATGTACTTCATTTAAATTAGAACCATCTTGAAATATATGACGCACTTCTTCTTTATCTGAACTATCTTTTTTTACTGTTACCAAGAAATCGATAGTATTAAATTCTGCGGGTTTCCATTTAAATGATAATGGCCAAGTATACTTATTCAAAGGACCAGCAGGGTCTCCTTCTTTATTGGCGCCAACAGCGGTATATGCAGGTGTAAATATCAAACCATCTGTATTATATTCATACGTATCGTCTTTCGTTTTTGATAATATTTCATTACACGCACTAAATATATCTTTATCTACTATATTACCATTTTCATCTGTATATTTTGAGATATGATAAAACATTTTACATTTAATTTGGAAATTATGAATATTTTTACATTCGACGCGTTTTACTTCTGCATTACTTTTATTATCTAAAATAGATACTGGTTTTAATTCGTTAATAAATTGATATAGAATTTTCAAACGATATTTATTTTCAGCATCCTCATCTTTTGGATAAAACATATGTTCACGAGTAGATTGTTCATTCACATAATATATATCAAACGCCATAAACAAATGAATATTATTTCCAACCTTATTTTTTGTAATGTATTCACCGTCTAAAACACTATTAAAATAGTCTTTATTATGCGTTTCTACACCGGTAAAGATAATTTTCATATTCGTATCTATTAAATATATTTTACCGTCATTCGCAACATATAATAAACACCGAATTCCATCCGCTTTATCAGTTACCGTATAATCATAACATATATTGGGTATATTTGTATTTTCATTATTTTTCACTATATTTTCAATTTGTAATGTATAAGAACTGGGTCCAATAAAATCTTTGGGATATATTCTTCGTGATTGAAAATTTTCTGTATGAATTAACTTCATATACGATTGTATTAAATCATTTTGAATTTGATAAGAGATAGGATAATTTGAACCCTGTAATCCACTTAATACAATACGAATACATTTACGAATCGCAACCATCAGCTTGGGTAAAGTATCATATTTTGTTCCTGTACCAATTCTATTATTATCAATTTCCAATTCAATTTCATAATGTTCTAGATTATTAAATACATCAGCTTCTTGGATTGTATATTTTGGAATGAATACTTTATTTGTTTTTTTTGAAGTCTTTACGATGCTTAAATCTGCGAATATTGGATAATCATCGTGATAAAAACGAATACGGTTCATACATCGAAATATTTTTAAAGAATTTTCCCATTTTGATATTATACTACGTGAGAAATTATGATGAACATTAAAATCTTGTTCTACTTGGTATGATACACGAAAATTAAAATCTTCAAAATCTACCTTCTTTAACCTTTCTCCATTTATTTCAGCAGGCATCTTTTGTGTGAATTTTAATTTATTAAATATAGTATTCGGTTGATCAATTACTTTTTGAATATTATTGCTGCGACAATATTCTTGTATTAAATCGCTTCCATTAATTTCTGCACGAGTATTAGATATTTTGGTTAAACCACTTCGTATATCAGTATATTCATTTTGAATACGTAACATTTGAATTCCTTCTTTATTTTCAATTTGAAAACCGTTTGAGTACAAATATTTAATTACATTATCATAGTTAATTTTAGAAATGGGTGTAGAAATTTTTGGATTTGTTCCAAAACGAATTTCTAATTCATTTGTTTTATTATTATTTTGTCTTAGTGAATTATTTTCTAAATACAACTTTACTATGTTTTCAAAATCCTTTTTTTTATCAGTTACCGCAGGTATATTTTTTCGCGAAGTATCTGTAGTATCCATAATATATTATCTTATATAGTAAAATCATATATTATTTTCAATCATTTCAATTTTCTAGAACCATTTTACAAAATTAAATACAAGATTATATAATTCTTGTTTTTTGTATTTTTGTTTGTTATCGTAAATATTTATTTTTTTAGCGATTATTATTAATTCGTCTACTTTATAAGTAGCGATAGATTTTATTGGTTTTAAATAATTCTCTATATAAAAATATTTAGTATACAAATTTTCAATATCAACCTCAGTTAATGCATCTAATTGAATTGAATACTTATCATATGTATCTTTAAATATTACATAGGTAGGAGATTCATTTGATGAATGATTTCCAAGTTTAATCATGAATTGACTATTTGGATGAACGATAAATAAATTAATCTGAAAATGAATAGTTAACGCTATTAAACAATTCATATTAGTCTCTTTTACTGTTGTTAAAAAATCAGATATAATTTCTTTGATCTTTATTTGAGAAAGTTTATAATTAGAATCTTTAAATAGGTGTTTATTCGTATTTAATGCAGTAGATATTTCTTGTTTGATTTCCAACTCTTTTGCACCATAATTATGGTTGACTTTAATATATTCTTCATACCCATGAACAGCTATGAATACACACCAAAATAATGAATTTATTTGTGTTGGTCGATAGCAATTTATATTATTCTTTGAATCGTTGTCGGGAATTACCTCTTTCTCGCTTGTTTTTAATTCAAAAATATTAGGTTGTTTATGCAACAATTTCTTACGTTGTGTAGAATACATAAATTTATTTAAATTTGATAAAATGTTTATTGAATTTAAATTATCCGATTTGTTTAACATGTAATCAATAAGCATATTGTAGTACTACTAATTATAGTACAATATCTTTAATTTGTTTATTAATTATTTAAATCTAAATCCTGTTTGAATATTTCTTTTTGATATTCTACTGTTTTTAATCGTTCTTCTTGATCATTTATATATTGAAGATAGTTATTAACATCATTTATAATCTCATCATTAAAAAACGTCATATTAATATAAACACCACTTTTATTTTCATTTAACTTACAAGAATGAGTTGATAATATTTTTAATATTTCAATATGATGTTTGGGTTCTAATATTTCTATGCGTTTTTTTAAAGCTTCTAATTGATTTAAATTATTCATTATGTATTTGTTACTAAAAAATATTTATATAGTTTATAAAGTTTATAAAATTATACACATATGTTAAAAATTGCTCACAGAGGTTACTCTGAAATATTTAAAGATAATAGCATAGATGCTATTCAAGGTGCTTTAGACAACGGATTTGATATGATTGAATTAGATATACAATTATGTAAATTTAACCACATAGTTATTTACCACGATGAATATATAAATGATAAAATGGTAAATGAATACACCCTAGATGAATTAATTACTATGGATATTATTAATATAGAACACGTGATGAATATTATTGATTTAAAAACACATAAAATTTATTTTGATTTAAAGGGTTCTGAAAATATTGCTACCTATTTCATGGAATATATAATCAGTAAACAATTATCTACTATTGAATTAACCAATATTTATGTAGGTTGTTTTAATCGTAAATGTATACCATTATTACAAAAAATTAATTTACCTATTAATATTGGATTTTTAACTGATAATAATTTTAACATTCACGAATTAATACAATTAACCAAAGATTTACAATTTATAAGTATGCGGTGGACATCATTAAATGAACAAGATATAAATATTTTACATACTTATGGTATTTTGGTTTTTTCATATACTTGTAGTTCTAGATTTATAGAAATGCAAATGAATAAATATAATTTAGATGGAATAATAAGTAATATCATCATTACATAGCCATCATACCCTTTTTACGTTTAGGTTCTTCTTTTTTCGGTTTAGGTTCTTCTTTTTTCGGGTTAGGTTCTTCTTTGTTTGGCTTAGGTTCTTCTTTTTTCGACTCAATTATATGAATTGCATCAGAGACAGCGCCCGGAATTTCATCAGAATTAATAATGGGAATATCATCTATCGTGCGTTGATCTTGATCTTGTTCTAATATACTTATTATATCATTCTCTTCTTCCGTAACAATTTGTTCTACATTTATATCATCGATTGAATATGTTTTATTAATATTAACGTTGTCGGTAATATCCTTGTCAAAATCTAAAATTTTACTATAAATACTCATTAATTGTTTTTTCTGTGAAATTTGAAAGAAACATAAATAATTCACATATAATTCGATCTGTTCGCGTAATAATCTATTTTCATAATCGAGTGTATTTAAAAAGTTTGACAATGAGAACCCCATTTTATTATTATCATTATAATGTGTAATATTTTCAGAATTCGTATCTATTTCATTATATAATAAATGAATTAGCTCTAAAATATTATTATGAATCGATTTAATATCATGAGTTTTATATTCAAGGAAAGGTTCTAAATCTTTATAGATAGGATAAGAATTATCAATATCATGCAATGCTAAATTCGTTTTTTGTTCTTTTATAAATTTAATCATGATATTATATAACTTATAATAATCACAATACATACGATTATTTATTAATAACCTCATTCTATCTATATTTTCAGCCTCAACCCTAAAATTTTTATATTGGAAATGAAAAGAATCTAAACAAAACAAAAACATTTTTTTATTATTAAATTTTACTACATTATTGTACAATCCTTTCATTTCATCTAATTTATTGTTTACCTTTAATTTTACTTTAGAAATATCAGTAGATAACTTCATTATATTTTGAAAATTTTGTTTTAGTTTATCAATTTGTAGATGATTAGTATTCATTGTATATAAATTATAATATAAAATAATATAAAATATAATACAATATTAAATATACCATAATTTATATGAATCCTTCTGCAATTTCTTCAAATATTTTATCAAAATATTCACATGAAATCATTCAAAAAATAAGTAATATAATTTGGAATCAATCTATAAAAAATATAAAACCGCCTACCTTAACACGTTCTTCTAATATTCTATTATATGATAGTAATCCTGGTAGTCCAACTGTTACTAGAACCAATAGTATTATGTTACTTGATATTTTAGATAAATATAAATAATGTATAACGATAAGTATATAAATATCTGTTTTTAATATTATTAAATGGAAACTAAAACAGAAATACCTTCTAATTTTCGTTCATTAGTAAATGATTTTGCGAATGATTTAAGTGTGACTTTTCCAGAGCATCAACAATTATGGAAACGGTGGAATAATAAAGAGGTAAGTGAGCAAGAATTATATATTTTATTTCAATATTGTACCAAAGTATATCCTCAACGTTTTTTTGATATTTTATATCAAAATGAAGAAATTTTCGAAGAAAAAAATGATGCGGATGTTACATTTTTTCCTCATGTAGATTTTAAAATATTATTTAATACGGAAGGGATTAGTGAAAATACAAAAAAAGCAATATGGAAATATTTACAATTGTTATTATTTACAATCATAGGCGAAGTAAAGGATAAAAAAGATTTTGGAGAAACGATGAATATGTTTAAGGATATAGATGAAACAGAACTACAAGAGAAATTAAAAGATACCATGTCGGGTATTACAGATTTTTTTAAAAAAATGGATGATAAAGAAGATAGTAATCCAGCAGAAGATAGTAATCCAACAGAAGATAGTAATCCAACAGAAGATAGTACAAATGAAAACCCCAAGTCGACCGATTTTGAACATGTATTCAAGAATTCCGCTAATTTAGATGATTTAAAGGAGAAAATGAAAGAAAAACTAAAGGGAATGCCCGATATTAAAAACCTACAAGAACATTTATCTTCTTTATTTGACGGTAAAATTGGTCAATTAGCAAAAGAAATGGCGGAAGAAATAGCAGATGATTTTAAAGATTTGTTAGGAGATGACAATGGGGAATCTATAAACAACACCCAAGATGTATTAAAAAAATTAATGAAAGACCCTAAAAAAATATCTGGTTTAATGAAATCAGTTGGAAGTAAATTAGAGTCTAAAATGAAAAATGGTGAAATTTCAAAAGATGAGTTAGTAAAAGAAGCTGGTGATTTATTGGGTAAAATGAAGGAGATGGGAGGAGGTAAAGAATTTAATGATATGTTTAAAAATATTGCGAAAAATATGGGAGGATTAGGCAAAAATGCTCGTGTAGATACGAATGCACTTAAACGTATGACTGAAAGAACCGACAAAATAGATAAAATGAAGGAACGTACAGAAAAACGAAATCAAAATAAAATTAATGAATTAGAACGAATTAAATTAGAACAAGAAAAACAATTAAAAATTCAAGAAGAATTTATTCAAAAATATAAATCAGAACATGGCGATTGTAATTTAGAAAATGATTTTATCCATCCTGAGTTACTTAAAGAATTAGAAAATGAAGATAAAAATCCAATTCCACCCCCAAAAAATAAAAAGAAAAAGAAGAAGACAAAAAAATAAATATATATAATATATGGGATTTTCAAAATTTATAGATATTAAATATTTTCTTATTAGTTTAGTAATTGGGTTACTATTTGTTTATTTTACTGTTTCCGATTCTAGAAAAATATATGTATACCCGACCCCAGAAAATGTTGAAATTTTACAATATAGAGATACTGCTGATAATTGTTTTTCCGTAGAACAAGAAGAAGTGTCTTGTCCGATAAATAAAGATAAAATTACCGAAATTAAACCACAAGTATAAAATATATTCAATATGTATATAAATGAATTTTAAACGATTATTAAATACCCATCTAGGTAGAATATTTATTTCAATTTTATTAGGACTGGGATTGGCTACTTTATTTCGTAAAGTTTGCACCGAACGTAATTGTATTGATTTTAACGGTCCTATTATTAGTGATTTTGAAGATAAAATATATGGCCAAAAAGATAAATGTTATAAATATAAATTAAAATCAGATAAATGTGATAACAAAAAACGTATAATTCAATTAGAAAAACCGGTAGATGTTTAAATATTCGTATAATAATACATTATTTAGTATACCTTAATATATATTAAATTAATGGATAATACAACAACATTAATATCAAACTTACCAAACGATACATCTGATCAAAATACATCAATTAGTCAACCCGATAATTCAAATTATCAACCTATTAATGTTCATTCAAACCCATATGGAATATCTGATCAAAATCCTTTAGCAAATCCTGAACAAACTAAAAATACACATAAAACACAACAATCTTTTGAACCTACAATGAACCAACAATTAACACCAGCACAAATACAGCAATTACAACAACAGCAACCTCAACATTTACCGTCACGTGATATTCCACAAGATACTACTGGTTATTCAAATGACGAAGAAGTTCAACCCAGTTATATTCCACGACCAAAAAAACATGTGGATTTTGTAAGCGAAGAAGAAATCATGACCGAGAGAAATTTACGTGAATATGAAGCGAGATTAAAAAAAGAAAATAAAATGGATATATTATTGAGTGATATACAAATACCATTATTTATTGCTATTTTATATTTTATATTTCAATTACCACTAGTTAATAGTATGTTATTAAAATATTTTGCATTTTTAGCTATTTATGATATTGATGGTAATTTTAATTTAATTGGATTAATTTTAAAAAGTATTTTATTCGGAAATATTTATTATATTTTTAATCTATCTGTAAATTTTATAAGTGATTTATAAATTTATTGTGCAAAACTTATGCCTCTGTAGCTCAGTGGTAGAGCGCTAGCCT
>TARA_B110000967_G_scaffold209382_1_pt1 | contig 13117 bp, 13 predicted proteins | sample TARA_B110000967 | Tara Oceans TARA_B110000967 (sample SAMEA4397903) | marine metagenome | biome: Polar Biome; feature: [DCM] deep chlorophyll maximum layer (ENVO:01000326); material: water (ENVO:00002006), including particulate matter (ENVO:01000060) such as... | depth 35 m
GGCGGCGATTGGTATACACGAGTGACGAATGCGAGTTTGTTTAAAATCCCAAAACCTAAAGGGTGATTTTTAGTTTAGAAACGAATTCATAAAAAAATCTGAAACTACTTCCCGATACAAAAGTTAGCAAAGATATTACCTAACAAATCATCAGAAGTGATTTCTCCGGTAATCTCCCCAAAATGATACAATGCCTGACGGATGTCAATCGCTAATAAATCGCCCGAAAGTTTAGCGTCCATCCCTTGCTGCACTTTTTGCACGTCTGAGAGCGCTTTTAATAGCGAATCGTAGTGTCTGGAGTTGGTTATGATCGTATCGTTGTTGCGCAACGCTCCTGTATTTACAAATTCCAACAATTTTGTTTTTAAAGACTCAATCCCCAATCCGCTTTTTGCAGAAGTAAAAAGCGTATGTGGATATACAAAAGACGTTTCAATAAACGTTTGATCGGCCTGATCCATTTTATTGGCTACAACGATGAGTTGTTTGTCAGGATATTGTTCTTGTATTTTCCGAATGTCTGTATTAAAAACCTGTATTGTTTCTGAAGTCACTTTAGACGCATCTATCAAATATAAAACCACTTGCGACTGTGTGATTTTTTCAAATGTTTTTTTAATGCCGATACTTTCAATGGTATCATCGGTCGTTCGAATGCCCGCAGTGTCTATAAATCGGAACTTAATCCCTTCAATAGTGATTTCATCTTCGATCGCATCACGGGTCGTCCCAGCGATGTCACTCACAATGGCTTTATCTTCGTTTAAAAGCGCATTTAAAAGCGTAGATTTCCCCACATTCGGCGCCCCAATAATAGAAATTGGTATGCCATTTTTGATCACATTTCCAGTTGAAAAGGAATCAATCAAATGTTTTAAAACTTTAATAATGCGTTGTAGTAATTCTTCAAATTGCTTGCGATCGGCAAACTCCACATCTTCTTCCGAAAAATCGAGTTCTAATTCGATGAGTGACGCAAAATTCAACAATTCATCTCGTAAGGCTTTGATCTCATTACTAAACCCTCCACGCATTTGTTGCATGGCTATTTGGTGTGCTGCTTTGTTATCGCTAGCAATCAGATCGGCTACGGCTTCGGCTTGACTTAAATCGAGTTTTGCATTCAGAAATGCGCGGAGTGTAAACTCTCCAGGATTGGCGATACGCGCCCCATTCCGAACAAATAACTGTATAATTTCCTGTTGTATATAAGAACTCCCATGGCAGGAGATTTCAACGATATTTTCGCCTGTATACGACTGTGGGTTTTTAAAAACTGATACTAAGACTTCATCCAAAATTGATGAACCTTCAATGATATGTCCTAAATGGATGGTATGGGTTTTTTGAGATGCTAATTTTTTGGAATGAATCGATTTAAAAAACGCATCTACCATCACAATTGCTTCGGGTCCTGAGAGTCGTATAACGGCAATGGCACCCGCACCAGAAGGGGTGGCCAAAGCTATAATGGTATCATTTTGTTGCACAGTATTGTTTTTTACAAAAGTATTAATATTACTTCAAATGAGATAAGTAAAAATTTTAATTTATTTTTGTAAAAATTTAAAACCAATTAAGATGAAAATGAAGTTCTTTTCTGTAATTATATTAGCGCTATTGTTTGCTTGTAAACCCTCTTCAAAGCTGTTGGAGAATGAATATGAAATTTCCGTCACAACTGAAGGCATTTACAATGGACTAAGAGCCTATTTAAAAACAACCGAAGCCGGAAGTAGAGCGGTCACAATTGATACTTCAATTGTCATGAATGGATCATTTAAATTAAAAGGAATCATTGATGGATCTCAAATGCGAGCCCTAACGATTGATGGTGTTTTGGGAAAATTAGTTTTTATTTTAGAGCCCGGTGAAATTTTTATCGAAGCGTATAAAGACAGTCTTGGGGCCTCCAAAGTTTTAGGAACGTATAACAATACCGTTTTTGAAGCATTTAAAACTCAAAACCGCGTGATCTCAGAAGAAATAGGGAGCATCCGTAAAAAATACATGGAATCTAATAACGATCCTGAATTGCAAAAAGCACTTCGAAAACGTGGCGATTCGCTTCGAAAAGTAAATAAAAATTTTGGTGTTGAATTTGCGATTTCACATCCCGACTCTGATTTCTCTCTTCTTTTGTTAGAAAATTTGACGGCCAGAAGTGGTTTTGATGTCGAGTTAATTTCTGAAGCATTTGAAGGTTTAGACGAAACGATGGTTAGTAGAAACGCTTCTAATATTTTGATTGCCAATAAAGTAAAAACTAAAATTGAAGCGGCCTCAAATGTTCCACTTAAAAAAGGGGATTTAGCCCCCGATTTTACAGCCCCAACTCCCGAAGGTCAACAAATCACTATGAGCAAAATTAAGGGAAAAGTAACGATTATCGATTTTTGGGCCTCTTGGTGCAAACCATGCCGGATCGAAAACCCTAACTTGGTAAAAGTTTATAATGAATATCATGACAAAGGGCTCGAAATTATTAGTGTGGCTTTAGACCGAGTAAATAAAAAAGAATTTTGGACCAAAGCGATCCAAAAAGATCAATTGAACTGGTACAATGTTTCTAATCTTAAGTATTGGAACGATCCGATTGCAAAAGCTTACAATGTAAATTCTATTCCTGCCACCTTTATTATTGATGAAAATGGCGTTATTATTGCCGACCGTTTGAGAGGTGCTGATTTAGAAACAAAAATAAAAGAATTGCTTAACTAAAAATGTGTAACCCTAGACAGTCGCTGTCGTTTCGTACGAAAATTTCAATTTGTGTTGCTTCCATAAAATTTGTATCATTACCAACTCTATGAAAGCGTCCACGGTTGTACAACTCAAAAAAGAACTAGAAACTTTAAATCCAGAACATTTAAAGGAACTCTGCTTGCGATTGGCCCGTTTTAAATTAGAGAATAAAGAACTCCTCACCTATTTACTTTTTGAATCAGAAGATGAATCTTATTATATTGAAGGGATCAAAGAAGAAGTGGATCGTTTGTTTATAGAAATTAATACCAAAAGCTATTTTTATATTAAGAAAAGTGTGCGTAAAATTTTACGCCTTCTTAAAAAATATGCCCGCTATTCTACTAAAAAAGAAACCGAAATTGAACTCCTACTCTATTATTGTTATAAACTCAAAACACTCAAACCTTCAATTAATAACAATGTAACGCTCACCAATATTTATTGTAAGCAGATTGAAAACATTGAAAAAAAAATTATTAAATTACACGAAGATTTGCAATATGATTTCAATACACAACTCAACGATCTCACAGAACTTTAAAAATATCTCATGGAAATTTTAGGAATAGACATTGGAGGTACTGGCATAAAAGGCGCCATTGTAGACACCAAAACTGGTGAACTATTAAGTGGTCGCCTTCGAGTATCAACTCCTAAACCCGCCACACCAGAAAGTGTAGCTGCTGAATTAGAAACCTTCATTAACTCCTTTAAATGGAAGGGACCCGTTGGAATTTCATTCCCTACAGTGATTAAAAATGGAAAAGCCATGCAATATGGCAATCTTGACAAAACGTGGCAATATACTCAAATAGACACGCTTTTTAAATCCAAAACAGGACATGATTTCTATATCGTCAATGATGCAGATGCCGCAGCAATGGGAGTGATGGAATTTGGGGTAGGAAAAAACCAAATGGGTTTAGTGATCACCATTACTTTAGGAACTGGAATTGGATCAGGAGTCTTTTTTGACGGTAAATTATTATCTAATTTTGAACTCGGGCGTATGTATGGTCGAAAAGGAGATATTATGGAGTCTTTTGCAGCAGATTCTGCCAGGAAACGAGAAGAGTGGAGTTTTAAAGCATGGGCAAAACGTGTTAATTTCTTTTTAAATCACGTTGAAAAAACCTTTAATCCTGACCTCATCATTATTGGAGGTGGTGTGAGTAAAAAGATGGATAAATTTGAACAGTATATCGATCTTAATACCCCTTTAAAAGCCGCTGAATTAAAAAACAATGCTGGGATTATTGGCGCAGCCATTTTTGCCAAAACTTGTATCGAAAAGAACGCATAAAAGACTGTTTATTTATTTTTTTATATATTTGTACAAGCTTTCCCCAAATTGCTTTGCTTTATGAATACACCTACAAACTCCACCAAACAACTGGTTCAACCCAATGAACCCATTCAAATTAGTCGATTACTGATCACTAAAATTTCAATTTTAAAAGACACGCCCTCGGTTGTATATCAAGTCCCTTTTGAATTGTCAACGACTCCAAATAGAGCTTGGAAAGAAGCGCTAATGAGTAATTGGGCATCCATTTCCAAGCTTCGTTTTCGCGCTTTAAAAACAATTATATGGGTCTATCATAATCGGGTATTAATTAACAACGTCTCGATCGAACTCTTTCAAGAAGATTTAGAAAAAATGCTTTCGAGCGCCATTGAAATGACCAATACTCAAATGGGTAGGAAACAGAAACATGCTATTTAAGAATGTTATAAATCAGTTCGTTATACAAGTCTCTCGGCGCTAGATTGGCCCCTATTCCTTTACTTTTAGTATCATAGGTTCGAAGGGTTTCCAGAACCCCGCTAATGCGTTTCATGGGGAAATTTCGAGACACTGCAATGTATTCGTTCACAAAGTAAGGATTCACTCCCAACGCTTTAGCAACGGTTCCCGGATTGCGGTCTCGAACTGTATGTAGTGTCATTAATTTGGTGAAATACATGTACAAAATCGAGATGGTTAAGACAAACGGATGTTGTTTAGAGTTTTGAGCGAAATAATTAACAATTTGATAAGCTTTTATATGATCCAAATGACCAATCGCTTTTTGGAGTTCAAAATTATTAAAGTCTTTAGAAATTCCAATGTTTTCCTCGATAATCTCAGGCGTAATTTCTCTTTGAGCGCCTACTACAATTTCTAATTTATTGAGTTCATTGGCTATTTTACTCAAATCATTCCCCAAAAATTCCGAAAGCATTAAAGCCGCTTTTGGAGTAATCGTAATTTTTTTTGCGCTTAGATAATTCTGAATCCAACTCGGAATTTTATCTTCATATATCTTTTTACTTTCAAAAACCACCGCTGATTTAGAAAGTGTTTTATAAAGTGCTTTTCGTTTATCTAAGGATTTGTATTTGTAGTTAAAAACCAAGACCGTGGACGGCTGCGGATTTTTAGCATATGCGACTAGTTGTTCGATCGTTTTAATAAGGTTTTGTGCTTCTTTTACAATAATCACTTGACGTTCGGCCATCATGGGATAGCGCTTAGCATTCGATACAATGTCCTGAATGGAGACCTCTTTTCCGTAAACTACCATTTGGTTAAATCCTTTCTCTTCTTCTGCCAATACATGAGATTCGATAAAATCAGAAATCATATCAATATAGTAAGCCTCCTCACCCATTAAAAAATAGATGGGCGCAATCTTACCTCCTTTAATGTCAGTTATTAGCTGGTTATTAGCGTTCATTCAAAAAAAATTACCAAATTTGTACTGTGCAAAGTTTAAATTTTCCAACATATTCGTTCAGGCTCAAAAATAGCGAAAATAATACTCATATTTTTGATGTTATCCGTAAAAAATTTGTGGTGCTTCAACCCGAAGAATGGGTGCGCCAACATTGTGTTCAGTATTTAATCCATGAAAAAAAATATCCGATCGCTCTTATTAATGTTGAAAAAGCTGTTTTAATTAACGGTCTCAACAAACGTTATGATATCGTTGTCTTTAATCCCGACGGAAGTTTGTGTGTGGTGGTGGAATGCAAAGCTCCTAAAGTCAAAATAGCTCAAGATACATTTGATCAAATAGCACGCTACAACCGCACTCTAAAAGCCAGCTATCTGATGGTAACTAATGGATTAAAACATTATTTTTGTACAATGAATCATGACTTAGAGAGCTATCAGTTTTTAGAATCACTGCCAAACTATAATACCAAATCAATTTGAAACTAGCAATTGTCATCCTCAACTGGAATGGGAAAAAACTCTTAGAAACGTTTCTTCCTTCGGTCATAGAGCACTCCAAAAGGCATCCCATTTATGTCATTGACAATGGATCAACAGATGCATCAGTTCCTTTCTTGAAAACTCAATTCCCTACGGTTCAATGCATTCAATTGATGCAGAATTTAGGATATGCTGGTGGCTATAATGAGGGGTTGAAACACGTTAATGAAACTGTTTATTGTTTACTAAACTCCGATGTTGAAGTGACTAAAAACTGGTTAAAACCTGTTATTGATGCATTTGAATCCAATCCAAACACAGCGATCATTCAACCAAAAATTTTAAATTATAATGATAAAACTAAATTTGATTATGCGGGTGCTGGCGGCGGATTTATCGATCAACTTGGGTATCCGTATTGCAGAGGTCGAATTTTTAATGCAATCGAGAAAGATCATGGCCAATACGACGACCAAAAAGATGTGTTTTGGGCTTCTGGAGCGTGTTTTTTTGTTAGAGCATACGTGTTTGAAACTTTAGGAGGATTTGATTCTAAGTTTTTTGCTCATATGGAAGAAATCGATTTGTGTTGGCGCGCTCAAAACAACGGTCTGACAGTTTCTTATATCGGAACCTCGACCGTTTACCATGTAGGTGGCGCAAGTTTAAAAACTTCGAATCCAAAAAAAACATATTTAAATTTTAGAAACAGCTTATACACAGTCGTTAAAAACACCCATTCTCAGCTATTCACGATTGTCTTTATTCGATTAGTTTTAGATGGGATTGCGGGAATCCGATTTTTATTACAAGGCCAACCAAAACACATGATTGCCATCCTAAAAGCACATGGACGTTTTTATCACGCTCTCCCCTATTTACTTCGATTTAGAAAACAGCACCCGACAAGAATTACATTTAGACTTTTGCCATCAATTGTATGGTCTCATTTTGTGTCTAAAATATCTAATTTTAAAAAATTATGAAATAGTGTCACATATGGTGGCATTAAGAAAAATAATTTCATAATTTTACATTTTACGTATCTAAATATTTTTAAGATGAAAAAAATCTACACATTAGGAGTTACTGCATTAATAGTGCTAACATCATGTGGCCCAAGCAAAGATTTGGTCGCTGCTCAAGAAAAATTAAAAAACACTCAAGATTTATTAAATACAGCGACTGTAAAGTTAAATAGCTGTTTGTCCGATAAAGCCGTTGCGAACGCCAGTTTAACCGCTTTAAAAGACCAATTAGTCGATTTAAGAAAAACAAATGATGCGCTCATTAGTAGTTCTAAAGAAATGACTGTTCTTACAACCAAAGGCGCTGATAATTTAGAAAAAACACTCGAAAGCCTTCAAGAAAGAGATTTAAAAATTAATCGCCTTCAAGATGCTATCACCAAAAAGGACAGCATCACTTTAGCGATTGTTTCTAGTTTAAAGAAATCTGTAGGAATCGATGATCCAGACATCGAAATAAACGTTGAAAAAGGCGTTGTTTTTATTTCCATTGCTGATAAATTATTATTTAAAAGCGGAAGTTTTACAGTAACTCAAAAAGCAAAATCAGTTTTAGAAAAAGTAGCTAAGGTCATTAATGACAAGCCCGATTTTGAAGCCATGATTGAAGGACATACGGACGATCGTTCCTATTCAAGCGGCGTTCTGGTTGATAACTGGGATTTAAGCGTCAAACGCTCAACTTCTATTATTAGAGAATTACAAGGCATGGGTGTAAACCCTGCACAATTGATTGCTTCAGGACGTAGTAGTTATGTGCCATTAACAGACAATAATACTGCCGAAAATAGAGCTAAAAATAGACGTACCCGAGTGGTCGTACTTCCAAAAATCGATCAGTTTTACGAAATGATTGAAAACGAAGTCAAAGCACTTTCTGGTCAATAGTCACTTACCTAAGATAAAATCACAAAAGCCCGCCGTTTAGGTGGGCTTTTTATTTGATAGCTAAGAGCTTTATTTTATATTTGCTCAAAAGCAATAATTCCGCATAATGAAGATATCATATAATTGGTTAAAACAATTTATTAAAATTGATTGGACTGCAGAAAAAACCTCAGAACTTCTTACTGATTTAGGGTTAGAAGTTGAAGGACTAGATGTATTTCAATCTGTTAAAGGTGGATTAAAAGGCATCGTAGTAGGACATGTACTTACGTGTGAACAACACTCCAATGCGGACCGATTACGAGTGACCACTGTCGATATTGGCGCCGAGGTACCGTTAGCCATTGTTTGTGGAGCCCCTAATGTAGCTGTGGGTCAGAAAGTAGCCGTCGCTACTATAGGAACTACTTTATATACGCCAGAAGGCGAAGCTTGGACCATCAAAAAAGGTAAAATTCGTGGCGAAGAAAGTTACGGAATGCTATGTGCCGAAGACGAATTAGGCTTAGGTAAGTCTCATGATGGAATCCTGATTTTAGAGGATTCTCTAACAGCAGGAAGTGCACTCTCGAAACATTTTAATATTGAAGATGATTTAGTTTTTGAAATCGGATTAACCCCTAACCGTGCAGATGCCATGAGTCATTATGGAACGGCTAGAGATTTGATGGCTGGTTTGACCCAGCATGGAATCAATACAAAACTAATAAGCCCGTCTATATCTGCATTTCATGTGGACAACAGAGGTCTTAAAATTGATGTTAACATTGAAGACAAACTTAAAGCTCCTCGTTATTGTGGTTTAACAATTTCTGAGATTGTAGTAAAAGAGTCTCCAGAATGGTTACAAAACCGTCTTAAAGCGATTGGAATCAATCCCATAAATAATATTGTGGATGCTACAAACTATGTATTACATGATCTGGGGCAACCCTTACATGCTTTTGATGCAGACCGAATAACAGGCAAAAAAATCAAAGTAAAAACAGTAAAAACAGGGACTAAATTTGTCACCTTAGATGGTGTAGAACGGACGCTTCACGAAGACGATCTTATGATCTGTGATTCAAAAAAACCCCTATGTATTGCTGGCGTTTACGGTGGTGAAAACTCTGGAGTTTCCAATTCAACCACTTCTATATTTCTTGAAAGTGCTTATTTTAACCCTGTGAGCATTCGAAAAACAGCAAAAAGACATGCCTTAAACACAGATGCTTCATTTCGATTTGAACGCGGAATTGATCCAAATATCACCAAATACGCACTCAAAAGTGCAGCATTATTAATTACTGAAATCGCTGGTGGAAAAATTTCCAGTGACTTAATTGATGAATATCCTAATAAAATTGAAGACGCTCAAGTGTTTTTAAGTTTTGAGAACACCAATAAATTAATTGGTCAAGAACTCCCAAAAGAAACCATTAAAGAAATCCTAAGTACTTTAGAAATTAAAGTGAATAACGTCACTGAAAGTGGACTGGGACTCACAATTCCTGCCTACAGAAATGATGTGCAACGAGAAGTGGATGTCATTGAAGAAATTTTAAGAGTTTACGGCTATAATAATATTGGAATCACCAATAAATTAAATGCTTCCATTTCGAATACTTCTAAATTTGAAAGCTATAAAATCGAAAATATTCTTGCGAATCAACTTGTAGGACAAGGGTTTTATGAAATTATGAGTAATTCCTTGACCTCTGATAAATATACGTCTTACAGCGACCAATTGGATAAAGCGCATGACGTTCAAATATTAAATCCATTAAGTACCGATTTATCGGTGATGCGTCAATCCTTAATTTTTTCAGGATTAGAAGCGGTTGCATTCAATATTAATAGACAACAAAGCGATCTAAAGCTTTTTGAATTTGGTAAAACCTATCACAATTTCGAATCTAAAAAAGAAGAATTAAACCATCTTTCTATTTTTGTGACTGGAAATAAAACTGGAAAACAATGGAATACCAAAGACACAGAAGTTGACTATTTTTATTTAAAAGGATTGGTTTCTGCTGTATTTGATCGTTTAGGGATACAAAAAATTAAAAGTTCGCCATTAACAAACGACGTTTTTAGCGAAGGACAACTGCTGAGCGTTGGTAAACATGCCTTGGTAGAATTTGGAAGTCTAAAAATGAATACACTTAAATCTTTTGGAATTTCTCAAAGCGTTCTTTGTGCTAATTTTAATTGGGATAACCTGTTAAAAGTCATCAATCAAAATACCATTAAATTTAAAGAAATCTCAAAATACCCTGAAGTAAAACGAGACTTTTCATTGCTAATTAATGAAGATGTTACTTTTGAAAGTGTGTATAAATTAGCAAAACAAACCGAAAACAACTTCTTGAAAAACATCAACTTATTTGATGTATATACTGGCGATAAATTAGCCGAAGGCAAAAAGAGTTATGCGGTTAGTTTTACATTACAAGACAAAAACAAAACGCTGACAGATGTTCAAATAGACAAAATCATGTCAAAAATCCAAAAGCGTTTTGAATCAGAATTAGGGGCTGAACTGCGCTAACTAGCCTTCTTTAGCAGCCAAATAGCGTTCTGCATCAAGAGCAGCCATGCAACCAGTTCCTGCGGCAGTAACGGCTTGTCTGTATACATGATCCGCAGCGTCACCACTCACAAAAACGCCATCGATATTGGTTTTAGATGACCCTGCTGTATTGATAATATATCCGGTTTCATCTAACGTCAAAAAGTCCTGGAAAATATCTGTATTGGGTTTATGTCCAATGGCAACAAAAAATCCAGTCGCTGGAATGTCTACCAAGGCATTTGTTTTGTTGTTTTTGGCTCGAACGCCTGTCACAACTTGACCATCCCCAAGGACTTCATCAGTTTCTGTATTGAATAAAATTTCAATATTCTCTGTATTTTTAACTCTACTCGCCATAATTTTTGAGGCTCTAAATTCATCTCGTCTCACCAACATGGTAACTTTCGTACAAAGTTTAGATAAGTAATGTGCTTCTTCACAAGCTGAGTCACCCGCTCCGACAATGACAACTTCTTGGTTTCTATAAAAGAATCCATCACAAACAGCACAAGCAGACACACCGCCACCAAGTTTTAAATATTTTTGTTCAGAGTCCAAGCCTAGATATTTTGCAGTGGCCCCTGTAGAAATTACAATCGTTTCACAGTGAATTTCCTTAGTACCATTAATCCAAACTTTATGAATTGGCCCAGAAAAATCAACTTTCGTTACCCATCCATCTCGAACATCGGTCCCAAATCGTTCGGCTTGCGCTTGTAATTCGAGCATCATCGCTGGTCCTGTAATACCGTCAGGATATCCCGGGAAGTTTTCAACTTCATTGGTGGTTGTTAACTGCCCACCAGGTTGAGTACCTTGGTATAACACTGGAAACATATTGGCACGAGCTGCATAAATAGCAGCGGTATAGCCCGCAGGACCCGACCCAATAATTAAACATTTTACAGACTCTATAGTATCAGACATAATTTCAAATTTAGGATACAAAAATAGGCGTTTTACATAAAATTCGAGCGGGAAGTTATTAACAGTTTATTTTTAAAATTGTAGATTCAATCATCGCATTAATATTAGGACGCTATAAACAAATACCAAGAAAATAATCTTAACTTTGTTAAAATTGAAAAGCGAGAATTATGTTAATTATTGGTATTGGTGGTGGAACAGGAAGTGGAAAGACCACAGTGGTGAATCAAATTTTATCAGAATTTCCTGCTGGAGAAGTGGAAGTAATTTCACAAGACTCCTATTATATGGACACCTCTCATTTATCTTTCGAAGAGCGTTGTAAAATTAACTTTGACCATCCACAATCAATTGATTTTGAGCTTCTTGAATCCCATCTAAAATCTTTAAAAAAAGGCGATAATATTAACCAACCTGTATATTCGTTCAAAACACACAATCGTACTGGAGAAACAACGATTACAAAACCCAAAAAGGTGGTCATTGTAGAAGGTATTTTGATTTTATCTAATACCGAATTAAGATCCTTGTTTGATATAAAAATATTTGTTCATGCCGATAGTGACGAACGATTAATGCGTCGTTTAAAAAGAGATATTGCCGAACGTGGAAGAGATTTAGATGAAGTCTTAGAACGCTATCAAACAACGCTCAAACCGATGCACCAACAATTTATAGAACCCATGAAAGCTTTTGCCGATATTATAATTCCAAACAATCATTATAATACGGTGGCCGTCAACGTTGTAAAATCAATTATTAATGACCAACTCTAATGTTTAAAAAATTAAAAAGGTTTTGGAGTTTTTGGAGTTTTTTAAAACCATTAAAAAATATCTACTTTCTTATTTTGATTGTATTTCTTGTGTGGATGGTAGTATTTGATGCAAATTCTTGGTTAATCCATAAAGATCTAAATGAGGATATTGAAGATTTAGATTCTAAAATTGAATTTTACAACAATGAAATTGAAAACGATCAAGAAGAAATTAACACTCTTAACTCATCTGGTGGAATTGAAAAATATGCACGTGAGCATTATAAAATGAAAAAAGAAGATGAGGTCGTTTATATCATTGAAGACTCCGACAGTTTAAAAATTAAAACGAATGAGTAAGTCGAGTCTTTTTGAGAATTTTGAATCCCTTTCTGCTAAAGCTTGGAAACAAAAGATTCAATTTGAACTTCAAGGAAACGATTTTAATGAGCACTTGGTTTGGAATTCTATCGAAGGGATTGATGTGAAACCGTTTTACCATTCTGAATCCTATTCAAAAGCGTCTTCAATTCAACAAAATGCATCCGATTGGAATATCGGGCATTCTATCTATGTAAACTCAATAGAAAAGAGCAACATCCACGCTATTGATCTGATTGAAAAGGGTGTAGAGAGTTTACATTTTACGCTCCCAACAGATGAAATATCGTTGGAGAATCTTCTCAACAATATTGATACAAGCAAAATTCCCATTTATTTTGAACCGTTGTTTATTTCTGAAAAACTGGTGCAAACACTTAATACGTATGCCGTAAATCATAACGCTTCATTTTATATTTTAAATGACCCTATTGGGCACTTAGCGCGCTCTGGAAACTGGCATAAAAATCTAACTTCCGATTTAGATCATTTAAAACAAATTCTAGCTACTGGACCTGACTTAAAAAGTGTTCTTTCGGTTGATTTAGGGCTCTTTCAAAACGCAGGAGGAAGTATGATTCAACAACTTGCCTATACCCTAGCCCATGCAAATGAATATCTTAATT
>TARA_B110000967_G_scaffold156459_1_pt1 | contig 13104 bp, 9 predicted proteins | sample TARA_B110000967 | Tara Oceans TARA_B110000967 (sample SAMEA4397903) | marine metagenome | biome: Polar Biome; feature: [DCM] deep chlorophyll maximum layer (ENVO:01000326); material: water (ENVO:00002006), including particulate matter (ENVO:01000060) such as... | depth 35 m
TGGATTTGGAAACGGAATCGCAATCGGACTCCGCCAAGCCCGCGGTTCGCGCGCGCGAAGGCGCGGAGAAAAGCGGCCAGGGGTACCAGGTTGACTTGAACTCGCGACGAGGCGGGAGCGGTGGGTTGTTGTCTTTGGCGGGCGCAACTGACAAGGACTACTCGCGTGCCGACGCGGTGTCCAAAGACGACAAACTCGTCGACCCGTTCGCCAGGGGCGACGGCTTGAAACTTTCAAACGTGTTACACGCCGGGTCCGATTTCACGAACGCCACGGAGATCTCCATGGAGGTTCGCGATCGGGTTGGTCTGTTAGCGGACGTGTGTCACTGCCTCGTACGGAACAATGTGTCCGTGTTGAACGCGCATATATACACCACAAGCGACGGCCTCGCGAGCAACTATTTCTCCGTCAGAGACGCGCGCACGAACGGGCGCGTGGCGGACGCGGTGCTGGAGGAAATGAGACAGGCCCTGGCGGCGCAGTGTCACTACGTCCGGAGGCAAACGAGTGGCGATACCGGCGGTTTGCGGTTGGTACATGAGGAAACTGCGATTGGTCAACTCGATTCGGTTTTTGGAACCCTGGACGGCCCGACCCCCGGCGACTCGCCGACGAGTTCCCCGGACCGCCGTTCGGTAAGTATTTCCCACTTACCACATTCCGCCGTGTGAATGCCCATACGAGATTGACACTTTCTTTTTTATCCCTAGGGCGCGACGGGCGGCGGCGGCCGGCGGTTCGAGAAGTCAATCGACGGCGACCCGCGACGAGACGGTCGGGATGGTCGTCACACGAACCCGGAAAACTTTGTCTCGGGGGGAACGGCAACCAAGCAGCACGTCTCCAAGTACGGCATGGACAACACCAGGTCCGCGCCCGGCGCGGGGATGACCCGCGCGCACGGCGGCGAAGTTCTGGAACACGCCTGGACGCACACGCAGAAGCTTTTGTCCGCGAAGGGTTTTCTGAAGTACGCGGACCTCAGTTTACTGCCCGCGGTGGATTTGGCACTGGTGGATGACGCTACGCGGCACGTCGTGGAGGTCGCGCTGAACGCGTTACCCGCTTACAAATCCCTAACCTTTCCAAGCGCGAAGAGCGAGATTTTCCACGAGTTCAGGGAAGTCAGGTGGGAACCAGGCGAGCTCGCGTTCGCGGAGGGGTCCCCGGTACCGAACCTGTACGTTATCCTGGAAGGCGCGCTGCACCGGGAGGGGTATGTGGATGGCAAGGGGAGGCACGTTCCGGGAAACGTGTTGTCAAGGGGCGCGCTTTACGGGGAAGCGGCGTTGGCACACGCATACCAAACTCCGGCGCGGGTTGTTTCCGAAAACGGCGAACTGGAAGGCGTGGCCACAAGGGCGTTTGCGGTTTCGTGCGAGACGTTTAAGAGGATCGTGCGCGCCAGGGTGCACCGCGCGCGCAGACTACTGGCGAACGTGCTGAACGTCGTGGAGACGTTCCGACCGGCGCCCGCAGAGAGCAAGGAGTTACTGCTAAACGCGCTTTGGTCGGGAAGCGCGGCGCGGAGGAAAGGTACGTGTGTAAGGCTTTCCCAAATCAGGCGGCACACTGTTTTACCTCTAACGCTGGTGACTGTTGTCCATACATCGCGATATACTCGTACCAGAAAGACGTCTTCCATCTGCCGATTGTCCGGAGTAATTACTGTTTGCTACATACATCACAAGTGTCCTGTTTGCCCATACATAGCACTTGTACACTCAAGACTGACACTTTGTTTTACCCGTCGCAAGGCGAGGCTTTCGCCGGGTTGGCGTTTGAGACTGGGAAAGGTAAGGCACAGGTACCCTATACCCTGGACCAGCACACCGCGCACACCAGGATGCCCACCATCCAATCGTTTCCCAAAAACTCGGCGCCGCCCCGGGCGATGCACGTGGTTCTGGAGGGCGAGGTGCGCCGCGTTTGTATTGACGGAACGGAAACGGTTTTGAAAGCGGGCGAGAGTTTCGGGGAGGACTGGCTGTTGAGTGACACTTTGCGGGCGGAAATCGGGTTGGACGAAAACGTCGCGGGGCGAGCGCTGCGCAGAGAAGCCTCCACCACGTACGTCGCGTCAAGCGTTTACCAACCCGTGACCCTGGAAATCACGCGCGGGACGCTGCGCAACCTGTGGGGACCCGATTTCGACAAGTACCTGCGGAGTAGGCACGACAGGAGTTTCGGCGAGATGGAACCACCCACGCGGCTTTCCTCGGATTCGCGAAGGGCGAGTTTGCCTGACATGAACGACACCGCGCCGAGCCCGGGGAGCTCCGGCAAAACGCAAGTTCCGCCGTCGATGGTGCCCGTGACGCCGCGACCGATCGCCTCTATGGGCAAACAGTCTGAAACCGTTATTATCACGCCCGGGTCGCAAACCTGCGTGTCGCCGTTACCACCCTCTGTGGCCAAGAAATCCTGGCTCAAGAAACTCAGCAAAACCTTCAAAAGGGCGGTTGGCATTCCGAGCAAGCAGCAAAAGGCTGAGACCGGGATTATCACAAACGCACGACGTGCGACGACCTTCGAGTCCGCGACGGCGAATTCCGGATCCGTACCGGGCGCGGCGCCGACGCAAACCGTCCTGGCGGCGACGGATGATTTGTTGGGCGCGTTGCCTTTTTCGGTTGGGACGTTCGGGTCACACGACAAGTCGGGTAGCTCTGTGTCGTCGCCAATGGGTACGAAAATGAGTCGCATCGGCACGATGCTGGACATTCGCGACGCGCGCGAGTGTCCGAGCGACTCGCCGGTTACTTCGGGCAAGCTCACCAACCCTGTCTCTTCCGTGGGTACGACGTTTTCAGCGCCGCTCGGCGGCGCACCACCTGTTGGAGGTTCAAAAAAGAGCAACCCCATGCGAAACGCGCACTCGGTGATGGACATTTGCACGATGGTACGGGACGTCGATGTTGGTTCGTCTGGCTCGTCGTCTGAGTGCGATTCGTCGATACCCGAAGATTCCCAGCCCTTCCGCGAATCGTCGCAAAGCCAAGCCTCGGACGGCACGGCGATGGAGTTGGCGAGCGTTTACGGCGCCGACGCCGACACGGTTACCGGAAAAACACCTCCCGAGGGCGCTTCCGTGTTCCCGTTAAAGAGCTCGCCTCTTGATAACTACGTGTTCTGCAAGCAACTCGGGGTTGGTCTGACTGGTTCAGTTTATAAAGCCTGGCGCAGAGTCGACGTTGTCGCGGATACCAACGGAGACATACGGACCCACGTCGCAGCGGAGGTGAAGTACGTGCCGGTCGCGGTGAAAGTGATGGACAAGGTGAAGATTCTCGATATCAACGAAACGGCGCACGTGGTGCGTGAGTCAAAAATCATGAAAAGCGTGGCGAAACACCCGTTCATCGTGTCCATGGTGGAATCTTTCCAAACCAAAAACGCAATGTAAGTATTTCCCGATCACCAAATTCCGCCGACTGATTGCCCATACAAGACTGACATTTCTCTTTTTGCAATCAGGTTCATCGTGATGGAGTACGCGGCGGCGAAAGGTTCGTTTTTTTTCCGTTTTTTTTTTCTTCTTCTTCTTTTTTTTGACCCCGGGAAACTTTTCGGGCTCACCGTCACCAAGGCAGCGAGCCTTGTTTCGAAACCAGTCGCCCGGTACCACGCTACCAGCCGCTCTATACCTTTCCCTCGGATTCGAACCGGTGATCAACTCCTGTGCGACGAAACGAACTAACCACCCCCATGACCTTTGTGACTTTCTTTCCCTTGTGACTGTTTATGCGCGCGACAGACCTGTTCCACATGATCCACGAATACGGCGCGCTTCGCGTGGGGCAAACCAAGGCGTTCGTGGTGCAAACCGTGTTGGCCCTGGACCACGTGCACGCGAAAGGGTACGTGTATCGGGATTTAAAACCAGAGAACCTACTCGTCAGGGAGGACGGGTATTTACGCCTCACGGACTTTGGGTTTGCGAAAGCGTTGCGGCCGGGCGAGCGCGCGTACACGGTGTGCGGCACCCCCGACTACCTGGCCCCGGAAACTTTGCGACAACAAGGTACGTATTGCGCGTTTCCCAAATTGATGCCCTGTATGGAGTGCAGTCAGCAAGTCTTACCACTACATAGTGCAACAGAGTACAAGACTGTATGCGCACTGCACAACACAAGACTCAAGACTGACACGTTTCCTTTACAACAACAAGGGTGCACCCGAGCCGCCGATTTCTGGGCCGTCGGCGTTTTGCTTTTCGAAATGCTCACCGGGTACCCGCCCTTCCACGGCCAGACGCACAGGTACGTGTTGTAGTGTACTGACCAAATCCGACAACACCGTTTTCCCATACAAGACGTTAACACCCTTTTCGTTCCAAATCGCAGCGAGTTGTACCGCCGAATCACGAGCGGGCGCATGCGCGCGTTTCCGCGCAACTTCGACGAAGACGCCGCGGATTTGGTTGACAAGCTGTTGAAACAATCGGAGGGCGAGCGCATCGGCGTGGGCGCGGACGGGATTCAGCGCATTCGACGCCACGCGTTTTTCAAAAACTTCTCCTGGACCGCGGTGTTGGAACAAAGAGCGGTGATGCTGAAACCGGACGTGAAGCCCGATCTCGACAAAGGACCTGGGGATGTGAAACACCCCGTCGGCCCCGACTGTTTAAAGAAACCCTGCGGGCTCACCGACGAGGAACAGAAACTCTTCGCGGATTTTTAAGACACTTACGGGTCTTTTTTCGTGAGTGAACTCTTCTAGGTTGTGTTCTCATCTATCAGACTTTGTAGTATGTGACACAACGTATCATGGATGGATAGACTGTGCCATGTTACTATCTCTCTCGCACCGATTGCGCATACCGCTATTTCCGTCTAAAACTCCACCCTCGAAAACGGCGAGGGCCCAGCGGAGTGCGCGCCGCCGCGGTTCGCTGCCGGATTCGTCCGCGGTTTGTTTGTGGAGTCACGAACCGACTTTCCCGATTTCGTCTCGAACAACCCGACCAGCACGGTCTGCAGCTCACCGAACCAGCCCGCCACGTCAAGTGCGTTGACTTCAAACTCGCGCTGCGTGGAACTCGAATCGCACGCGGACGTCACAACCGCCAACCTACGACGCAAAGATTCGATTTGATTTTTAAAATCGCCGACGCCCGCGTTTGCAAACAAAAACCCAGCCCCCAAGTGTTCCGCACGTCGCAGCTTTCTCTCCGCTTCGAGTAACCGCTCTCGCAGCGCCTTTTTGTGTGACGAGACTTGCTCCGACCCAAAAGATTGGGTAGCATCATCCACAGACTGAATACTCATAGCCTTACTATTCACCGCGCCCGCCGCCGAAACTCCCCCGGGTGAGCTCGCCGGCGTCACTAACAGCAACCGCCGAGGCGGAAGCTTGGCGGTGGAATTGGGAAGGGACCCGGACACTGCTTTGGTTCTTTTCGCGTATGTGCTTGGAACGCGTTCCTCGCCCTTCGGCCCTGCACTGGGCCCGGAAGACATCCCACTTTGTGTGTTACCAAACCCTCTCCCCATATCCGCCGCCGCCTTCGCCGCAGAGGACGCGAGCGTTTGAACCTGCTGTAGCGCGGAAAGCGCTTCGTCCCGCGCTGAGATAAATAAAAGAAAGTGTCAGTCTTGTACGGGCAAACAAACAAACGTTGGATTTGGGAAATAAAATACGTACCTTTCTCCAACCCAAACAAAGCGTCGTCGCGTCTTTTTCTGGCGGAAGCTTCTTCTTCCTGACTAATTGCCGTGTGCCTTGTTTGTTCTTGTTCCGCAGAAACCCTGGCCAACCTCGCTTCAAACTCGGCGCGTACGTTTTGCCGCTCCGATTCGAAACAACCGCGTTCCTCCGACCACGCCTTGCGTTCTTTTGCCAAAGTTTCGCGTAGACTGGTAACTTCTTTTGTATCAACTAAAGCGGATTTTTTGACGTGCTCCAACTGCGCCTTTTCAATCAAAACCGCCGACGCCCATTCGCGCTCGCGTCGCGCCTGTGTCTCCGCGGCGAGCCGCGCGATGCGCCGGGCGTCTTGCTTTGAGCGCTCGACTTCCGCTTTTTGGGAATCAATTTGCAAACTCTGCCTCGTCAAGGTAGCCGCCGCCGCGGCGATCTGCTGTTCCTTCGTGCGTAAACTCGACTCAAACGCCTCGAGCTTTGTTACTTTCAGCTTAACCTCCGCGTTTTCAGAAGAGATTTCTTTCCCCCGCGCGACAACACGCTCAGCCTCCCCTCGTTGCCGCTCCAGGAGTTTAAGCTCAGTGGAAACCGCGTCTCGTTCGTGTTTCAAAACGTTAACCTCTTTTTGGAATCGATCGGTTTCGTTTAGCGCGGCTGCTTTACTCTTCTCTGCCACTGCAACTGACGCTTCAAAGTCCCGTCTTTGTCGATGCACGGCCTCCGCATCTGCATCCAAGGTTACCTTTAACAAATTCAATTTAGCAATCGCCTCGGTCGCGGCGTCGAGCTTCGCGGATGCCTCGCTTTGCGTTCTTAGTGCCGATTCTTGTTTTTTGTCCGCCTCGCGCGTCCGCGACTCGGCGTTCGCGCTCGCGGCTCGAGCCGATTTTTTATCAGCCTCGAGCGATACCGTTTCCTTCTTCAAGGTCGCAGTTTGCCCTGCAATCTCCGAACGCGTAGCTTCTATTTTGCAAAGCTCTTCTTTTAAGCGAACTTCCTCCGCCTCCGCTCTGGCCACCGCGCTTCGCAGCTCTTGCTCCCTCGCGACAGTCTTCGTTTCCTTTTGCTTCCACGAGCGCTCGGCCGCGAACATCGCGCTCGCCGCCTGGCCGGCGTCGCCTTTCAATTGAGCGGAAAGTTTTTCCGCCGCGTCCCTCGCGGCGGCGGTCGCGAGCCGGTCCGCGGCGGCTTTTTTGGCGTAAACAAGTGCTTCTGTTTCCGCAATCGCAGCCGCGGCTTCTCGCTTCGCCAGCGCATCTAAACGTGCTTTCGTGGACTCCATTTTCTGAGCAAGCGACGCCTTTTCCAGGGTCAATTCGTCGGACAAAATGTTGACCCGGACCTCCGCCTCCGCAACCGCCGCGGCTTGTTTCGCGCTGAGATTGTAAAAAAGAAGTGTCAGTCTTGTACGGGAAAACAGTCGTCCGGGATTTGGGAAAGGCAAATACTTACCTGTTCTCCTCGCGCGTTGTGAGAACTAGCATTCGTGCGTGTAACACCCCTTGCAAATCAGCACACTGTTCTTCGCGTGCCGTGATATCCGCGAGTTTAGCGAAGCAAACCCGCGCTTCCGCCAGCGCCGTTTCCGTTTTTCGATCCGCGTCTCGCGCATTTTTTTGTAAAACCGTTTTTTCGCGCGCCAACGCTTCATTCGCAAATTTCAGCTCCTCTTCCAGCGCCGATACCGCTTCTTTTTGTTGCGTGACGGATTCACGTGAGGCGACCATCTCACGCTTCACCGCTTCCGCCTCGGCGAACCTCGTCTCCGCGAGTCCAAGGGCGGTAACGGCGGCTTGGTTTGCGGTAACCGCGGCGTCGCGCTCGGCGCGCGCGCTTTCCAGAAGTGCATGTTTCTCGCCCTCCGCCTTTTCCAGGAGCTCGGCGTACTTCCGTTCCGCTTCGGTATCTTCCAACGCTCGCGCGCGCGCCGCCGCTTCCCTGGCGTTGTCCAACCCCACTTGCGCGTCGTTGGTTTCTTGTATCAATAGTTCTCGATCGGCGTTTATTTGAAACTCCAACTTGTCAACCTCAGCTTTCATGGCTAAGCGTTCCGTCTCGAGTTTGGTTGACATTTTTTCCGTCTCGTCGTCGAGGATTTTTTCCCGCGCGACGAGTTCTTCCTCCCTCGCCGCCAGGGTTTTTGAAACCGCCTCCGTCTGCAACTCGGCTTCGCGCAACTTACTCTCCGCCGCGACCAAAGCGAGTTTCGTTGTATCCACGGATTGAAGCAAGTCTTGTTTCTTTGCTTCCAAAACAGTGAGTTTTTCTTCGCGAAGGGTCAAATCCAGCTCCAGCGCCGCTAATCGATTCTCGTTTGTTGAAACGCAAACCTTGTCAGCCCGCACCGAAGCCTTCTCTTTTTCTACTTTCGCCGTAGCCGCTACGGCTTCCCGCATAACGCGGTCCGCGTCCCTCAAATCGGCCTGCGATCGGGCCACCTCTTCACTCAGTTTCTCCGCCCTCCGCATGGTGTGCTCCGCATCCGCGGAGCGCGCCGCGCACGTTTTTTCGCGAACGGAAATCGTCTCCGTCAAGAGCTTTGATTGACTCAACGCTCTTTCCGCTTCCAGAACCTTGGCATCCGCGAAGCGCTGTGCCTCCGCGGCGGCTCTTGACAAAGTGTCGCACTCAGCGCGCGTAGCGCGTACGCCGTCGATTTGCTTGGCGGCAGCCGCTTCAGCCGCGACCGCTTTCATTTCACGAACTTCAGCCTGTTTGCCCTCCTCCCGCGCTTTTTCAATCGCGGCGTCGCACTTACTCCGCGTGTTTCTTTCTTCGGTTTTAAGCATCAAGCGCTCCTCCTCCACGGCGGCCATCAAGTCCCTCGCTTTGCTTTGCTCGGCAAACACCTCTTGTGACAGCCTGCGAATTTCGGCGCGTTCGGTTTTGATCTCAACAAGCTGATTCTCTTTCGCGCTTTGAAACTCCTTCATGGCGGCCAAATCCGTCTCCAGCCGCCGCTGCGCCGTTTCCGCCTTGCGCAAACGCATCGCCGCCGCGTGTTCAATCGCGGCGCACTTGGCGTCGGTTTCTTCTTTCAAACGGTTCGTCTCGTTACGAGCGGTTTGCATGAGTTGGTCGTGTTGCTTTTTAGTTTCCGCCTCCTTTGAGGACACGGTTTCCTCCAGTTGTCGCGCCGTAGCGTTAGCCACCGCGATTCGCTCGTGACACCGCAGCTCGGCGACCTTGGCTCGATCGCCGAATTGCTTTTCGCACAATGTCGCTTTGTGTTCGAAAACAGCCTCGGCGTCTTCAGCCGCGGCGGTGGCGTCTTGTAGCCGTATACGCGCTTTTTCGACCGCCGCCTCTAGCTCTTTCAGGGTATTATAAAACGTCTCGCGCGCGTGTACCGCTCGCGACACCGCCGCCTCCGCCTCCGCCGCGTCTCGTCGCAACGAAACGAGCGCGGCGTCGGCGTCGCCGAGGTCTTTCATCTTTTTTGGGAAAAGAAAAGTGTCAGTCTTTCGTAATGTATACGAGTAATTACTCTGGACAATCGGCAAAACAGTGCCTGGATTTGGGAAAGGCCCAAGGCCGTACCTTTTTGTGCATCACCTGTTCCGCCACCGCGACGGCACGGCCGGCGTCGAAAACAGTCTCTTCCCGTTCCCCGACGTCGGCTTCCCGTTGCTGTATTTTCTCAACAACCGTCGCGAGCTCCGCGCGTTGCGCCCGCAACGACGCTTCCGTTTCCGCGATCGCGTCGTCCCTGCGTTTGTACTCCAAGTGCCGTACCCGTCTGGCGTGGTCGGTTTTCGTCACCGCCAGCGCGATTTTCTGTGACGCCAGCTTGGTGGCGTCAACGCTTTCCCTATGCCGGTTACGTTCCCTTTGCAAACGCACCGCCCACGTTTGTAACAAGGTTTCTTTTTTCGTAATCGTCAAAAGCTTGGCGTGAACCGCTCGCAACGACGCCTCAAGTCGCGAACGCACTGAATCAACCGCGCCCATCGCGTCCATCGTATTGCCGTCCACTACCAAGGCATTACTCATGTGTGGTGTCAGGGACAGCGAGTGTAGTGCTTGTGGGTCGTTTTGTGAGCTACTAGTACCTGCCAACGCCTCCGCGGCTAACCTCGCGTCGTCTTCCAGCGAGTCGCCTGACGTGGCCAGACCTAATTCTTGAGAAGAACCCTCCAAACCTCCAAGCAACTCAATCGCTTCACGCAACGCAAGCGCCGCTTCAAAGTCTGTAGGGGACAACACATCGGCGTCGTCAATGTAGTCGTACCCAACCCCCGAGACGCCGTTGAGCTGTCCTTTCTTGTTGACAAGATTTTGAGAACTTTCAGCCTTTTTGGACGAACTCGACTCGGCGTCGGCGCGAACTAAACGCCATGCGTCGTTAACTTTTCCTTCCCTTTCCTCCAGCGCTTGTTCCAAAGCGTCCAGGCCATCCGTCGCAAGCTTCGCAGCTGTAAGCTCAGCGGAAGCAGCCTCACGCGCGGCATTCGTTGCATTCACCAACAATTCAACCTCCGCGCGCGCGTTTTCAACCTCTTCGCGAGCGTCACTGAGCGCGGCGGAGTCGGCGTCTCGTTGCTCGCTCCACGCCTGCGCTTCGATTTCGACGTTTTCCCGGATACCCTCGGCTTCTTGCAATCGATTATGCGCGTCAGTTCGCGCCCGTTCCACTGCAACAGCTGTGACCTCAATCTCAGCCCTAGCTGCGTTCGCTTCGGACAAAGTTGCATGTGCTTCATCTCTTTGTCGCTGCGCATCCTTCATCGTCGCCTCGGCGTCTTTTTCCACCCTCGCGCACCGGGTCAAGTCGCGCTGAAGTTGCTCCTCCTTGGTTTTTATCCTGTCACGTTCCAGTTCAAGTTCTCGTGTCATACCGGCTAGTCGCACTGCGCACTCCGCCTCCGTCGCAGCCGCTTTTGAAACCTCGGCGTCGCACTGTCGTTTCTCTCCCTCAAACTTTTCCATTCGCGAAAATAAATCAGCCTTCTTTCGTTGCGTCCCTTCCGCGACCCTCCGCGACGCTTCTTCCTTTTCCTTCGCCTCCTCCGCGGCGTGTTGCGCGGCTCGTGTTTTGACATGCACTAACTCCAGGTCCTGCCGCGATTGTTCCCTTTCCTGTTTGATTTTTACGCCCAAAGCCCGGGACTCGTCCCGTTCCAGACGCACACGGTCCTCCCACTCCTTTAGGATTTTCTCGCGCTCGTCACCCGTCTTTTGCGTTTCGTGTTTCACGCCTTCAATTGTAAAAGAAAAGTGTCAGTCTTGTATACGCAAACAGTCGTCCGAAATTTGGTGAAATGCAATACGTACCGTCGCGCCATTGCCCCATCGTTTGTTCCCGTTCCGTCACCGCGGCGGTCCTAGCGGCGAGGTCGGATTCCGTATCCCTTCGTCGCTTTTCCTCATCACGCGACGCGACTAACTCAGCCTCGACTCGTCGAACCAGCTCGTTGGCGTTTTCCTTTTCGCGGCGCGCCACCGCGGCTTCGTCCTCGACTTGGAAATGGGAAAGAAAAGTGTCAGTCGGGACCGTAACTTGAGTGAGTCATTACAGGCGGACAATCGGCAAACAGTCGGGCGTACTCGGGCCGAACAGTGCGCATATGATGTATGGGGTGCACTTCCTTTTAATGACGGCCGTGGACGTCACGAACGGGGCGGTAAACAGTGTCCCCGGACTCGGGAAAGCCATAGGCCGGCCGCACCTTGCGTTTTCATCCGGTGCACCTCTTCGCGCTCGTACCGCCGCTCCACCTCCCAGTCGTCCCGTTTTCGGCGGAAGCTTTCTTCCAAGTCCTCCAAACGTGTCGCCTGTGTTTTCCTTGTTTCTTCCAGCTGTGCGGTGTGTGTTTCCCTTTCGGTTTCGAGTTCCTTGCGTAACTCAGAAATCGCCTGTTTGAATTTCTCGCGGTTGGTTTGATTTTCACTTTGTAGCTTTTCGCTTTCCACCAAAGCGGCCTCAAACTCCGCTTTCGTGGCCGAAACTTTCTGCGTCTCCGCCAAGAGTTTCTTCTCCGCCATCTTTTGAGCCTCAAGCGCGCGTCGCCGCGCATCCTCCGCCTCAGCGGTTGCAACACAGGCGGCGTCGTACCTTTTCAAAACCTCCTGCTCGTCCGCGCGTTTTTTTTTAGTGATTTCAAGCGCGTCCTCGATGGCGGCGCGCTCGGAAAGCAACCGCTTGTTTGTTTGTGTGTTGTGTTCAATCTCAAGCGCGATTTCGTGGACCGTTTCCCGGCACGCTTTCTCCCGGGAAAAAAGCTCGTCCAGAATCGACAAGCGCCGGTGTTCCAGAAGCTCGAAATCTTTCGCGGTTTTCCGCCGTTCCCCTTGTGCAATCTCGATGGCTTTTTGGCTTTCGCGAAGAGAAGCGTCGCACGCCGCTTTTTCGTCTTGCAGCTTTTCAATCTGCTCCCTCGCCGTTTTCGCCGCCTCGGTCGCCGCGTCTTCCGCAACCAAAGCGTCATCTTCGCGAGCCTGTAGTTTCTGGCGCAGCTGCAGTAGCGATGGTATTTCTCGTTCCCGGTCGGCGAAATCGTGCTCCTTCGCCAACAGCGTCTGTTCGCGCTGCCGCAAGTTGGCAAACGCCGCTTGTATTTTGTTTCTATCTTCGTCCGCTCTCGCCGACGCGTCCGCGGACTTTTCCCTTTCCCGGCGCGTCTTTTGTTTCGCCGCCGCAATCGCGAGTTGCGTTGAACCTCGAACCGCCTCCGCCGTCGCACGCACGTCCTCCAACTCCATCCGCGCGGCGAGCAAATCGCTGATTTGCGCGGAGGCGTTTCCGTTTCCAAACGACGACGACGACGAAGGGTTGGGGACATTTCCATTTCTTTGGGCCTCGGAAATGTCCGCGGCGTTGCCCGCGCGCGTGGACGCACTCGCGGCGAAGGAAAAACTGCCAAGAAGCGCCTCTGCGACGTCCTTGTCAACGCGGTCGGGGTCCGCGCGCGGCTCGGGAACCGCGGATGGGGGCGTGTCCCCCGCGAGCTTCGCCAAACGGTCCCACTGTGACGACGAAAAGGGAGTGGTCAGAACACGACCGCGTTTGCGGAGGAAAAACAAACATCTCGGTCAGGTCGGAGCTCGCGCAAGGGACGTAAAAGGCCGACCATGACACGTAACCGTACCTGCTCATCAAGGGACTTCATAGCAGCACTCGAGCAGGGAGTGGACGGCGCCATACCCCAGCAGCGCACAGGCCCGGTCCCCCTCTCCACACAGCCTGGCCGGACCGCGCGGTTTCAAATGTGACGTTGGAGAGACCTGCTCTTCTTGGAAAAGAAGGTGCCCAATTCGGTGAAAGTCCTGAACGATTTCGTCGGCGATCGGAGACGAAACGACACTTTCTGTTTTTTGCGTTATGCATGTTGCGATTACAAGTGACCCCCTGTGCTCTAACCGGCACGAAAAGAGTCGCGAGGACTGACCCTAAATCCAGACTATCTCCCCAATGACATAACGCGTCCAGAATGCGTTTTCTCCCCCCCCCCGGTT
>TARA_B110000967_G_scaffold14012_1_pt1 | contig 13100 bp, 12 predicted proteins | sample TARA_B110000967 | Tara Oceans TARA_B110000967 (sample SAMEA4397903) | marine metagenome | biome: Polar Biome; feature: [DCM] deep chlorophyll maximum layer (ENVO:01000326); material: water (ENVO:00002006), including particulate matter (ENVO:01000060) such as... | depth 35 m
CCATAATGCGCGCCTAGGCCGCCAGTGAATAATCCATACCCATAAGATATATGTACCTTATCCTTTGGCCTGCCGCCTGCAGCATAAATTGATCGAGCTACCAAGTGGGCCCACGTATCGATGTCTTTTTGGGTGTAGCCAACGACGGTGGGTTTGCCAGTGGTACCACTTGAAGCATGAACTCGGACAATTTGCTCCATGGGTGTGCAGTACATGCCGAAAGGATAGTTGTCGCGTAAGTCAGATTTAGTGGTAAAAGGAAATTTACTAATGTCCTCAAGGGTGATGAAATCATCTGGATGTACACCCTCGTCATCAAACTTTCTTTTGTATACAGGGGAATTGTTGTAAGCATGTTCAAGTGTTTGCTTTAGGCCTTGCAGTTGTAGATGACGTAGTTCATCCAAGCTTGCTGTTTCAATGGCATCAAAGCCTATGTTTTCACCTGACATACCCCACCCCAAAAAATAGTTTAACTCAATCGACCACTTAAAATGATATAATACACTTTATTGATCTTTATCAATAAAGTGTATCACAATGGTATTTAGATGTACCTTAATGTGTTGCAATTGACCTGTATAAAGGCCAGTTTTAAATGGTGTTTCTTTCTCATTTAGGCGGCAAGTGGTGATTTAATATTAACGATACATAAATTTGACTTAATCTAATTTAGATGTATCATTAAGGTAGATAAGTCCTTTTTTAAGTACGGTATCCAGCCCTGCTTTTTGGCGAGAGTTAAACAATGAAATCAAAGAGTTATGCTTGTGGTTCATGGGTTGAAGGTGACCCTAGGGGCGCCGAAGTACGTGATGCTGTCAATGGAAAACTCATCTGTAACGTAAGTAGTGCAGGCTTAGACTTTCAAAAGATGGTGGAACATGGGCGGTTCATTGGTCATGCTTCGTTAGCAGCAATGACGATTCATGAGCGCGCCAATGCAGTAAAAAATGTAGCCAAACACTTACTCACCAAAAAAGATTACTTTTACAAAATTTCATCGCAAACGGGTGCTACAAAAACAGATAGCTGGATTGATATAGACGGTGGCTTAGCTACTATGTTTAGCTACTCTGGTATTGCAAGAAGAGAGTTTGCTAATGAAACGTTTATTGTAGAAGGGCCCCCAGAGCCTCTTTCGGTTAACGGCACTTTTGCGGCTAGACACATCCTAACCTCAAAAAAAGGGGTGTCAGTTCACATTAATGCGTTTAATTTTCCGTGCTGGGGCATGCTTGAGAAAATTGCCCCAAGTTTAATAGCGGGTGTTCCTGTTATTGTGAAGCCGGCAACGGTTTCAGCGTATTTAACGCAGGCAGTGGTAGAAGAGATTGTGGCGTCTAAGCTATTGCCCGAAGGCGCTATTCAATTAATTTGTGGTGGTGTAGGTGATTTGCTAGATCATCTTAATGAACAAGACGTGGTGACTTTTACTGGCTCGGCCACCACCGGTAAAAAATTACGCTGCCACCCTAATATTATTGACAACAGCATTCCCTTTAACATGGAAGCAGATTCGCTTAACTGTTCTATTTTGGGTGAAAGTGTCTGTGTAGATGATCCAGAGTTTGGCTTATTTATAAAAGAAATTACTACCGAAATGACAGCTAAAGCGGGCCAAAAATGTACGGCTATTCGCCGTGCCATAGTGCCTGCGACTAAAGTTAATGCAGTTATTGAGGCATTAAAAGAACGCCTAAGCACGGTTGTGATGGGAGACCCTACCGCTGAAGGTGTGGCTATGGGCCCCTTGGTAGGGCGCGCTCAACGTGACGATATTCGAGACACTGTCACTGCCTTGGGTCGGCACTGTGAGGTTATCTATGGTGGTAATAATGCCCCCATGGACCTGGTAGGAGACGGTGTAGAGCAACATGCGTTTTATCCACCAACACTCTTGTACTGTGGCACACCATTAACTACTGATGCACCCCATAGTATTGAAGCATTTGGGCCTGTAAGTACCATCATGCCTTATGATTCTATTGACCAAGCGATGGCCATTGCATGCATGGGAAGGGGTAGCCTAGTGGGGTCTGTTGTGACTTACGATGACCATGAAGCAAGCCAGATTATTATGGGTGCCGCCGCCTTTCATGGCCGCATGCTGGTGCTTAATCGTGATTGTGCTAAAGAATCTACTGGCCATGGTTCGCCATTGCCTACGTTGGTGCACGGTGGGCCAGGCAGGGCTGGTGGTGGAGAAGAACTGGGTGGCTCTCGCGCGATTAAACACTACATGCAGCGCACGGCAATTCAAGGTTCACCAACAAGCTTAATGGCGATTACACGTGAATATATGCCGGGGGCTAAAACATCTAGCACTGATCGCCATCCGTTTCGTAAGTACTTTGAAGAACTTTTAGTGGGGGAAAGTTTAACCACTCATCGTCGTACAGTGACTGAGGCTGATATTGTTAATTTTGGCTGCCTGTCAGGCGATCACTTTTATGCTCATTTTGACGAAATAGCGGCTAAAGATTCGTTATTTGGCCAGCGTGTTGCTCATGGTTACTTTATCATTTCAGCGGCAGCTGGAATGTTTGTTGATCCAGCCCCTGGCCCCGTTTTAGCTAATTATGGATTAGAAAATCTGCGGTTTGTTGAACCTGTGCATATTGGCGATACCATACAAGTTAAAATAACAGTCAAGAAAAAGATTAAAAAAGACAAACGCCCTGAAGACAAAAGCCCAACAGGTGTTGTGTTATGGGATGTACAGGTGAGCAATCAACATCAGGTTATCGTAGCATTGTATGACATTTTGACATTAGTTGAACGCAAGCACCTTTAATCGCTATTTAGGGCGATGATTACTGGCATTAAACCGAGGTCGGTTGAGTTGAATTTCAGCTAATGGTTGCACCTGTTTTAAGCTGGCATGGCAGCGCTTTGTAAGGTTTTGGTACTCAAGTGTGCCATTACTTTTCCAATCGACTTCTTGATCGCTAAGTTGGCGCTTTACAGAGGCTGGGCTGCCCGCAAGTAAGCTTCTTGGTGGGCATTTAAAGCCAGATTTAACAAACGCAGTGGCAGCAACAAGGGACTCGTCACCAATGCTTACGTCGTCCATAATAACGGCGTTCATGCCCACTAGGGCATTACGCCCAATGTGGCAACCATGCAAGATTGCACCGTGGCCAATGTGCCCGTCTTGTTCGATGACGCAGTCCTTATTGGGGAAGCTATGCACCACGCAGGTGTCCTGAACATTGCAGCCTTGGTTAAGGGTTATTCTACCAAAATCGCCCCGTAAAACAGCATTGGGGCCAATGTAGCAGTTTTGGCCAATTATAACGTCACCTATTATAACTGCTGTTGGGTGCACATAGGCGCTAGGGTGAACAACAGGAATAAGGTCTTCTATTGCATAAATTGGCATGGTGGATTCCGATTAAATAGAGATATATGTTCAGTGGTGCTTTATGGTTACTTATATAAACAATAGTGTCTACACATAAACAACATTAACGCGGAGAAGCGAGTGGAATTTGAAACAATAATTTATCAGATTAAAACGGGTGTTGGTGTACTTACGTTAAACCGGCCAGCTACATTAAATAGCTTTAACGGCTTCATGCATGAAGAGGTTAAAACTGCGCTTAAAGACGCTAAAACCAATGACGCCGTTAGATGTTTAGTGATAACAGGTGAAGGTAGGGGGTTTTGTGCTGGCCAAGACCTTAGTGACCGAGCAGCTAAAGTAACAGATGATGGGCCCGATTTAGGTGACTCTATAGAACGGTATTATAACCCACTAATTCGCAATATTATGACTATGGAAAAGCCTGTAATTTGTGCCGTAAATGGCGTGGCTGCTGGCGCTGGTGCCAGTATTGCACTCGCTTGCGATATAGTGATTGCGGCCCGTAGTGCCAAATTTGTGCAAGCGTTTAGTAAAATAGGTTTGGTGCCAGACTCTGGAGGCACTTTTAATTTACCCCGTGCCTTAGGGTTACCAAGGGCAAAAGGGCTGGCGCTGTTGGGCGATAAGTTATCGGCTGAACAAGCGGAAAAGTGGGGCATGATTTGGCAATGTGTTGATGATGACGTTCTAATGGAAGAAGCACTGGCACTTGCGGAGCGGCTAGCTTCTCTGCCACCCCTTGGCTTGGCAATGACTAAAAAATTACTTAATGATTCGTTTTCAACGCCATTGCATCAGCAGTTAGAAGTAGAAAAAGAAGCCATGCGTTGGCTGGGAAAAACAGACGATTACCAAGAAGGTGTTAGTGCATTTACAGAAAAACGCCAAGCGAAATTTACTGGGAAATAATATGAGTGAACACATTCAGATACAGCAGGTAGCCGAGGATTGTGCAGAGCATATGTTTGCCCAAGATGCCGCCTCTAAAGCCTTAGGGATTGCTATTGGTGTTGTAAAACCTGGTTGTGCAACAGCCACCATGACCGTCACAGCTGCCATGTTAAATGGGTTTAAAACTTGTCATGGGGGTATGATTTTTAGTTTGGCAGACTCTGCTTTTGCATTTGCTTGTAACTCTCAAAACCATGCTGCAGTAGCAGCAGGCTGCGCCATTGATTTTTTACGGCCGGCACTGATAGACGATCAGCTTAGTGCTATAGCAACCCAAACATATCAAGGTAAACGCAGCGGTATTTATCATGTAGAAGTCACCAATCAAAACGCCCAGCTAGTGGCCTTATTTAAAGGTAATTCTGCCCGAGTTAAAGGCAGTGTATTACCTGAATTAATGACACCTAAAGCGTAGCTGCTGGATATAACACGCCCCCTTATTGTGGGCACTGAGGAACCACTAATGAAAGATGCCTTTATCTGTGATGCTATAAGAACACCGTTTGGTCGATATGGAGGCAGCCTTGCTAGTGTTCGCACAGACGACCTAGGTGCTGTGCCTATTAAAGCACTCATGGATCGCAATGCCAGTGTTGATTGGACGTGCGTGGATGATGTTTTTTACGGATGTGCTAATCAAGCAGGAGAGGACAACCGTAACGTTGCTCGCATGAGTGGTTTATTAGCAGGGTTGCCCATTGATGTGCCAGGAATGACCCTAAATCGGCTGTGTGGTTCTGGTATTGATGCGGTAGGTACAGGTGCTAGAGCCATACGCAGTGGTGAAGCAAACCTAATTATTGCTGGGGGCGTTGAGTCTATGTCGCGGGCACCATTTGTGGTAGCAAAAGCTAATACGGCATTTAGCCGGCAGGCTGAAATGTTTGATACAACCATAGGCTGGCGTTTTATCAACCCACTAATGAAACAGCAATATGGTGTTGATTCTATGCCAGAAACTGCCGAAAACGTGGCTGTGCAATTTGGTATAGACCGTACGTCCCAAGATGCATTTGCATTTTCAAGTCAAACCCGCGCAGCAAAAGCACAAGCGGATGGTATTTTTGCAGAAGAAATTGTGCCAGTGCGGATACCTCAACGGAAAAAACAAGACAGTGTCTTCTCGCAAGATGAGCATTTGCGGCTAAGTAGCCTAGAAACCTTAAGTCAATTAGCTACGCCATTTCGTGAAGGTGGTAGCGTAACTGCAGGTAATGCGTCGGGTGTTAATGATGGTTCTTGCGCCTTGCTATTGGCCTCAAGCGAGGGTGCTAAACGCCATGGATTAACTCCACAAGCTCGTATTTTGGGCATGGCAACGGCAGGTTTGGAACCTAATATTATGGGTTATGGCCCAGTGGCAGCTACGCTCAAAGTGCTAAAAAATACGGGTCTAAGCCTGAACCAAATGGATGTGATTGAATTGAATGAGGCCTTTGCTGCCCAAGGCTTGGCTGTAATGCGGGCCTTGGGCATTAACGATGACGCAGGCCATGTTAACCCGAATGGAGGGGCCATTGCGTTAGGCCATCCCCTTGGTGCTAGTGGTGCTCGGTTAGTGACAACGGCCATGTATCAGCTACACCGAACTAACGGTCAATATGCTTTATGCACTATGTGCATTGGCGTAGGGCAAGGCATTGCACTGATTATTGAACGCGTCTAGATATACCTAATAATGATTACCATTTGTGCGTCTATCAAATGCAGCATAACCCACTAACCCTGGCTAAACATGGTGAATAAGATGATTACAAACACGGCACAAGAAACAGAATTAGAACGACTATTTCAGGCCAAAATTGACACTGAACAAAAAATTGAGCCTAAAGATTGGATGCCAGATGCCTATCGTCAAAATTTAATTCGTCAAATGTCACAGCATGCGCATTCAGAAGTCATTGGTATGCAGCCAGAAGGTAATTGGATTACACGTGCGCCTTCTTTACGTCGCAAAGCTGTGCTGCTTTCTAAGGTACAAGACGAAGCTGGCCATGGGTTATACCTATACAGCGCTACCGAAACCTTGGGTATTTCTCGGGCTGAAATGATTACTGCTTTACAAACTGGAACTGCTAAATATGCCTCTATTTTTAACTACCCCACCCAAACATGGGGTGACATGGGGGCGATTGGTTGGTTAGTCGACGGTGCTGCCATATGTAACCAGGTTTCACTGCAGCGCACTTCTTATGGCCCCTACGCCAGAAGCATGATTCGTATCTGTAAGGAAGAAAGCTTCCATCAGCGTCAAGGGTATCAAATTATGATAGAGCTGGCCCATGGTACCCCTGCTCAAAAAGAGATGGCTCAAGATTCCCTTAATCGGTTTTATTGGCCATCCCTTATGATGTTTGGTCCCCATGATTCAGCATCGGCACATTTAGCTCGGTCGATGAAATGGAAAATAAAACGTGAAACTAACGATGACTTGCGCCAAAAGTTTATTAACCAAACTGTTTCGCAGATTAACTACTTGGGTTTAGATCACCCAGACAAAGCCTTGCAGTGGAATGAAGAGCGAGGGCATTACGACAGCAGTGAGTTAAATTGGGATGAGTTTTATAGTGTTATTAATGGCAATGGTCATTGTAATCGCCAACGCATACAGCATCATGTGAAAGCCCATGAAGAAGGGGCCTGGGTGCGCGAAGCCACCGCTGCTTACAACCTGAAGAAACAACTAAAGCTGGCAAGAGATGCGGCTTAATCTTTAAGATTATTAAGGACCATGAGACATTATGACTATAGAAAAGCTTGAATTATTTGAAGTGTTCGTTCGCCCAAAGCGTGGGCTAGATCACAAACATGTGGGTAGCCTGCACGCTGAAGGTAGGGAACAGGCGCTAGAATATGCTCGTGATGTATATACCCGCCGCACCGAAGGTATCAGTATATGGGTGGTGAAATCACAAGACATTAGTGCATCACAAGAAGATGACAATGAATGTTTCTTTGATCCATCAGATGATAAACCTTACCGACATGCGACCTATTATCCACTGCCTAAAGAAATTAGTACTATGTGAGCGGGAGCCTCTTTATGACGCAATCTACTCAACATAAAGTGGATAGTAAGCAAGACTTGATCAACTACGTTGTGCGCTTGGGAGATGACTCCATTGTGCTAGGGCATCGTATTTCAGAATGGGTCAGTGAAGGTCCCTTTTTAGAAGAGGATATCGCCTTAGGTAATGTGGCGCTAGATTATATTGGCCGTGCGCGAATGTTCTATGGCTATGCTGCCACTTTAAGTGGAGATGGAAAAACTGAAGATGACTTTGCTTTTTTACGTAATGAGCGTGAATTTGAAAATTATTTGATTAATGAGTTACCCCGTGGTGATTTTGCGTACACGATTACACGCCAGCTGATGGTTGATCTATACAATAAATATTATTTGCAGGCACTCACCCAGTCTGCAGACCCAACGCTTGTGGCTATTGCACAAAAAGCAGTGAAAGAAACAACCTACCATTGCAGGCGCAGTAAATCTTGGGCTCTTAGGTTAGGCGATGGTACCGACGAAAGTAAGCAAAGAATGCAGTTAGCTATTGATAATATTTGGGGTTATAGCCACGAATTGTTTGAATCAGATACACTCGAACAGCGTTTAATTAATACTGGCGTTGCGGTAGATTGTGCAGCTTTAAAACAGCTTTGGCTAGCTGATATTGAAGCTATTTTTGAAGAAGCTGGGCTTGCTATTCCAGAGCAAACTTGGGCTGTGCGAGGTGGCCGAAAAGGCTACCATAGTGAGCACTTAGGCCATCTTTTAACACAAATGCAGTTTGTTTATCGCTCATTTCCTGGAGCTAAGTGGTAGTCTTATGACCGCTCTAATTCGCTCGTTAATCCCTATGAAGTCGAGCCTTCAATATGAACGTGAAAAATTTCGACGTAACTCGCAAGTGCCACATTTGTGGGCTTTGCTAGATTCAGTGAAAGACCCAGAAATTCCTGTGTTGTCTTTATGGGACATTGGCATATTAAAAGATATTAGCCAGTGCGAGCAAAGTGTTACCGTTACGATTACACCCACTTATTCAGGCTGCCCAGCCATGGATGTTATCCGTGAAGATATTACTGCTGCGTTACTGAATTATGGTGTTGCTCAAGTAGAAGTTGAGCTTGAACTAACCCCAGCTTGGACAACTGACTGGATGACTAGCAAGGGCCGTGATGAGCTGCGTGGTTATGGCATAGCACCGCCAAACGATGTGGTAAACCCTTCACATGGGTCACAGGTGCACACTGTTGAGTTAAGTGAAACAACTCAGGTGAAATGCCCCCACTGCGGTGGCCTTGACACACGCATGATCAGCGAATTTGGCTCTACGGCGTGTAAAGCACTATTTCAATGCAATGATTGCAGTGAGCCATTTGATTTATTCAAACATATTTAGGTAAGATTTGTGTCAGAGACTAATTTTTATTCGTTAATTATAGACGATGTTAAACCAGAAACAGACACTGCAGTTCGGGTGAGTTTTAGTGTGCCTACAGCGTTGCGCGACACCTTTGCTTTTAAACCAGGCCAATTTTTAACATTACAAACCCACATTAACAGCGAACAAGTTCGGCGATCTTACTCTATTTGTAGTGGCGTTGATGATGGGCATCTGCGCGTGGGCATAAAGCGGGTTAGGGGTGGGCTTTTTTCAAACTATGCTAACGACCAATTTAAAGTGGGCGACACCATTGAAGTGATGCCACCACAAGGTAATTTTAGTCCGCAGTTAAACCCTACACATCAAAAAAACTATATGTGTTTGGCAGTAGGCAGCGGCATTACCCCTATTTTATCAATTATCACCTCGGTGTTAAGCCGCGAACCTAATAGCAAAGTAACGCTTGTTTATGGCAACAAACGCACCAACACTGTGATGTTTAAAGAAGAGCTTAGTTTTATAAAGAGCCGCTACCTAAATCGTTTTAAGTGGGTCAATATTATGAGCCAAGAAGACCAAGGCTCTGATGTATTAAAAGGTAAAATTGACAACAAAAAAGGCTATTTACTACAAAAGTATAAAATGATTGATATCCTCAACGCCAATGAAGCGTTTATTTGTGGCCCTGAATCAATGATTTCCGAAGTGTCTCATGGCTTTAGGCTTGAAGGCCTTGCTAGCGAACAGATTCACTATGAGCTGTTTGCAAATTCATCAGCAGATTCTGACGTAATGTTAGAAAAATCAAGATTACGTATTCAACAATACGGTGAAGATAAAACGAGTAAAGTGACTGTTATTTCTGACGGACGGTCGATTTATTTTGACTTGGCTACAGTGGGTTCAAATATTTTAGATGCGGGTATGGACAATGGTGTTGAACTGCCGTACTCCTGCAAAGCTGGCGTGTGTTCTACGTGTAAAGCCAAGCTAATTAAGGGTGCAGTTGACATGGACATTAGCCATGGGCTTGAACCACATGAAGTAAAATCTGGCTATATATTAACCTGTCAGGCACACCCCGTGTCGGACGAAGTGATTGTGAGCTTTGACGATAGATAGGCATAAAGTGATGGATAAGAATAAACGTACTCAACAGATTCAACAACACATCAAAGACAACAGCATTAGCTGCACGTCCATGGTGGTTACTGTATTTGGTGATCTCGTGTCACAACATGGTAGTTGGGTCTCGTTAGCCAGCCTCATTCAGGTGCTAGAACCGTTTGGGTTTAATGAGCGTCAAATTAGAACGTCTGTGTATCGTTTAGTGCAAAATGATTGGCTTCAAGTTAATAAAGTGGGTCGCTGCAGTTACTATTGTTTTACCGACTCAGCAACAGGCCATTACGAAAAAGCAGCGCGGCGTATTTATGCTGCACATCAACCAGAATGGGATAATAACTGGACCTTAGTGTTACCCGTATCTGTGCCCGATGTGAAACTTGAAGAGTTTAGAAAAAGCCTAATATGGCAGGGGTTCAATACCTTAACAAGTGGACTCTATGCCCATCCTTCCTCAGAACGCTCATCACTAGATGAGTTAATTCATGAGTTAGGTATTGTCAACGATCTTGTGGTCTTCACTGCGTCTACATCAGACTTGAACTCACAGGGTGTACTTAAAGATTTGATAAAAAATAGATGGAAATTGTCTGAGTTAGAAACTTACTATCATGATTTCCTCCGTTTTTACCGGCCTATCTGTCAAAAGATATTTTTAACCTTGCCGGAACCAGATGAGTGTTTATTGTTACGACAGGCAATAATCCATGATTATCGGCGTATTTTATTGCGAGACCCAGACTTCCCTGCTGCAATGTTACCGCCAGGTTGGGTGGGCCATGAAGCCCAAGATCTAGTGAAGCGGGCTTATAACGTATTAGCAGAGCCTTCAATTTATTATATTAGTCAAAAAATGCAAAACGCTCAGGGGTCAATGCCAGAACCAGATAGGCGTTTCTTCACGCGATTTGGCGGTCTAAAACCACATCATAACAATTAGTTGGCTCTATAATTACGCTAGATTCAACTCTATAATCCCTCCATATTGAATAGCTAGGATTAACTACAGTGAAGCCTCCTCAAGATCATAAAAAAGAGCCAGTACAATTATTAAACCATGGTTCAATTGCTGTTATATTTATTGATAATCCCCCTGTGAACGCTTTGTCTCATGCGGTGAGGCAGGGCATAGTGAGTTGTCTCAAGGCCGCTGAAACAGATAATAACGTAGACGCTATTGTGGTTAGCTGCAGTGGGCGTACATTTATCGCAGGGGCAGATATATCTGAATTCGGTCAGCCAGCGCTAGAGCCCCATTTACCAGACGTGCTAGCGCAATTAGATGAGTGCAGTAAACCCATTATAGCGGCATTATTTGGCACCGTATTGGGGGGAGGCTTCGAAGTGGCGCTGTCTTGTCATTATCGAGTAGCACTCACTAATACTAACCTGGGTTTGCCTGAAGTGACTTTAGGCCTTATTCCCGGCGCAGGTGGCACACAGTTATTGCCGCGCTTGGCCGGAGTAGAAATAGCTTTGCAGATGATTACTTCAGGTAAAGCAGAAACTGCTAAAAAACTCTTTGAACACGGTGTTATTGATCTGTTAGTTGAGCAGGGCCCAATTAACCCTGGCGAAACTTTGTTACAGCAAGCTATTGTGTTTGCGCAAAATATAGCAAAAAAAGGTGAAAAAATTCGGCGTGTTTCTGAAATAAGTATTCACAACAATGAACACCATAGTGAGCTATTTGACCAGTGGCGTAAAAAATTAGCTAAAAAGGCACGAGGCCAAAATGCGCCACAGTGTTGTATCAATTCAATTGAAAACGCAGTGCTGTTACCTTTTAATGAGGGTAAAAAGCGTGAGCGTGAGTTTTTTATAACGTGCCGAGATTCATCTCAGTCTGTGGCCATGCGGCATGCCTTTTTTGCTGAGCGACGAGCAGCTAAACTACCTGCAGCCTATGATAAAACCCAAAATGTTACCCTATTGCCAATTAAACAGGTTGCCATAGTTGGTGCTGGAACTATGGGTGGTGGCATTGCAATGTGTTTTGCCAATGCAGGTTTAAGCGTTATATTGCTAGAAATGAGTGAAGATAATCTAACCCGTGGGCTATTGGCTATTCGCAAGCGTTTTGAACAAGCCTTGAACCGAGGCTTAATAGACCATGTGCAACTTGAACAGCGCATGAGCTTAATTGTAGGTACATGTAATTATGAAGATTTGTCTGAAGTAGATTTGGTTGTTGAGGCTGCCTTTGAAACCATGGCCGTTAAACGACAGATATTTGCCACCTTAGATCAAGTGTGCAAGCTTGAGGCTATTTTAGCTAGCAACACATCTTATTTAGATATTAACGAAATAGCCCAATCAACCGCTCGCTCCCATAAAGTTTTGGGTATGCACTTTTTTGCCCCAGCTAATATTATGAAACTATTAGAAGTGGTATGTGCTGACGATACAGACGAGCAGACCCTTAAGACAGTAATGGCGCTGGGTAAAAAGCTAGGAAAAATTTCAGTTGCTGTGGGCGTATGTTATGGCTTTGTAGGTAACAGAATGTACTCGTGTTATGGGCGCGAAGCCAATATGTTGTTGCTAGAGGGAGCGAGCCCAGATCACATTGATACCGCAATGAAGAATTGGGGTATGGCCATGGGGCCTTTAGCAGTGACCGACATGTCTGGTATCGACATTGCCTATAAGGCGCGCCAAGAAAACCCCGCACTGAAACAAGATCCCCTTTATTTTCGTGCAGCAGACCTTATGGTTGAGGCAGGTCGTTTAGGACAAAAAACAGGAGCGGGCTTTTATCGCTATGATAGTGATGCTAGGACACCTCAGGTTGATGAACGTGTATTGGCTGTTTTTTCTAACGAAGCAAAAATACTGGGTGTTGTTCAGCGGGGCGATATAACCGAAAAAGAAATACAAAATCGGTTAGTGTTTGCCTTAATTAATGAAGGTGCTCGTATTTTAGCAGAAGGCATTGCCACTAAAGCCAGCGATATTGACGCAATTTGGTTAAATGGCTATGGTTTCCCTCGGCATCTAGGAGGTCCCATGTGCTACGCCGATGAAATAGGTATAGACACTGTAGTTGAAGGTATTAAGCTGTATCAGCAGCAAGGGAATGGCCTTTACTGGCATACTGCCCAATTGCTTGAACAGCTAATTGTTAGTGGTGAGAAGTTGTCACAACAATAATGTGGCTTTAAAGAGCCTGTATGCAAATGCAGGCCTAAATAACAGGCATAAAAAAACCACAATTAAGTGGCTTGATTAGAATGGCTCCTCGACCAGGACTCGAACCTGGG
>TARA_B110000967_G_C18901841_1_pt1 | contig 13088 bp, 7 predicted proteins | sample TARA_B110000967 | Tara Oceans TARA_B110000967 (sample SAMEA4397903) | marine metagenome | biome: Polar Biome; feature: [DCM] deep chlorophyll maximum layer (ENVO:01000326); material: water (ENVO:00002006), including particulate matter (ENVO:01000060) such as... | depth 35 m
ATTGACATGAGCGAATACATGGAAAAATTTGCAATCTCAAGATTGGTAGGGGCACCTCCAGGATATGTAGGGTATGAAGAAGGCGGTCAGCTCACCGAAAAAATTCGACGCAAACCCTATGCCGTTGTTCTTTTAGATGAAATCGAGAAAGCACATCCCGACGTCTTTAATATGCTCCTTCAAGTTTTAGATGATGGATTTTTAACAGACAGCTTAGGTCGAAAAATTGATTTCAGCAACACCATTATTATTATGACTTCTAATATTGGCGCTCGAAAACTGAAAGATTTTGGTTCTGGCGTTGGATTTGGAACTTCGGCACAAAAATCGCAAGAAAGTTCAAACGCGAGAAGCGTCATCGAAAACGCTCTCAAAAAAGCATTTGCACCTGAGTTTCTAAATAGAATTGATGATGTTGTCGTATTCAACAACTTAGAAAAAGAAGATATTGATATCATTATTGATATCGAACTTGGCAAACTCCTTGAACGTATTTCGGAACTAGGGTATACCCTGAAATTAAGTAAGAAAGCAAAAAGTTTTATTGCCGAAAAAGGATTTGACAAACAGTATGGCGCCCGCCCCCTAAAACGTGCTATTCAAAAATACGTTGAAGATGCTCTCGCCGAAGAAATTATCAAGTCTAATGTACATGAAGGCGATACCATTACGCTAGATATTGGCAAAGATGATTCTAAATTAGAAATCAAAATAACATCGCCCAATAAGGCGAAAGAATCTTAAAAAAAATGCCTCACAATGTGGGGCTTTTTTTATGACTTAATTGAACAAAAGATCATTTTCTAGTTCGAGTGTTTGAATAAAGTCGACGGCTTTTACAATATCATTATGAAGCATTCTATCTTCAGTAACTTTTGGGATTTTAGATCTAAAACTAAAAACGACCGCAGATAGAAATGGAGATGTTTTTGTGGTTCTAAAAAACAATGCCTGAGAAGCAGTTAGCAACTCAATCGCTAAAATTCGTTCTACATTTTCTAAAATTTGATAGGCTTGTACAGCCGCATTTGCGCCCATACTGACATGGTCTTCTTGCCCATTGGAAGAAACGATAGAATCGACACTGGCGGGCGTCGCTAATTGTTTGTTTGTACTCACAATACTCGCAGCGGTATATTGAGGTATCATAAGCCCCGAATTTAAACCCGATTTATCTACCAAAAAAGAAGGCAAACCTCTTAAACCTGTGATCAATTGATAGGTTCTTCGCTCCGAAATATTACCCAATTCGGCCATGGCAATCTTTAAGAAATCAAACCCATAGGCTAATGGTTGCCCATGAAAATTTCCTCCTGAAATTATTTTATCATCTTTAGTAAATATATTAGGATTATCGGTGACGGCATTAATTTCGGTTATAAAAGTATTGCTTACAAAAGACAGCGTGTCTTTGGTTGCGCCGTGAACTTGTGGCATGCATCGAAATGAATACGGATCCTGAACATGTGGTTTCGGCTGCTTCATTAAGTCGCTGTCTTCTAAAAAACTTAGAATACGAGCCGCCGTTTTTATCTGTCCATTATGAGGACGCACCAGTTGCACCAAAGGGTCAAAAGGTTCTGTCCTCCCATCATAAGCATCCAATGACAACGCCCCAATCAAATCGGCCATATAGGATAATTTGTGAGACTTTAATAAACAATGTACGCCGTAAGCAGTCATAAACTGTGTGCCATTAAGCAAAGCCAAGCCTTCCTTCGATTGAAGGGTTATTGGACGCCAATCAAATCCCTCTAAAACTTCACAAGTAGGCTTTTGAGTGCCTTTATACCAAACCATTCCTTCGCCAATGAGCGGCAATGCCAAGTGAGCCAGTGGCGCAAGATCTCCAGAAGCTCCTAAAGACCCTTGGGTATATATTACTGGTAAAATATCATTGTTATAAAAAGCAACCAATCGGTTAACAGTGGCTAATTGCACACCACTATGACCATAGCTCAATGATTTTATTTTTAATAAAAGCATCAACTTTACAATGTGTTTTGGCACCAAATCTCCCATACCACAAGCGTGTGACCGAACTAAATTTTCTTGTAATTTAGTCAGGTTTTCAGAATGAATTCTAACATCACACAAAGCACCAAAGCCAGTATTAATTCCATAAATAGGCTCTGAAGTCGTTGCGATTTTTTGATCTAAATACTCCCGACACTCCTGAATTTTTTGTATAACTTCAGATGAAAGCTTAATTTTTGAACCTTCAAAAATAAGCGTTCTAAGATCCGGCAAGCTTAACGATTTCGAACTTATTATATGCATTTGATTGGTGTTTGTGTGTTTCAAAATTGAACATTCCACAGTAGATATGCAAATAATTGTTAATTTATTAATTTAGTAAGTGGATTAACTTACTTTTGAAAGATAACTCAACTAAATTACAATATCATGAAATCGTTTTTTACGCTACTTTTATCCATATTGATATTCAGCTCTTGTACAGAAACGCCTAAAAACTACGTGACGCTCTCTGGAGAAATCACGAATTTTAATGAGTTTAAAAAAATAACCATCAGCAATAGAGAAGGATACAAAAAAGAAATTCAAGTAAATGATGATGGAACTTTTAGCGACACCCTTCATATAAAAGAAGGCCTTTTTACCTTTTTTGATGGTAATGAAGTGGGAATGATCTATTTAAAAAATAACAACTCAACTTCTTTCACATTAGACACCAATGCTTTTGACGAAACTTTAAAATTTAAAGGAGACGGTGCCGATAAAAGTAATTTCATAATTACCAATAATCTACTGCAAGAAAAATACCTTCAAAATATTTTTGATGGATCTGAAGCTGAGTTTTCAAAATCATTTAATGATTTAGAAGTTGGCTATAATTCTTTGAAAAATGAGTTTAAACAACTGGATGCTGCTTTTTTTGAAGAGCAGTCTGAGAATTTAAAATTGATGCGTAAATCGTACTATGAATATTTCTTAGAAAAACAAGGAATGAAAACGTTGTTTCCTAAAGGAATGGCCTCTCCTGAGTTTACAAATTATGAAAATCATAAAGGGGGTGTCAGTTCATTAAGCGACTTTAAAGGAAAATTTGTGTATGTTGATATTTGGGCAACTTGGTGTGGGCCTTGTAAAGTTGAAATTCCATTTTTACAAGAATTAGAATCAAAATACCATGCTAAAAATATTGAGTTTATTAGTATTTCTGTGGACGATGCTCGTCGTAGTGGAACGCTAGAGAAAGCCCACGAAGCTTGGAAAACAATGGTGAGTGAAAAAGAATTATCGGGCGTTCAATTGTTTTCAGGAAATGGATGGAAAGCCGACTTCATACAAGATTATAAAATTAGTGGAATCCCTCGATTTATATTAATAGATCCTAATGGAAATATTATTGACGCAGATGCCCCTCGCCCATCGATTGAGGGACTGATTTCACTTTTAGACGAACTCGGTATTTAGTCGATTATCTAAATTGACTTAGTTGAAGTTCATTAATCCCTTCGTGGGACGCATGTGCAATTGCTTTTCCATTTTTTATCACAATCAATTGTGGTGATTGATGGAAAACGCCAAGGCGTTCTGCAATGGCACCAGAGATGTCTCGATGATTTAACAAGTCTAAATAATTGGCGCCAAATTCAGTATCCGAATAGGAAAAATGTGCCATAAAATCTGATAGTACAAACCGACTGATACTGCAACGAGTCGAATGCTTAAAAATCAATTGAGGTATTGTATTTGAAGCGCTAATTAAAGCTTCCAATTGATCCATGGATTCTAGTTGGACACCTGGCCAGTTAATGCCTTCGGTTTTAGGTTTAAATAATGAATTAAAAATTCCCATAAATTAAATTTAAATAATTACAAAACTGACTAAAAGTCAGTTATTTAAGTGGTTTAGTGTCATTTTGTCTTGACTGTTTATATGGTAAGATTATTGACCCAATCATACTATAAAAACACCCATTATGAACTTTGACAATTATACAATAAAATCACAAGAAGCCCTACAACAAGCTCAACAAATTGCATTGGGCTACCGACATTCTCAAATAGAAAATGAACATTTATTTAAAGCGATTTATGAAATCGATCAAAATGTCCTCCCCTTTTTATTAAAAAAATTAGATATTAATCTTGATTTGCTATTGCAATTACTAAATAAAGCATTGGAGCATTTTCCGACCGTGAGCAATGGGGATCAGAAATTATCGAGAGAGACGACTAAGACGCTTCAAAAGGCTGATTTGGAGGCCAAAAAATCGGGAGGTGAGTTTGTGGCGATCGAAGATTTACTGGTTGCAATTTTTGCTTCGAAGTCCTCAATTGCACAAATGTTAAAAGACCAAGGAGTGACCGAAAAGGACCTTAAAGGTGCGATAGAAAGTCTGCGTAAAGGACATTCTGTAACATCACAAAGCCAAGAGGACACCTATAACGCACTAAATAAATATGCTACCAATCTCAATCAAATGGCTAAAGACAACCGTTTGGATCCTGTGATTGGGCGAAATGAGGAGATCAGGCGAATCTTACAAATATTATCAAGACGCACTAAAAATAATCCTATACTGGTCGGCGAACCAGGCACAGGAAAAACAGCGATTGCAGAGGGTTTAGCACATCGAATCATTGCAGGAGATATTCCTGAAAACTTAAAAGATAAACAAATTTTTGCCCTCGACATGGGCGCCTTAATCGCAGGTGCAAAGTATAAAGGGGAGTTTGAAGAACGTTTAAAATCAGTCATCAAAGAAGTTACACAAAGCGAAGGAGATATCGTTCTTTTTATCGATGAAATTCACACATTGGTTGGAGCCGGTGGCGGACAAGGTGCTATGGATGCCGCCAATATTTTGAAACCCGCACTTGCTCGCGGAGAGCTCAGAGCCATTGGAGCAACGACCTTAGATGAGTATCAAAAATATTTTGAAAAAGACAAAGCGTTGGAACGTCGCTTTCAAAAAGTAATCGTCGATGAACCCGATACAGAAAGTGCAATCTCTATACTTAGAGGACTGAAAGAAACGTATGAAACACATCACAAAGTGCGCATCAAAGATGAAGCTATCATTGGAGCCGTAGAACTTTCAACCCGATACATTAGCAATCGTTTTTTGCCAGATAAAGCAATTGATTTGATGGATGAAGCAGCTTCAAAATTACGTATGGAGATAAATTCAAAACCTGAAGAATTAGATGTTTTGGATCGAAAAGTTCGGCAACTAGAAATCGAAATTGAGGCTATTAAAAGAGAAAAAGATGAAACTAAGCTCAAATCTTTAAGAGCCGATCTGGCTAATATTAAAGAAGAGCGTAACGATTTGGAGGCCAAATGGCGCAGTGAAAAAGATTTGGTAGATCGTGTACAAGCAGCTAAATCTGATATTGAAGAGTTTAAAAACAAAGCAGAACGTGCGGAACGTGATGGTGATTATGGGGCCGTAGCCGAAATTCGTTATGGGAAAATAAAAGAGGCTCAAGAACATTTGGAAGTCCTCCAAAAAGAGCTGATTAAAAACCAATCAACGGCTTTGATAAAGGAAGAAGTTACCTATGAAGATATCGCAGAAGTTGTTGCCAAATGGACTGGAATCCCAGTGACTAAAATGATTCAATCTGAGCGTGAAAAATTATTAACGCTCGAAAAACAGCTTCACAAAAGAGTTATTGGGCAGGATGAAGCGGTCACAGCGGTGAGTGACGCAGTTCGACGAAGTAGATCTGGATTGCAAAACCCTCAAAAACCAATTGGGACATTTTTGTTTTTAGGCACTACAGGGGTTGGAAAAACGGAACTCGCTAAAACCTTAGCAGCTTATTTATTTGACGATGAAAATGCATTAACTCGGATCGATATGAGTGAATATCAAGAACGTCATTCGGTCAGCCGATTGATAGGAGCCCCTCCCGGTTATGTGGGGTACGAAGAAGGTGGCCAGTTAACAGAAGCCGTTCGTCGTAAACCCTATTCTGTGGTGTTGTTAGATGAAATTGAAAAAGCGCATCCCGACACCTTTAATATTCTTCTACAAGTTTTAGATGAAGGGCGTTTAACTGATAATAAAGGACGGATAGCAGATTTTAAAAATACCATTATTATCATGACTTCAAACTTAGGAAGTGAGCTGATTCAAGCGCAGTTTGACACTCTAAAAGACTCAACTACAGCCATGGAAGCGGCTAAAGTAGAGGTCTTGGCATTATTGAAAAAGTCGGTCAGACCTGAATTTTTAAATCGAATTGATGACACGATCTTATTCACACCACTCAGTAAAAAAGATATTGAATCGATTGTCGCAATACAACTCAAATCAATTTCTAAAATTATTGAAACTCAAGGAATCACATTTGACGCTACGCCAGAGGCTATCCAATACTTAACCTCTAAAGGCTATCAACCTGAATATGGTGCGCGCCCAGTAAAACGAGTCCTTCAAAAGGAAGTCCTCAATGCCTTAAGTAAAGAACTTTTGGCAGGAACCATTACTTCCAACAGTATCATTTTATTAGATGCTTTCGAAAATCAATTGGTCTTTAGGAATCAAAGTGATTTAATTTCAGAAAAATTGTAACAAATCTCAACAAACATCGTCTTATAAGTGTTGGTTAGTTAGTTAAAAAGCAGTGCGAATTTTAGAAATAAAAAAAGCATTGCTTTTTTGTATGGAAATACACCGTTACTAAAAAAATATTTTAGAAAAATTACCAATTAAAATTCCGATAAATTATAGACACCTCTAGCAATCGATTAATAATTTGCTTAGTTTTGACCTTCAATGAAAAAGTCCGTTAACATATTAAACAAAAAAGCACGATTTACGTATGATCTATTAGATACATACATCGCTGGTATTGTATTAACTGGTACCGAAATTAAATCCATTCGCGAGAGTAAAGCATCGATTGCAGAAAGTTTTTGTGAGTTTAATTTACGAGGGGAGCTTTTTGTGATTAATATGACCATTCAAGAATATGATTTTGGAAATCATTATAACCATGCCCCCAAAGCAGAACGAAAGCTATTACTCAACAAAAAAGAACTCAAAAAACTTGAGAAAGAAGTGAAAAATTCGGGTCTAACGATTATTCCTTTAAAACTTTTCATCAATGATAAAGGGTTTGCAAAACTGAGGATCTCCTTAGCAAAAGGAAAAAAGCTATTTGACAAACGGGAAACCATCAAAGACCGTGATAATAAACGTGATTTAGATCGTGTAAAGAAGAATTTTAAGTAACTTTTGTAACATCTCTTTAAGAGTATCGTCTATACTCATGTAATCTAAACCAAAAACCTACATGCGTTATTTATTTTTATTCCTTATTTGTTCTCTATCTGTAAACGCGCAACTCAAAGGGACGATCACCGATGTTAAAAACCAACCGGTCCCTTACGTTAATATTTACATTGAAAATTCCTATACGGGCACGACTTCAAATGACCAAGGTGATTATGAATTAGCCCTCTCAAAACCAGGCACCTATTCAATTGTTTACCAATTTATTGGATTTAAAACACAAACTAAAGTTATTAAAGTGGAACAGTTTCCACATGAACTAAACATTCAATTAGCGGAAGAATCGATCTCTCTAAATGAAGTGGTCATCACTAGAAATGAAAACCCTGCAAATCGAATTATAAGAGCGTCCATTGCTGCCCGAAAATCGCATTTAGAAACCATCAATTCATATGCTGCCGATTTTTATTCTAAAGGCCTCATTCGCATCAAAAATGCGCCCAAAAAATTTATGGGACAAGAGGTGACGTTCGATGTTGAATTAGACTCCACCCGTTCGGGAATTATCTATTTATCGGAAACCATCTCCAAAATAAAGTATCAAAAACCTGATAAATTGTCAGAAAAAATTATTGCTTCGAAAATAAGTGGCGATTCAAACGGATTTAGCTTTAACACTGCGAGTGATGTTGATTATAACTTTTACAAAAATACGGTTGAGATTAATGCAGAAATTGTATCCCCAATTGCAGCGTATGCTTTTAATTATTACCGCTATAAACTTGAAGGCGTTTTTTATGACAATCGTGGGAATTTAATTAATAAAATTCAAGTGATTCCACGTCGTGAAAACGATCGGGTATTTTCGGGGGTTCTTTATATTGTGGAAGACCAATGGAGTATCTATGGTCTTGAATTACAAGTGACTGGCAGCCAAATTCAAACCCCAGCAGCTGATTTGGTCACTATTAAACAAAATTTATCTTATGATGAGAAAACGGATTACTGGGTGGTTCGTTCCCAAACTATTGGTTTTGAATATAAAATTCTAGGATTTGAAGGGGATGGTAATTTTGTAGCGAACTACAGCAATTATGAATTGAATACAAATTTTGATGAGACTGTATTTACAAATGAAATTTTGGCATTTGCACCCGAAGCCAATAAAAAAGATTCCACTTATTGGAACACCCTTCGTCCAGTTCCTCTAACCCGTGAAGAATTCACTGATTACATTAAAAAAGATAGTGTTCAAACTTTAAAAAAATCCAAAATCTATCGCGATTCGGTGGATACCAAAAACAATACATTTAAGTTTGGTAATTTAATTTCAGGATATTCATTTGAGAATTCTTTTGAACACAAAGAATTTAGCATTAGTAGTCCATTAAAAGGCTTAAATTTTAATACGGTTCAAGGATTCAATTCAAATTTAGAGATTGAATACACCAAACGCTATGATGCGTTTAAAAAATACCTTAAACTTCAAAGTCAGATCAATTACAGTTTTGACACTCAAAAAGTTCGGGGGACGCTAGGATTCCGATATAAATTTAATAATATCAATGATTTAAATGTAGGATTTAGTGCAGGTATAAAAGTAAAACAGTATAATAATCAAGACCCTATTTCGAATTTAATAAATAGCTTAAGCAGCTTACTTTTTGAAGATAATTACATTAAATTATTTGAAAATCGATTTATAGAAACCCGTTATGGTCAAGAGCTTTTTAATGGTTTCAGAATAGGCACTTCTATCAGTTTTGAAAACCGAAGGGCGTTGTTCAATAGCACCGATTACGCGACCCTAAATCAGGATGATAAATCATACACAAGTAACAATCCAAAAGACGCCTTAAATTTTGTATCCGCTCCCTTTGAAAATCATAACCTCCTAAAGTTTAAATTCGATGGGGCTATTCGATTTGGACAAAAATACCTGAGCTACCCAGGAAATAAATACAACCTAAATACACCTAAATACCCGAAGTTAAATTTTAGTTTTGAAAAAGGAATGGCCGCTACCAACTCCGACTATAATTATGACCATTTAAGTGTTAATTTATCTCAAAATTTTAGCCTTAAAAATAAAGGTGATTTTAGTTATAATATTTCGGGAGGCACCTTTTTTGAGAACTCCAAACTAGCATTTATGGATTCTAAGCATTTTAATGGCAATCAAACCCATGTGAATTTGAGTGGTAATTATTTGACGTCATTTAAAAACGTGGCGTATTATGATTTTAGTACGTCCGAAAACTATTTAGAATACCATTTAGAACATGATTTTAATGGCTATATTTTAGGAAAGATCCCATTGATTAATAAACTCAACTATAACTTAATTGTGGGCTTACATGGATTTTCTGCAAAGTTTCAAAACCCGTATCAAGAAGTGAGTCTCGGGATTAATAATATCGGTTGGAAAAAATACCGTTTTTTACGAATCGATTATGTGCGATCGTATCAATCTGGTTTTGTAAACGATGGGGTGTTATTTGGGATTAGTTTCTAGTTTTTATTTTCTAAAAGCGGGACAAACTTAAAATTCCCTAATTCGTGTTTTTCAAATTCTTTAGCGCCTTTTCGGATGTAAAGCGTCATAATTTGATCAACGTCTCCAACAGGAATGACTAAACGGCCTCCAATTTTTAATTGTGCTAATAATGGTTTTGGAACAAAAGGCGCCCCTGCAGTGACGATGACACTATCAAATGGCGCCTCATCTTTAAGTCCTTTGTAGCCATCTCCAAATATGAGACGTTTGGCAACATAACCGATTTTAGGTAGAAATTTACTCGTTTTTTTAAAGAGTTCTAGTTGACGCTCAATACTATACACATGCGCTCCTAACAGACATAAAACAGCCGTTTGGTATCCACTTCCCGTGCCAATTTCAAGGACCTTATCAGATGGCTTAACTTCCAACAACTCGGATTGAAATGCGACAGTATAGGGCTGTGAAATCGTTTGACTGGCAGCAATAGGAAACGCTTTATCTTGGTACGCATGGTCCAAAAAACTAGAGTCCATAAAAAGATGTCGGGGAATCGATCCAATGGCCTCTAAGACCGCTGAATCTGTAATCCCTTTAGTTACCAAAGTTGCCACTAATTGCTTGCGAAGTCCTTTATGTTTAAACGTATCTTTCAAAAATATGATTGAGCAGAAGATAAATCTTCGATTTAAAAAAACAAAGATAGGCTAATCTACTAAGTTTTTTAAAATTTTATAGCTCAATACACTAACACTCTACTTCGTGTACTTCAATACAATTTTAAAGGACTGCCCTTGAAAATCTCCTAAAAGAGCGCCTCCATACATGGCAATGTCATCATTTTCTTGATAAACTGCCCCTGCATGTCCATCGCGATCGTTACCCATTTGTGATATTAAATGCCATTGGGATTGCCCATTTCGCTTGATAACACCTTCGACAGAAAGTAGGGTATTTACTCCGTTAAACTCTAAATACAAATTAGTAAATCCTGTTGGTGAGGTCCCACTAACATATTTCTGATATACATCTCGACCATTAATTTGATACCCCATGAATTGCTCCGTGCCTGTAACATCTACTTTGTCTAGTTTTCCAATATCTAATAACCTTACCTGGGCTGCACTTACAGGACTTGTTGTTGATGTTGAGGTCGCTGAATTTATAACACTGTTAGTATTTAGCTTGTTGTCTTGTAGGTTTTTCCCTTGCGCTGCGCTCAGTGCATCAACGGTTGAAGTGGAGTTTAACGAGTTGACAACATTAACAGATGAACCTCCAATAATTGCACTCCAATTTGTAGTATCTGCATTAGGAGTCGTGTTGGTATTATTCCCTGTTAAATTCTTATAAATTCCTCCTAAATAAATTACCAAGTCATTGACTACATAAACACCACCATTGGTATTGTTTACCCAAGCAGTAGAAAAGGTGTCTGTTGTTAGATCTTGTGGGATGATAACGTTTTGATCCTTATCTATTCTTAAACCTAGATTTTGGGTCCCTCCATTTGATGTATAAAGATCCATTGATGTATTGCCATTTCCAATGGATTCAAAAGAAGCGATTCCAGTAGTCCCATTAAACCCTATATCTAAATGATTAATGGATGCAAATTGTCCATTATTAATTTTAATTTTTCCGCGTGAGGTTGTCCCTGATGCATCTGTGGTCAATCGGTCGACGCCGTTTGTTTTAATATAGACGGTATCATTATCTGTGGTACGTTCTACTTCGACGGAGGTGTCTCCATCGGTATCACTCAGGGAAGTAGATGCAAGAGCCACCCAATTTGTGGTATCTAAATCAGGAGTGGTATCTAAATTATCAGACGTGAGGTTTTTGTATAGTACACCGTTGTAATTGATGATATCGTTTAATAAATAACTTCCGCCATTGGAACTCGATTTCCATAAGGGCACTGCACTTAATAATACACTAGCGCCCGATGACCCTCCTTTACTTCCTGGGATGTTAGAGGCCTCGATAAATCGAACTTTTTTAGCATCGGTCAGGTCATTGGTTCCTTCTTTAATAATTAAATACCCACGAAGCAATCCATTTTCTTTTATGGATTGCTCGGTTACAAAAGCATCCGAATTAATAGCAACTATTGCCTCATCTATTTTATTATAAAACCCTTGACCTGGCTGTATTTTTACATTATTAGAGGTGAAACTATAAATATGCTGAATGGTATATTTTTTAGCAGGTACTGAGGTAGCAACCCCTCCAACATCATAAATATCTGGATCAATCGTCTGATTGGTCAGTCCTGTTAGATTGGTTCCGTTTTGCAATCGGTACTGAAAATTGGCTTGTGTTAAACCAGGTAAAATAAGTTGATGCGGGTTGTTGATATTATTGGCATAATTGATCCCACTTCCAAGCATGGTTCCTGCCGTCTTATTGATTAACAAATTGGAACCATTGGCACCAAACACATTGCCCTCCACATTGATAAATCCGAGACCATTTAAAATATCATAGATTTGGGATACCGCATCTTGCCCTACTTGCTGTTCATTATTGACAACGTCAATACTGATATTATCTACATGTACAATCACTCCAATAATGATTCGATCTCTACGTTCAGAATTGCTCCAGCGGCTTGCTTGTTGAATCACAGCACCGTTTTGATCAATGGAGATAAATGTAATTAATTGGGTGGCAATATTGGTAGCCGCTATATTTGTAAGCCCCGACCAATTAATTCTTTCTGCTTCGGGATTAAATGGATCTGTCATATTGTCTATGATGTATCCAAAGCCATCCGAAATGCTAAAGGTTGTATTTGGACTACCCACTGAGAGAACTCCTCCAAGTTGAACGCCTGTAGAATGCGAAATACTGGCATCTAAAACTTCCCAATCTGTGAGATCTGTATTGGGTGTTACATCAGTATTTGTTCCTGTATTGTTTTTATACAATACCCCGTTATAATTGATTATATCATCAATATCATAACTACCACCATTAGTCGCTGAACTCCAAAGTGGCACACTGTCGATTGTGTCACTTTCAAAAGCAGCCCAGTTAGTACTATCTAATTCTGGGGTCGTGTCTAGATTGGTGCCAGTTAAATTTTTATACAATACCCCATTGTAATTAATAATGTCATTGGTTGCATAACTGCCGCCATTGGTGTCAGATTTCCATAAAGGAACGACCTCAAAATCTGGCACGACTTCAGTCCAATTTGTGGTATCTAAATCAGGAGTGGTATCTAGGTTGGTGCCTGTTAAGTTTTTATAAAAAACGCCATTATGAATCACAATATAATCTATCGCATAAGAACCTCCATCCGCATCAGACAACCACTCTGTAGAAAAATCTTTTGTATGAATATTTCCACGAAATTCGGCACTGTC
>TARA_B110000967_G_scaffold160740_1_pt1 | contig 13034 bp, 10 predicted proteins | sample TARA_B110000967 | Tara Oceans TARA_B110000967 (sample SAMEA4397903) | marine metagenome | biome: Polar Biome; feature: [DCM] deep chlorophyll maximum layer (ENVO:01000326); material: water (ENVO:00002006), including particulate matter (ENVO:01000060) such as... | depth 35 m
CTGAAGATGAACCACTCAACCGACCAGTCGGGATGAGTTAGGAGCCATTGCCGAGGGGACAAACTTGCTTTGCCATCTCAAGCGGAGCCAGCCTACCTGAAAGCCTACCTGAAAGCCTAGCCCCATTAGGTTCAATCGCCAAACCCAACCTAGATTTCCAAATTACAACTCGCTATTGTACTGGCCAGCAAGCGTAAATCATTTCCAGAGGGCGATTATGAAAATCCACCAGATCTATACCGAAAGTGTACTCCGCAACTTCACCTATCTTATCGAATTAGAGGACAGTTCTGCTTTGGTAATAGACCCCTGGGATGCCACAGTGGTTAACAGCCTGTTACGTAAACATCAGCTAAGTCTTCAGGCGATTATCAACACCCATGAACACTGGGACCACATTCAGGGCAATGATGAGCTGGTCGCCGAACACGGCTGCGAAGTTTGGGCCCACAGCAACGGCCAGGGAAAGGTCCCAGGTCTAAGCCGAATGCTGACTGCAGGGGAGCTGATTGATTTAGATTCTGGCGCCCAGTTGCGGGTCTTAGATACCCCTGGGCATACTTACGCTCACCTGTGCTTTTTGGTGCTTGAGCAGGGCACAGCGGCGGCTGTTTTTACCGGCGACACATTATTTAATGCTGGCGTGGGTCACTGCCGCGGTGGCGATGTTGATTCGCTGTATCAGACTATTTCTGAACAATTTCACAGTCTCGATAACAATGTGCTGGTCTATCCCGGCCATGATTATCTAGAGAATAATCTGCGCTTTACCCTCAGTGTGGAGCCGGACAATCAACAGGCTCAGGCATGGTTGCCTCGAGTTATGGCTGCGGACCCTACTGTGACTCCTGTGGTTACCTGCATAGGTGATGAGCGGGAATTTAATAGCTTCTTCCGTTTGGCCAATGCGCAGATTCGCGTGGGCTTGAACTCTGTGGATGCAACCAATAAAGAGGTGTTTATTAAGCTGCGCTCGCTGCGCGATAACTGGTAGGACGGTAAAGTAATTATCTCGAATGTACCTTAGATAATGGCTATAAGACATTGATTTGAATTATTTTGTCAAATCTATTGCAATCATTATGGCAAAGCCAAAGCTGATTATCAGTCCAATAATAGGTACAGCTATGGGCACCCGAATTCCCTTTGTCTCTGACTGTTCTCCAGCCTTCAATTTGATCCGAACCAGTGCCGTATTGACTACCACTGCTATGATCAAAATCATTAGCGAAGTGGTTTCGGCAAGGCTTTCAATGGCGTAACTCAGGGCCAAAAAAGACACCAATAGCATAACCAAAAGCGTGGCTTTGATTGGGGTTTGGGTGCGTGAATTGATATCCGCCATAAAATTTAATTGGGCGGGAATCAGTGACTGGCGGCTCATGCCATACAAAACCCGGGAGGCCATAATCATCTGTATCAGACCTCCATTAATAATGGCTAAAAGACTGATCAGGCTAATCACCGTTGCATCGGATCCGGTTTTAGAGGCATAGATATAGGTCAGCGGTGCGCTCTGTCGGCCGAGCTGTTCGGGGTCCACGCTCAACACCGCGGCAAGTGTCACCAAGCAGTAAATCACCGTGGTTAGCACTAGGGTGATAATGATCGCCTTGGGCAAATTTTTCTCCACGTCGACAACCTCCTCAGCGACATTCACCATATCCTCAAAGCCGATAAAGGCATAAAAGGCGAGAAAGGATCCACTGAGAATCCCCAGCCACATTGTGCTGTTGAGTCCTGGATTGAATTCATTAAGGCGCAGAGGAAAGGTGGCCAGGTCACTGCGTGTGACCCAGACGATCAGTATCAAACCAACGATTTCGATTACTGTGATCACGGCCGCGGTTATAACTGACTGGCCTATGCCCCAAATCGCCAGCAGTCCAAGGGCTGCGGTGACAGTGATAATGGCGATCCAGTCGGGAATCGGCACAAATACCTGAAGGTAGCCAACAAAGCCATTGGCCAGTGCAGCGGCTGAAATACAGCCATTGAGTACCACAAGAACCCCAATAATGACTGTCAGACTCTTTTTATTAAAGGCCTGTTGCACATAGACCGCTTCGCCAGCGCTCTGGGGATAGCGGCTGGAGAGTTCCGCAAAGGCTAGAGCAGTGAAGGCCGAGAGTAGGGCTGCGGCGACAAAGGATAGCGGCGCGAGCATGCCCGCCCGGGCCGCAACCTTGCCCACAAGGGCGTAGATGCCGCCACCAATGGTAGTGCCTAGGCCATAGAGAATCAGCATAGGCAGGGTTAACGAGCGTCTGAGTTGGTTGTCTGAGTTGGGCACAACGATCTCCCTGTCGTCTAAAATCTAAGGCCACTTTGATTTTATAGTAGACCAGATATGATCTGGTCTGGGCGCCGCCAACTGTGATTACAACCCACATAGTCAATAAAAAGTTTCTCAATAAGGTGAGGAATAAGCCCGTTTTGGAGTCTTATAGAGTATGCCTGTCAGGGAATTGATAACTGACCAGCCGGGCAAACCATAATAAGGATTATTATGGTAAACGCTAACCTCAGGATCGAGGTTAGAAAACGGATTTATAGGTGACAAGGTGAGTCATAAACAGCAAGACACAGAGCATGTCGATCTGCCAGTAGATGAGAAGAGCATTCTACTGGATCGCGACAGGCTGGAAATAGAGGGACTTATTTTGCATATGACAGCCGCAGGTGCGGGTATTAGCCAAACCGAAATAGACCAGTTGTACAAAGATACCTCCAACGAGCTGCGCGGTCTGCTGGTGCGCAAACTTGGAGATGAAGAGGGCGCCGAGGCACTGGCTCAGGATGCCTATCTCAAACTGCTGCGTATCAAACACAATCAAGATGTTGGCGATTTGCGCCACTATCTGTTCAGTATGGCCGTTAGGCTGGCGCTGAACGTGCTGCGCAAGCGCAAGATGGACACTCAGTACTACGGCCATAAAGAGAATTCGGCGGGATTGTTAACTCGGGATAGCTGCGCTTACCGCGTGCTGTTGGATGAACTCAAGAGCGAGACTTTGAAAGAGAGTATTGCTCAGTTGCCAGAGAAGACGCGTTATATCTATCTGTTACATGAGTTCAAACACCTGCCGACTGCGGAAATTGCGCTGCAGCTGGATGCCTCTGAAGCGGTTATTGCAACGCATCTTGATTGCGCCAAGGAGCAGGCCGAAAAAGCCCTAACAGAATTTGCATTGATGGATGTCTGATAACTGCCCCACCGACAAGACCCGAGCGGCATTGAAAAATCTCGAGCCTTGGGCCGATAACGAAATCAACCGACTGGAGAAGAGCTTTGTCGCTCAACGTCGCTCGGATGACATGGCGGCTAAATCATCTAGCTCCTCGGACTCTCTGCTTGCAAGGGCTTTAGCTGCCAGTAAAAACGTCAGTTTCACCGCTGGGTTTTTGTTAGGCCTGATCTCTGGCCTGGCACTGTCGGCGTTGATCATTCTGCTATAGACAAGACACTTAAAACAAGACACTTAGTTCAAACTACAACTACCCCCAGGTTAACCTATTTCAAGTACAGTTGATCCACGCAGCCGCTGCTGCGCTGCTTACTGTTGTGGAAAAATCTCTCTATGTTAAAAATTTTTAAAGATCGCAACTTCTTCATTTTCTGGTTTGGAGAAATGACCTCAGTAGTTGGCGATCATATTAGTCTTCTGGCGTTCCCCTGGTTGGTGTTACAGATGACTGGCAGTGCATTAATGACCGGTTTGGTCTTTGCCGTGCAGGGCATTCCGCGCGCGGTGCTGATGCTGGCGGGTGGTGCACTGGTGGATCGCACCAGCCCCCGTCTGATCATGATACTGAGCAATGCCGCACGTTTGGTTATGGTGCTGTGCCTCGCCTATATGATTACCAACGATCTGGTGAATATCACCAATGTGTTTGTCATCGCATTCTTTTTTGGTGTGGCTGACGCCTTTTTCTATCCTGCCAGCACCTCCATCTTGCCGAGTATTGTGCCGCGAACACTACTCAAAGAAGGTAATGCAGTGCTACAAATTACCCTGCATCTGGGAATGACGGCGGGTCCAGTATTGGCCGGTTTAATTATTGCTGGTGAGCTCAGTAGTCTATCCCACGAGCCTGCAGCGCAGTCTGCCGTTGGCTTGGGTGATGCCTATGAAAAAGACCGTGAGGGCTTGGCACGGGCCTTTTTTGTCGACGCTATAACCTTCGCCCTGTCACTGATCTCACTATTTTTTGTCAAGACCAGGCCTCTCGGCGGAGAGCCATCTACGGGCCGGGAGCAGCAGTCGCTGTATCAGGACATCAAAGTCGCAGTGCAATGGGTTAATTCTATTCCCGCTGTGCGTCTTGGCTTTATCGGTATGGCGATTATCCATTTTCTGTTTATGCCGGTGATCTATGTGGGCCTGCCGGTTCTGGCTAAATCTCGCTTTGTCGACGGCGCTTATGTCTATGGCCTCGAACTTGCAGCCTATGGTATGGGGGCATTGTTGGGCGCGGCGCTGAGTGGGCTGCTGCCGAGCCCCAGTGACCGCAAGTTAATCCCGTTGATGTTTACGGTGTTTATTTACAGTGGCTCAACTCTGGGCTTGATCGTCTGGTACGAACCCTATTGGTGGGCGATGTTACTGTTCTTTTTTGCCGGAATTTTTGATAGCTATATGTTCGTTAATTTTAATACTTGGATACAGCGAACTTGCCCGGAACAGCTACTGGGTCGGGTGATGAGTATTTTGATGTTTATGTCGGTGGGGCTGGTGCCGGTGGGCAATGCGGTGATTGGTTTTGCGCTGGATTGGAATCTATCGGCAACGCTGGTTGGCTACTCGGTGGTGATAGTGCTGCTCTGCGCAAAGATTGCTCTGGACCCTCGAGCGCGACAGGTGCAACCATAAAAGCTGTCAGTCCGGTTGCGGACTGACAGCTTTTAGCTGAGCTTTTTTCTAAGTTCTTAACTAAGTTTTTAACTGAGTGTAGGGCTGGTATATACCCGCTATATGGCGGCTTTAGCTCTGATACTCTGTATTGACCACAAGCACATCCACATCCAGTCCTGAAATCACTCGCTCAGCAGTATTACCGCGGCGCGTGGAGGTCTGTCCAGTCTGTCCCAAGGTGCCCATAATCACTAGATCGGCACGAATCTCTTTGGCGGTCTTAGCTACGGCTTCATCTGTATAACCCGGCACTACATGAATATTCTCTGATGGTAGGCCCGTCTCTTTGGCCAATTTGCCGCGGTCGGGGTAATTCATCGAGTCTTTGTAGGCATTGACCACGTGTAGTTCTGCACCATAGTGCTCGGCAACCCATCTTCCGCGAGCGAGAATATTGGCATTCAAAAGCCTCTGCTGATCGCCAATGGTCTGAAAGTTAACCGCAGCCAAAATAGTTTTGCGCTGCTCAGCAGCGCCCGGGCGCACCAAAATAACAGGGCAGGTGGCCTTTTTGAGGACTTTCCACTTTGACTCTGAGAAGGTGATGCGCAGGCTGTGCTTTTTCTTCTTCTGAATCGGCAGCAGGATGACATCGGCGCCAAAACGGTTGGCAGATTTAAGTATCGACCGCTGCCATTCGCTGGACCAGGAAATTTCAATCTGATAATCCAGCTCCTGCTTCTTTAACGGCGCGTGAATCTCGTCTTCAAACCACTGACTATTTTTAAACAGTGAATCATTGGTGGCTCTAGTGTCAATACTCTCGCTGTCCACCGCGATAAAAACATACAGAGTCGGTTTGGGTGTGCGAAAGCGTGCGGTAATAATCGCGCGTTGAAGAGCGATATGGTCACTGGCGGTTGGATCTACTACGACAAAGACTCTCTCTTGCTCTGACTTCATTTACTGCTCCTTTTAGGCTGTTCTTTTATTGGGCTTGCATTCATCTCTAGTGTCGATGCCGCAGATGACAATACTATGACGGAATAAATAAGCGATCGGATCAACATGTGTCCCTGATAGCAGTAATTATAGAACAGCGGTGATGCTAGGGTTAATTATAAGTGAATAATTTATCTCGCCATTAGCTCTAGGATAAAGTTGCGGTATCGCTGTTGCCTCACTTACACTAAAACCCTATTGAGAGCTCACTGAATTCTGCAATACATAATAATAAAGGTGCCACAGCTCCCCATTAAAGTGCTACAGCCCCCCCATTAAAAGTGCCGCAGCGCCCCATTAAAAGTGCCGCAGCGCCCCATTAAAAGTGCTACAGCGCCCATTAAGAAGGTGCCATAGCGCGAATAAAAGGTATTCATACTTTGAACAATTCAACCCTTCAGATTATTTCCCCACTGGCGGCCGCGGTGATTAACGTCGAGGTTAAACCTGGAGATCAGGTACTCAAAGATCAGCCACTGGTGAGCCTCGAATCGATGAAGATGCAGACCCTAATAACCGCACCTGAGGAGGCTGTAATTAAAGCTGTCTTGGTTGCCAATGGCGATACTATTCAGGCAGGGCAGATACTACTTGAGCTTGAGTGCGCTGCCGCAGGGGCGAAAGCCGCTCCTGCAATTACCCGGCAAGTAGTTCCAGCAGATCAAACCGTGGACAACTTGCTTAAAGATCTGCAAAAACAACTGGCCTATTCATCCGACGTAGCACGTGCCGACTCGGTGCAGCGGCGGCATAAAAAGGGCTACCGCAGCGCCCGCGAAAATCTTGCAGACCTCTGTGACGATGATTCATTTGTTGAATATGGTCAGCTCGCGGTTGCCGCCCAGCGTCAGCGCAAAGATGCTGAATCCTTAAAAACTCAGACTCCCGCCGACGGCGTGATTACCGGTCTGGCGACAATCAACAGTGCTGAATTCGGTGCGGCGGCCACTCAGGTGGCAGTAATCGTCAATGACTACTCGGTGCTGGCCGGAACCCAGGGCTACTTTCACCACAAAAAAATTGACCGGATATTGGAACAGGCCGGTAGGGCCAGCCTTCCGGTAGTTATGTACACCGAGGGCGGCGGCGGTCGGCCCGGTGACACCGATGTTAAAACCCAGATCGCCGGCCTTGATGTGCCAACCTTTGCCCGCTGGGCGAGCCTTAGTGGTCGGGTGCCATTAATTGTGGTGAACAACGGTTACTGCTTTGCCGGTAACGCAGCACTGTTTGGCTGCGCTGATATTCGGATTGCTACAAAAAATTCATGGATCGGCATGGCTGGCCCCGCCATGATTGAGGGCGGTGGGTTGGGTAGTTTTGCGCCTATAGAGATAGGGCCAATTGAGATTCAGGCAAAAAATGGCGTGGTCGATCTGGTTGCCGAAGATGAGTCCCATGCAACCGAATTAGCGCAAAAGTGCCTGGCCTATTTTCAGGGAGACAAGCAGTCCTGGGACTGCGCTGACCAGTCTGAATTGCGCGAGATGATGCCTCTGGACCGTCGCTTTGTCTATGATATCCGCTCGATCATTGTGCAGCTTGTGGACAGTGACAGCTTCACCGAATTGTCCCAGCCCTATGGTGCGGGCATTATCACCGGCTTTATTCGCATTGAAGGGGTGGCAATGGGATTAATAGCCAATGACTGCCGTGTCTTGGGTGGTGCGATTGATGCCGAAGCGGCAGACAAGGCGGCGCGCTTTATCAGCCTCTGCGATCAGTTCTCTATTCCACTGTTATCACTCTGCGACACCCCCGGCTTTATGGTTGGCCCCGCCAGTGAAGAGCAGGCGGCAGTGCGACGTATGGCCGCGTTATTTATCGCTGGCGCCAAAATCACTGTGCCACTGGTAACAATTTTTTTGCGCAAAGGCTATGGTCTCGGCGCTATGGCAATGGCTGGTGGCAGTTTCCATCATCCGCGATATAGCGCCGCTTGGCCCGCCGGTGAATTTGGCGCCATGGGACTTGAGGGGGCAGTGCGCCTAGGCTTTAAAAAGGAGTTGGCAGCAGAGACCGATGAGGCGGCCCGCGAAGCATTATTTAACCAGCTGGTCGACAGTATGTATCAGCGCGGCAAAGCCACCGAAGCGGCGGCTCATCTTGAGATTGATGCAGTGATTGACCCGGCTGATACTCGCGCTGTGATTGTCAGGGCACTGGGTATTCGCGAATAAGCTAATCAAATAGGCTAATCGAATAGGCTATTTGATCACTCGCCGCTGAACTGGCGGCGAGGCGTAAGTGGCTATTGTCAGCAGGTAAAACTAGTCGGGCTCAACATTGTGGTAGATGTCTTGGACATCGTCGAGATCGTTGAGCATAAACATAAAGCGCTCAAACATCTCCACATCATCGCCAGTTACCGGCGCGGTATTCTGGGCAATAAACTGTATCTCATCCACTTCGTAGTCGATCTCACCAAAGGCTTCACTGAGGGCCTGCTTGGCTTTAAAGGACTCTGTATGGGGCGCAAACACGGTCAACATACCCTCTTCATTCTCCAGGTCGATAACATCCACATCGCCCAGTAATAGGGCATCTAGAACCGCCTCTTCATCCTGGCCGGAAAACATCAGAATGCTCAGGTGATCAAACATATGGCTCACTGAGCCCTGAGTGCCAATCTTGGTTTTAGTCTTGGTAAAGCACTGGCGCACATCGCCAAAGGTACGGTTAGGGTTATCGGTTAAACACTCGATAATCACCATGCAGTTGCCCGGGCCGTAGCCTTCATAGCGGGCTAGCTCGAAATTCTCACCGGCGCCGCCCTTGGCTTTTTCGATGGCTTTGTCGATAACATGGGTTGGCACCTGGTCTTTTTTCGCCCGCTCGATAAGGCTGCGCAGGGCAAGGTTACCGGTGGGGTCGAGACCGCCGGCTTTGGCGCAGACATAGATCTCGCGACCATATTTGCTGTACACCTTGGCTTTGGCATCTGAGGTTTTTGCCATTGAGTCTTTACGGTTTTGGTACGCTCTGCCCATGTCTAATTCCAATCCATCGAGTTTAAGTCCGCAATTCTACAACAGCCTGATGCTCAGGGCATTCTAAAATCCCCGCCAAGGACAAGAATGTTAGCGATCAGCCAAATGATTTCGCTCTGTCTGAACGCCCAAAATCGAGTGGTTGGAGGTGCTAGAGGTGCTGGAGGTGCTGGAGACATCTTCGATAATAGTCCACTCCCTTTTAATCAATTCCAACAGCTGTTTCAACTGATGGTCAGTCTTGCCCGGCAGAGCTGTCTGTTGCCGGATCAATCTGCCATAAAGGTGCAACGCCTGCCCGGCGGTCTGCTCTATGGAGAGCTGAAGGGCGGTTTTCCGTGCCGCCTGAGATAGAGATAGGCGATTCAGCGCAGGCTGCTCTGCAATCCAGTGTAGGGCCTCGGTGAAATCAACAGAGGACTGGCTCTGCAACAGTCGACCATTGCGTTGATCGACAACCAGCTCGCGAGTGCCTGGGGCATCTAGAGCGACCACCGGGATACCACAGGCCATGGCTTCGCTAACCACCATGCCCTGAGTTTCACTCTTTGAGGAAAAGGCAAACACGTCCATAGCATCATAGGCATCGACGACCTGACCTTGGGGGAGGTCTCCGGCTCTAAGCAACTGTTCGCTGAGTCCTGCGCGCTTAAAAATAGTCTCGATCAACTCCTCGGCGGGGCCGCTGCCGATCACCAGAAAATAGGTTTTTGGGATATGTTTTTTGCGCAGCTGATTCTGTGCTTGGCGCTGAGTGATAAATTCCGCCACGGAAGTGGCCAGGAAAGACAGGTTTTTTTCCTCAGCCAAACGGCCCAAATGACCCACTACAAACGCTTTACTGGGAATATTTTGCGATTTGCGAAAACGGTAGCCATTGGCATTGGCAAAGCGCTCCAATTGCAATCCGGTTGGCACTATATCGATCGGAGTCTGCACACCGCGCTGTTGTAATAGTCGCGCAATGCTCTCACTGGGTGCAAAGACCCGATCCGCTAGATTGCTGTAGAGGGTCGCTAAAGCCATGGCCAATTTCTGCATAGCGAGTGAATTGACTGGCACATAGTGAGTCGACTGTTCGTAGAGAGTGTGATGAGTGAATACCAGTGGCAAGTTGCGAACCCGGGCAATGCGCAGTGCTGTCATGCCGAGTAAAAAGGGCTGATGAGCGTGAACAACATGGGGTTTAAATTGCTCTAGCTTGTCTTTAAGCAACCCCGATACTGGCAGCATCACAGAGAAATCGCCGCCATTGAATTGTTGCAGGGCAGGGACCCTGAACACATCTATTTCATTTTCTGGCACTCCTGGAAATTCCGGCGCGACGATTAAGACACGATGGCCAAGCTGGCGATACTGCTCGGCGAAGCTTTCTACTGATCGTGCAACGCCGCCAACATGAGGTGTGTAACTGTTGGTAAACATGAGGATATTGAGTCTGTTGTTATCCATAGCGGGGCATCCAATGCGGGTGGTTATGCTCAAGCGCGTGATTGAGTGGGGCGGGTGGGGGAGATGTTGATTACTGTCGAGAGGATTGAGTCTTTGGTCTGTCGCCAACATCGGTATAGCCCTGTCTCGTTACTTTGTTATCTCAGTCTATTTAAAGCCCAGCTAGTGGAAAAATTATTGATGGCAGTCAATCAGCCGAAGTTTTGGTAGAAATATGCGTTTACGCGCTAAGGCTTTTTGATTTGTTGACTGCTATCAATTCTCTGCGCTCAGGAATCGCAACAATCAGGCCCACTGAATATTGATTCCCGGATAACAACATGAGCAACTTCGTTGAGCTAAAAAGACAGATGATCGAGTACCAAATGGTGGCCCGTGGGTTGCGTGATAAGGCGGTACTCAATGCCCTGAGTGCAGTCCCAAGAGAAAATTTTGTGCCCTCAGAACTGGTTGAGTTTGCCTACCATGATGCGCCGCTGCCACTGGCTGCCCAGCAGACTATTTCACAGCCCTATATAGCGGCACTGATGATCTCGGCGCTACAGTTACAGCCTGATGACCGGGTATTAGAAGTGGGCACCGGCTCTGGCTATGGCGCGGCGATAATTGCTGAGATCGCCGCCGAGATATACAGCGTTGAACGACACAAAGTACTCGCCGACAGTGCCCGCCAGCGCCTGTCGGCATTGGGCTATGAAAACGTTCAGATACTCTTTGGTGACGGCACCTTAGGCTGGCCAAGCCAAGCGCCATTTAATGCCATTTTTGTTGCCGCTGGCGGCCCAGAGATTCCCCAAGCGCTGTTACAGCAACTCGCTATTGGCGGTCGTTTGGTGATCCCTGTCGGCAGTGAAATGCATCGGCAGAGTCTGTTGCGTATTCGCCGTATCAGTGAAGATGAGTATCAGCAAGAAGATCTGGGCGGGGTGCATTTTGTGCCGCTGATCGGCGCTTCAGGTTGGGAAGAAGAACGCCCTAAGCGCAGTCTCAAAGCGGCGATTGGTATCAGCGCTGAAGAATTGATTTATCAGAGCAGTGAACATTTCACCTCGCCATCAGAGGTCTGCCTCGACAATCTTTTGCAGCGTATTGGCGACAGCCCTGTGGTGTTGCTGGGTGAGCCCAGCCACGGCAGCGCCGAGTTCTGTGAAATGCGCGCACGTATCAGTCAAGAGCTCATCGAGAAGAAAGGTTTTAACATTGTCGCGGTTGAGGCCGACTGGCCCGATGCGAACTATATCAACCATTATATTCACAGCACCGCCCCCGATCCGAGACTAAAAAACCCTCCGTTTAGCCGTTTTCCCAACTGGATGTGGGCCAACCAATCAGTGCTTAAATTCAGCCGATGGTTGCAAGATTATAATGCCACCTTTGCCGATAATGGCCACAGCGTTGGATTTTATGGCCTCGACTTATACAGCTTAAACAGTTCTATTGAAGCGGTACTGGCCTATCTGGATAACGTTGATCCAACCACCGCACAGCAAGCGCGTGTCCGCTATGGCTGCCTCACACCCTGGGCCAAAGACCCGACTCTCTATGGCCAAGCCAGATTGACCAAGCAATATAAAAAGCACGAGAAAGAGGTGCTCGCAATCCTCCGCGACCGCCTAAAATCTCGGCTCAATTACGCCCATGCTGACGGCCAGCGCTATTTCAGTACGGAACAGAACACGCGCTTGATCGCCGATGCCGAGGGCTATTACAAAACCCTTTATTATGCCGAGCAAGCCTCCTGGAGCCAGCGTGACCAACACATGTTTGACACCCTACAATCGGTACTTAGCTTTCACGGCAAAGACAGCAAAGTGATTATCTGGGGCCATAATTCTCATATAGGCGATGCCCGAGCCACCCAGATGAGTGCTAGAGGTGAGTTCAATATTGGCCAGCTAGTACGCGAGCAATACCGAGGTAATGCCTATTCAATCGTTTTTGGCACCGACCATGGCACAGTGGCCGCATCCTCGGAGTGGGGTGGCCCCATGGAAATCAAGCAGCTGCAACCCGCCCATATCGACAGTTATGAAGGGCTGTGCCACAGGGTCGCAACCGACAACTTTTTACTGCCCCTGAGCAAACCGATTAAACCGGCACTGCGCAAAAGACTAATGGCCGAACGTCTGGAGCGTTCTGTCGGGGCCATCTATCAACCCGAGACCGAGCTGCAAAATCACTATTTTTATAGCTGCTTGCCACAGCAGTTTGATGAATATATTTGGTTTGATGAAACCCGTGCCGTTGAGCCATTGAGCCGAGCAAACGGCAAGAGTTTGTTTGAGAGTTTTCCGTTTGTTGCTTGAGTACCCAACCTGTCATCTCGAACGCATGTGAGAGATTTCCGGCGTAGGTATCGACAATGAGATCCCTCGTCACTGCGTTCTGTCGGGATGACAGGCTCTTTTAATTGGGGCCGTACGGCCCCCTTTTATAGACGGTAGAGCGAACCCCGCCTATTTAACGGCAACCAATCCAGAAATCGCCCAAGAGCTAAAATCACCAACAAGCTAAAAATTAAACGCCCAACGACAATGGTGCCGAGATCCGCGCCTAGTAACATCATTAGTAAAGTGTCTTCAATTAGACTGTGACACAGGCCTAAAAAGGCCATGGACATAAAAATATCCTTGCCGGAAATATGTCCGCGGCGGGCTTCGCTGATTAGCAGGCCGCCACCAAACGAAAGTCCCAGTGTCAGTCCGACGATAATAATATTGCTCGCCACAGTGGC
>TARA_B110000967_G_C18901837_1_pt1 | contig 12992 bp, 13 predicted proteins | sample TARA_B110000967 | Tara Oceans TARA_B110000967 (sample SAMEA4397903) | marine metagenome | biome: Polar Biome; feature: [DCM] deep chlorophyll maximum layer (ENVO:01000326); material: water (ENVO:00002006), including particulate matter (ENVO:01000060) such as... | depth 35 m
TTTTTTTTTTTGGACATTTATTTTTGTCCATTTTTATTTTTCTCAAAGTAAAACTCAATAAAAAAAAAACTCATTATTATGGATCACACCGTGATCACTAATTTACAACTTGCGAATCATAACATATCTGCATTAATACTATGATTTTATAATCATTTGTTGCAAATATAGAAATATTTAGAATAATATCTCAATATAATATATATATATGGATAATAATATAGTTTCCCCTATTGTGTCAGCAAATCAAAAACAATTAATTGATAATAGTTTTTATATAACCTATGTATTTTTAATGACTACAGCTACCATAACATTTATTGAAGCAATGAGAACCAATGACCCGAAAATACGTAATATATTAAATTTAGAGACGTGTATATCTGTTGTAGCTGCATTCTTTTACGGTAAATTCGTAGAAACTGTAGAAAAAGAGCCGGAAATAGACTACGCAAAAATAAATAAAATGCGTTATACAGATTGGTCTATTACTACACCCATTATGTTATTAGTATTGGTACTCGCTTTCTTATATAACAGCAAAGGTGGAGCATTGCCTATCAGTAAATACGCGATCATATTGTTCTTGAATTACGGTATGTTAGGTTTAGGATACTTAGGTGAAACCGGTGTAATGTCAAAATGGGCAGCTAACGGCTTTGGGTTCGCATTCTTTGCTGGGTTGTTTGGCTATTTATATCAACAATTTATACACAATCAATATCATTTCGATAATATATTGTTATATATATTATTTGTGGTATTATGGGCGTTATACGGTGTGGTATATTTCTTAGATGAAGTTACCAAAAATGTATCATTCAATGTTCTCGATTTGTTCTCGAAATGTTTCGTCGGAATTTTCTTTTGGGCATATTTTACGAAGACATTTAAGCTGCAATAAAATATATCTATACATAGTATATATGTCCAGCAATTTGACACCTAATTTTCAGTATGAAGCTGGCAATGCTCTTCCCAATGATAATCCGAACATTATGACTGCAACAGTAGGACGTTTCAACTTAGATTCAATGTCCGCAGGGGGAATAAAGAAAAGAAAGAGAACCAAAACCGCAAATAAAAAATCAAAAAAGAGAACAAGAACAGCTAAAAGAAAGACATCAAAAAATAAGAAACAAAGAAAGCGTTAAAAATAATATAATTCATCTATATTATTTTTAGTTATAGTCCTTTGAACATCGACACATCAATTAAACATTTTGCAGGGGGTATTTTATCCTCGTCATCATCATCTACGACCTCATTATTCTTGGTAGCAGGCAAGAACAAAGTCCGCCATTTTGTATTTTCACCGTCATATTTATTGGAATCACACTGTATCGTTTTATAATTACATTTTTTATAATAGCGCCGACGCTGAACCCATTGATTTTGAAAAATATCGTGTGGGTCTACAATATCCACAATAATTGGGTTTTCGTGTTTTACTCGTAATATCCTGCCGACCGATTGTGTAATAGCAGTCTTAGGTGTAACCATAACTAAAATGGAAAGAGTTTTTATATCTAATGCTTCGGCTGCCATAGCATATGTAGCCAATACAATCTGCTTACCTTCCGTTTCTTGTAATGCAGCTTGTTTCATACCGCCGACATAGTATCCGACTGTTGCAAACTCTTGATGCATGATTGATTCATACAAATATGTCAGCAATGACCGGTTATGACAAAGAATCATAATTTGAGAGCCTGTATTTTCAGATATTAAATCGCGAACAACACGAATAATGAAGTCGCTACGCGGGCAAAATGCACATAATTTAGTAATCATCGTGCTATATTTAGCCTTTCCTCGAAAATCAACTGCAGTTTCATTGAACTCAGTATCAGCACACTGATATCGAATCGCACGAACACATACCGGGTCATCTTCTTCGCGGTCTTCCTTGTATATTTTTTCCCCGATGAACATATATAATACCTTGGTGAGTTGGTCTTTACGATCAACTGTTGCTGAAATGCCCAGCATATAAGGAGTAATCGTTTTGAATAATGTTCGAGAAAATTGTTCGCTACCGATTCGATGGACCTCGTCGACAATAGTGATACCAAAGCTGGAAAATGCATTGGCTGGATATTCTTTATCATAAATGGTTTGGATCATACCAATAACAATATCTTTATTTTCAACATCAAATGTGCCACCTTGTATCTTGCCAATTTTTGCTGTAGGGAGGAATTCTTGAATACGTTCAATCCATTGGTTCATAAGAAATTCTTTATGAACAATAATCAGAGCTTTTTTAGAAATATCCGATATAATTTTCAATGCCATAACAGTTTTACCTCTCCCACAAGGGACTTCCAGAATACCTCCACTACCAGGAATGCTGTCTATAGAATTACACAGAGGTCTATTGACATAATCAGTATATACGCCCACAATTTTATCCTGGTAATCGCGAAGTGGTTTAGCAAATGGTAAATGGATATCATCTCCTGGTTCTAAATCGCAACGATTTGGTATTCCATATCTTTGAATGCCATAGAAACGAGGTATATAAATTTTATTGGGGTTCTCCCTATATACCGGAAACGAAGAAGCCTCTGTATCAGCTCCATAAGACGCACCTAATATCTGAGGTTTTACAAACAAGTCTTTTTTTAAGAAATCGTATTCTTCTTTTGTCAATAAAGATTTAGAAATGGTATATCCTTTTTTTCCTATATATGCAGACTGACATATCGTGTTTTGGTATTCGATTGAAATTTCTAAATGGTCTTTGGTTTGTTTCTTTATTTTAGGACCGGTTTTGGTTTTGATAACCTTCTTCGGTTTGGAATTTAGATATCGATCCATATTATATTGTGTTAAAAAATAATTGCATTTAGGAATTATCAATTTTATATCAAGTTCCCTATCGAAAATAAATGTTATTGCAAATGAAAAAAATCAAGGTGTATATTATATAATGAATATGTTGAACTATTTCAAAAAAATGTCGCAATTAGAAACGGTATTAGCAATAATGTTCGCGTTATTTGTTATTTTACCGATTGATATGCCTGATATCTTGGCTAGTATGGTTGATTCGACTATTGGTCTCGTAGCACTCTTTGGTTTGGCGGTATATTTGTTTTTCAATCTTAACCCCGTGTTAGCGGTGTTATTTGTATTTGTGGCGTATGAATTACTTAGACGCAGCAGTAATAAAACTGGAAAAGCGATCATTATGAAACATACCCCCAGCCAAGAAAAGAAGGACGCCAAAATGAAGAAAATGAACCCGGTAAAGAAGGAGACATTAGAGGAAGAGGTTATTGATAAACTGGCACCGATAGGACGAAGTGATATTGCGTCTTATGTATCTACATCATTCAGCCCTATCGCCGAAGATGTAGGAACAGCTTCTAAATATTAAGCTATTGTTAGTAATAGACAAATCATAATATAATTTTTACATTATGATTATTCAACTGTTGATATATTTTATTTAGAACCATTCAATAGTAATGCAACCATAGGTGTGAACACTGTCGTATTGAAAAATAAGAATTCGCTAATCCAAAAGCGAGAGTCTTCAGGTGCAATTAACTTAATGAATATTGAATATATTACGAAGAATATGAACCATAGCGCAGCGAACATTAATGTTAATGCTTTGCTTGCAGCCAAAAATGGAAATTTTAATAACTCTGTAAACCCAATTGTAAGAATAGTTTCTCCTTCTTTATATTCAAGTGGAATAGGAGTTTCGTCTTGAAGATTTACTGTCATATATTCGGGGTCCCTCTTTTTTAATTTGATAATTGAATATCCAAATGCCGAAAATCCGGCTAGCAACATAAAGAAAATAGTGTATATACCTTTACCTTCCTTTGTCATACCAATTCGTAAGTAGTGCATTAAAAACACAAATATTAAAAATAGAACAGAATAATCCGCCATTCGAATGTATTTATGTAGTTCGGGTTCTTTGTCTGTCGTTTCTCCTATTTTCCAGCGAACAATATTATTCAGAAGGGCAATTTTATATACGTGAGGAATGGTCATCCTACAAACTACCGCCACCATTATGAATAAAAAGAAATTACTGGTTATTTTGAAGAAATCGTTAGTTTGTTGTTTTTGGCTATCACCACTATTCATAATAGTGGAAGTATATGCAGTATCCGTTTCTTCACTTTCATCAATAGGTTGGCAATCTATATATACATCATCCATTCCTTCTTTCACATTATTTCCAAAAATGCTACCGATAAAAGTTTCTAATTTGGAATCTTTTTTGGCGGAAGCTTTATCCGTTTTAGTTTTGTTCTCTTCTTCTTCTTTTATGAGATCTATTACAAACGCTTCAGTAGGCGCGGAAGTGGTAAATAAATTGGTAGAAGTGGCCATATGTGCAGATATAAAATCGGCACTTTGTTTGGATATACCAATTGGTTTCATAAATACAAATACGAAATCACTTTCGCTTTCATAACGGATGCATTTTGGTTGTCCTTTGAAGACAGAGTTCATATCAAAAGCGAGTTCGGTTTCTTTCTTCTTGTCATCGGAAATAAATGATATCAAATTGTCCATATCATTTGAATTATCATTGTCATATTCGAGTAAAAAACAAGAGAATATTTTTTGATTTACCGCGTTTGTCGGTTTATGCTCAATGATTATTTCACCAACAATCGATTTCTTATTGTCAGTAAGATTGGCTATATTATTATGCAATAATCCTGTTAAATACATACGCCTTGCAATAAAACTCATTGGTGCCACTTTTGAATAATCAAAATTCGGTTTTTTAAAAGGAAGAGTTATTTCGTAAAATAGCTTGGGTGTTTTGATTAAATCACCTTCGACATCTGTAGGTTTGAATGTATTGTTGGTTCTCGAATTGGCTAATCCCGATATATTTTTTTCAATGTGTCGTTGATTTATATCTGTTTTGGGGTAATCAAAATCTATCTCTTCGTTAATTTTACTCATTTCATTGGGATAGAAAAAAGACATTTTATAAACTAAACTAAACTATAATATATTAGTATAGTTTATTTTTGAATCAAATAAGCACATTGTATGTCTAAAGAACTGGTATATATTGAAAAGTATTGTTTTCATAAACAGTGGCACGGAAAGTATCATTATAGCCTTCTACGTAAATAACATCCCCATTTGTTATTTCATCACAACCATATTCACCTGTACAATTTTTACCATTTATACTAACCGGAAGACGAGTATTCAAGTTTCCACTACCAGAAATCGTATAGTATTGCCATTTATCTCTACCCGCCATAGTTCTTTTACCCATGAGAGGTAAAATCATATCACTCGACATATCATTTGTTCGATTGAGAATACCAATTTGCTGATAACTTGTTGGCAGTCCTCTCGTTTCCACATTCACGGGAATGCCGCGAACATCACTAGAATCACGAGGATGCATATACATATTGTCTTTCAGAGGAGGGTTATACGGGTCATTAAATATGTCCTGACGACTCGAGACAGACATTAGTATTGGAGATGAAGTAGAAATATTTTTATCATTATTGAGAACCGATAATTTCCATTCTTGTTTTGAAGTAATATACCATATATAAAACGCTAAAATCAGAAAAACGATGATGAGAAACAAAGTTAGGTTCTCAACACATATAACACCAGGTGCACATTTTTTAGCCATTCTTCTTATTATAACAATACATAATAAGAATATATAATTTATACGTCTTTGGGTTCTTTTGAGTGAGGATAAGCGAATACTTCATTGAAGTGTTTCTTTGATTTATCAAAGATTGGCTTGCTTTTACCAAGTTGAGCAGGTATTTTTTGTTCGAATGTAATCTCCACATTTTTCTTACGTTCTGTGAGAACGGATTTTTTCAATGTGGTGCAAGTATAGCAATTATCTCTAATTTCCTTCGGATATCTGGCAATATGAAACCCAGTAGATGAATAAATGATATCATCAAAATCCATTAAACCTTTCCACGTTCTTTTTTCAACATTATAAAGGTCTATCCCTAAAAATGTATCAACAACCCATAATAATATTCGCACAGGAAGGTATAATATTTGCCCTATAACATCCAAAATATAGAAAGGCAAACATTCTAAACTATTGGACAATATTTTGACAATGCAACCCAGATAAGTTTCTACAAAGATGGCAGTATAATATACTAACGATGAAATACTATCAAAGCCTAATTCGAATGCATAGCCTAATGCGACAAATTCGTGAGCTACGCCATTAAATACTTCATCAAACGCCGTGCCTAAATTACGGAAACGGTTAGGGGTTGCTTTCATGAAACAAATAATGCGGATAAAATTAGTAATCGTATCATCAATTCCATCAATCAATGACATAATCGGGTCGAGAACTGCTTTTTCCATAAATTGATTGATTGGTTTGAACACTTTATCGGGTATTTTTTTGAATTCGTCTCCCAATGATACAATCGGGTCCCCAATATCATCCGCTATTTTTTTCAATACTGCGTCTCCTGTAGACTTAACTGCATCACCCATTTTATTCATTTCTTTGGTAAAACCCTTTTTCATTGGATTGAATAATTTATCAACTACTCCCATTTTATTATAATATTACTGATATATCCTAATAAAATAAAATCATATATTGTTGCTTATTTAACTTGTTCAGGAGGCCTAGACCTAGGCATAGCGGACGCCTCATTGAATTGATTTCTTCCTCTCCTTATTTTCGCAACTCCTACATCTTTGTTATTACCGTTTACCAATTCTGGCATATCCTTCTTAAATGTTTTATCAACTACATTTCCTTGGTCTTTTACCACCTTAGCTTTAAGAGTTACGCAAGTATAACAGTCCTCACGAATGGATTTTGGAAAATAAATAATATGAAAATCGAGGGTAGAATAAACAATCATATCTATAAATTCGAACCCTTTCCATATTTTGGTCTCTATCGCGTTTGGGTCAAAGTTTATGAATTTGCTGAATACCACCAATAATAGTTTGATTGGGAGAAATAAAAAACGAATGAAAGCATCCACCATATAATAAAAGAAACATTTATACAGATTCAACACGAACTTTACTGCACATTTAAAATACATATTGATAAATATAACAGAATAGTTCAATAGTTTATTCGTTTCTTTTGCACCCATAGCGGCAGCCTTCAAAATTAGAGCATATTGTTCTTCTATACCTTGGAAAACATTATCCATTCCTGTCATTATATTGTTTACTCGTTGTGGAACCGTTTCAAAAAAACACATTAACCGTTTGAAATTTGCAATCATAGTATCGATTCCTGCCATTGGAGCCATTATTACTTTTTTCATTGCATCCAATGCAGATTTCAAATCATCTACAACGTCGCTCAAAATATTGTTCATAGAATTTGGTAAACTTTTTAAACGTTTGTTCATTGATTTAAGATCTTTTGTCATAGATTCGAATAGGTCATCAATCGGGTCAAGCATTGTTTTGAACAAATCCTTGAAAAAATCACTTACTGACGTAATTGCACTATTTATGAATTTGGTAGGATCTAATGCTTTCGTAGCACTTTTTGCTGCTCCACTAATTGCTCTGCCAATTTTTCCAAAAAAACCACCCTCAATTATCTTTTCTTTGAAATAAACTTTATATACCGTTATTCCAATTACTAAACCGCTAATTATTAATGCTATGAATAAATGCCCGTAATTTTCCCATTGTATTAATATGAATAAATCTTCAATCATGTAATTTATTTTTTTGTATATTCTATATAATTAATAGAGAATTATTATATAGAATTATCGGCCTCTAAATGTTTAGTATTTACCATTTTTCTTGTATCCCTCGAATTTGGCAATGAAGGTTTCGGCTTTGTTCAAAAGAGGTTCTATTTCTTTCATGTTTCCTAGAATGTTTTCTTGAATCCCCTGGAATTCAGTAAAATCATCTTTTAATTTATCATAAGTTTCTTTCTTTTCTTTTACTTTATCTTTATCTTGTTCATCTGTATTACCCAAATCTGCCAAGTCTGCTTCAATAGATGCAGGGGATGCATCATCATCAACATCATCATCAGCACCCGCATCAGCATCGGCATCGTCTTCCATGCCCTCCTTTTTCTTCTTATCTTCCATACCTTCTCTACGAAGCATACCATTTGCATATTTGATTGCATGGGTCGCAATAATAGCAACCAACAATACAACAATCATATTCTTGCTGAAAAAACTAGTAAGGAAGCCTACAATAACGAATACGATAACAGAATTGAAGTCTTTACCATTTGCAAGATATAAAATATCAATAATCGCTAAAAATGCTATGATATACAACACAAAACGGTTGTGTAGTAGTGATTTCATATTCACTTTTTTCAATTGTTTCATTGTCTTAGACGCAAAAATCTTCATTTCGGACTATATTATATCGTATGAAAATAATTAAATATAATTAGAATCGTTATCGTTAATATTATCATTATCATTATCATCATTATAAATAGTAGGAATATCACCACTATAAATCTCTAATACCTCTTTCACTATTTCTTCCCTTTGAATATCTGAATGTTCAAATTCGACACTGGTAATGCTCGCTGATCGTTTTCCCTTAAATTTGTCTAAAAAATCTGCTAAACCATTTTGCTCGTTTTCTCTATCGTGTTGGTCCAAATCGCCTGTAATAACCAATCGACTGTTTTCACCTAAACGAGTCATTAACATTTTCATCTGAGAAACAGTAGAATTCTGCATTTCATCAGCAACAATCCAACAGTTTTTAAATGTTCTGCCGCGCATATACCCCAGAGGGGATATTTCGATAGTTTTGTCTTCTATCAATGCAGAAACTTCTTTAGGTGTTAGAAATGCATACAATATGTCATATATGGGCCTTACCCAAGGAGCCATTTTTTCCTCAAGTGTACCGGGTAAATATCCGAGGTCCTCATCTACAGATACTGATGGTCGTGTGAAAATTAATTTCTCGTAAGTGCCCATTAGAAAGTATTTGACTGCAGTTTCTGTTGCAAACATTGTTTTTCCGGTTCCAGCTGGTCCAGTCGCAACCACTATTTTCTTTGATTTTTGATTCAATAAATTGTGATAATCCCGTTGAATGCCATTTTTTGGTTTTGTAAATTTATCTTCGAAAGACTTCTTTTCGTGCGCCGAAAGGTATTGTATCATATTATATGATTTATTTAACAAAGACTCGTCTTGTTGAGTTTGTTCGTTATTATATTCTATTATTAATTCTTTTTCTAACTGCTTTTTAGTCTTACGAGTTTTCTTTTTAGTTTCAGACATTGGGATACCCAACATAGAATCATCATGCTTTTTCATGACCTCCTAAACTTTACATTACAACGGTATTTTATTATGTAGAAATAAACAACAAAGGTATTATTAGAATAAAAAATTTAGTATCCTACTTATAACTGGTGTAAAACCTATAATTTAATAGTAATAGTAATATATATAATGTCAAAACATATAGACCATATTTTTTATATTAATCTCGATAAACGACCCGATCGCAAAGTAGAGTTTGAATCTTCGATGACAGACATAGAATGGACCACAGAGAGATTCCCCGGAATTTATTGCCCACCACCCAAAGGAATTGTTGGATGCACCAAATCACATTTGGCGGTTTTGAAATTGGCCAAAGAACGAAATTATAAGAATGTGTTGATTTTCGAAGACGATTTCGAGTGGATAGAGCCGCCAAGAATAGTAGAAGACGAATTGTCCAAATTATTTATAAATAATCCGGATTTCGATGTATGTTTTTTAGCGTATAATCTCAAACGAGGGAAACAAGATAAACATTATTCTTTTTTGATAAAAACAGAATATTCAACTACTGCGTCTGCTTATATTGTAAATCAACATTATTATGACAAACTAATCGCTTTATACGAGGATTGTATTCCGAAGTTGAACACTACTATGAAACATTGGGTCTATGCAAATGACCAAATATGGCGCTCTCTACAAGAGAAGGACAATTGGTATTGTTTTATTCGACGACTCGGAAAACAGAGAGATGGTTTCAGTGATAATGCGAATACAATTGTAAGTTATGATTGTTAGCATTAATGGTAGAATGAATCAATCATATATGAAATATACAATTAATGCATAAATTATTTATTAAAAGGAGATAAAATCTCGACTATATATTATTTAGGCATCTAAATGAATGAATCTACTATAACCGAACCCTTACTAACATCTGACGAGAATAGGTATGTAATGTTTCCTATCCAATGTAATGACGTATGGGATATGTATAAACGCCAAGTTGACTGTTTTTGGCGAGCAGAGGAAGTAGATTTATCAAAAGATTTAAATGACTGGAAAAACTTAAACGGAGATGAACAAAAATTTATAAAAATGGTATTGGCATTTTTCGCCGCATCAGATGGTATTATTTTAGAGAATTTGGCAGTACGCTTTATGGGGGATGTGCAGTTGTCAGAAGCTCGTGCCTTTTATGGATTTCAGGTAGCAATGGAGAATATTCATTCGGAAATGTATAGTTTATTAATCGATACGTATATTCAAGATAGCAAAGAAAAAGAGACCCTATTTAGAGCCAATCAAAATTTCCCGTGTATTACTAAAAAATCAGAATGGGCAAAAAAGTGGATGAACGATAATAGAAGTAGTTTTGGAGCTCGTCTTGTTGCATTTGCAGCGATTGAAGGTATTTTCTTTTCTGCATCGTTCGCATCTATTTATTGGATTAAGAAGAGAGGACTAATGCCTGGTCTTACTTTTTCAAACGAGTTGATTTCACGTGATGAAGCACTGCATACTGAGTTTGCAGTTTTATTATATTCAAAATTAAATAAAAAATTGAACAAAAAGAGGATTTATGAGATTATACAAGAGGCGGTTGAAATTGAAAAGGAGTTTATATGTGATGCAATCCCGTGTCGTATGATTGGGATGAATTCAAAACTAATGTGCCAATATATTGAGTTTGTAGCTGACCGTTTGGTGGTGCAATTAGGGTATGATAAGATTTATAATTCACAAAATCCTTTCGATTTTATGGAGCTAATTAGTGTAGAATCGAAGGTGAATTTTTTCGAAAGAACCAATTCAGAATATGCTCTTGCAAATAAAACGGTAGATACTGATGTGTTCGATTTTAATGCTGATTTTTAAATTTTTCAAAATATATAATTATTGATATGAATTATTATATCAATAATCGAGAACGTTGTTTTTTTTCAAAAAAAATAGAAAAACTTGCATTTTTGTATAAAATGCAATAAATTGATCATCATTTCTTTGTTAAGTGATAGAGTAATCAACAACTTTTACAAGTATAATAAATTTAAAATGAGCCCTTTTCAAGTGAAAACGTATGAAGAGAGAAATAAATGGAATGAGTGGTCTGTCATTATTGCTAAACATAACTCACGTGCCAATAGAAATAAGTATTTCCGAGAATCGAAGATGGATGAGTGGAATACTATTTCCAAAAGTTTGGAACAAACTCGAATCGATATTGTATCGAATATGGTGCACGATAGAGAATGCTGCGAAAAAGAAATTCAGATTACAATTGACTTAATTGCCGCAGAAAAGAGAAGAGTTGCCTCAGAAAAGAGAAAATCAACTAAGTTGGCACAACTTACAACCATGCCTGTTCGCACTTCGACTCGAATTCGTAAATAAATAAAAAAACAACAAAATAAAAAAACAACAACTTTTGTATAAACTGTATTTTTTATGTGGTAATGTGTTAGTATTATGATTCAATAGCGTATTCTAGTGCATTGTCGTGTTTTGATATACATTTAATGTTCGAGCACTCGAATCATTAGTATTAATATATTTGGGCATCCAGAAATAAGGAATAATTTTACCCATCCCATTATAATATTTTTCAAATATAAAACGATAGAATACTTTTTCAGGTGTATCAGGGATAAGATGATTTTTATTATTCGTAAATGCAGGATGAAGTTTAGTAATTACATTACAATCGACTAGTTGTCCTACTTCTAAAAATGGTATATCCTTTATAATATGTTTATAAATATATTTTTCAGCGTGTTCTTGTGTAATTTCATACAATGAACGGGTTTGTTTAGAAACCCCATCGCTAAACGCTTCTTTTTGCCTATATAGAACATAATCTGGTAATAATGGGTTACCATCATCAGTTATGTATTGATGGACATTGAAAGCGTCTCTGAGCAATTTCTTTTCAACAAAAGTGCCTTCATCAAAATCACAATCCGCTCTAGTTTTACAACGAATATGATAAGGAATTGATAAATAATATTGCACCCATTCTCTATCTAAGAAAGGTGTTCGAGGTTCAAGACCGTGTGATGAAATACATTTATCTGAACGCAATACGTCAAATGTATGAATATCTTTTAATAAACGTCTACATTCTTTATCGAATTCTATCTGGTCGTCCGCTGACCCCACATATAAATATCCACCGGTTAGTTCATCTGACCCATCACCGTTGAAAATTACTTTGGCGTCACTGTGCTCTGATATATATTTACCTATTAACCAATTTCCAATGCTTGCTCGCACGGTTGTTGTATCGTAACTTTCAATGTCATAAATAACATAAGGGATAGCATCTAAAAAATCCTGTTCCTGTAAAATAACTTCTGTATGGTTCGTTCCAAGATAATCTGCTACTCGTTTTGCATATTTCAAGTCATCTGAACCTTCTAATCCTATACAATATGTCTCTAGTGCACCCTTGCCTGTTTTTTTATAATATTCATTGACCAGAGCTGTTATCAAACTACTATCCAGTCCTCCTGATAATAGACAAGCTACTGGTCGTTCCGTAGTGATACAACGTTTCTCTACTGCGTTGCTCAAATAGTATTGAATTTGTTTATAGATATCGTTCACATTCACGTTATTGGATAATCGAGTACAAGACGTAAATCCAGTGGTATGATATGAAACGCCGTGATTGATTATCTTCCAATTAGGTATTAAAGTATGTTCCATTTCGGCATAAGTATATGTCCC
>TARA_B110000967_G_scaffold6367_1_pt1 | contig 12984 bp, 6 predicted proteins | sample TARA_B110000967 | Tara Oceans TARA_B110000967 (sample SAMEA4397903) | marine metagenome | biome: Polar Biome; feature: [DCM] deep chlorophyll maximum layer (ENVO:01000326); material: water (ENVO:00002006), including particulate matter (ENVO:01000060) such as... | depth 35 m
AAGACATTGGTTCCCAGCACCCCTGCCCCGATCATGCCAGAGAAAGTCGCAGCCGCCGCACCAGCAGCCGCTAAAACCACCAAGCCAGGTATTCTTAAACGCTTGTGGGGCAGCCTAGTCGGCAGTGAAACCGCTGAAGAAAAGACAGTTAAAGACGAGAAAAAAGCACGCCCAAGCGGTAACAGCCGTCGCGGCGGACAGAGCCAGGACAGCCGTAACCGTCAGGGCAATCGTCGACCGAATAACCGCAATCGCAATCGCAACCGTAATGAAGGTCGCAATGAAAATCCCCGCGATGGTGAACGCACCGAGACCCAAGCGAAATCGGCTGACAAATCTTCAGACCGACCATCAGAAAAGCCAGCCCAGGGCAGAGGCCGCAACGAACAGTCTCGAACTGCCGCTAAGCCAGAAGCTCGCGAACAAAAAGCTGAGACAGTAACCGCAGCACCTCAGACAGCTGACAAGAGCGTTGAAGCCGGTGAAGGTGGAGAACTGAAGAAGCGTCCAAACGATAAGCGTCGTGGACCACGTCGTCGCCGTCAGCGTCAGGATGTTCCAGCCAATGTTACAGATCAAGTATCTGCTGATATAGCCGTTGAAACATCAGCTGTTGAAGCCACAACCGGTACAGTAGCTGTAGCAGCAGAGACAGCGCCAACAGTAGCCACTGAAGCGCCAGCGGCAGTCGCAACCGATGCAGCAGTTGATGCTACAGAGACCAAGCCAGCACGCAAGCGCCCTGCTCGCCGTCGCAAGCCAAAAGCTGAGACCGTAGAGGGTACAGAGACAGCTTCTACTGAAGCCGCTCCAGCAGCACCAGTAGCCACCGAAACTCAAGACTCAGCTGCAGCCTCTGAAGAGAAGCCCGCACCTAAGCCAAGAGCGCGCCGAAAAGCACCAGCTAAGCCTAAGAAAGTTGATGCCGATGCAGCACCGTCTGCAGCACCTAGCGAAGCCGCTGCTCCGGTGACAGCTGAAGCGTCTAAGCCGGCAAGCGAAGCTCCTACTAAAGCTGAGGCTCCTGTTAAAGCTGAAGCTCCTGTTACGGCTGAGGCTCCTAAACCAGCAGTTGAAGCGCCGCAAGCGCCTAAAGCAGCCGCTCCTGAGGTTGCCGAAAAACCAGCCCCTATAGCTGAAGCAAAACCCGCAGAATCTGGAACCGTGAGAGCAAGCAACGACCCACGTAAAAAGCCCAAGCCGGTAAGCGAAGTCAAGGTCAGTACAGAGCGTGTTGAGAAACCCGCAGCTGTAGCCCTAGACACCAGCAAGCCAGCACCGACTGCAGCGCCAAAAGCTCCTGTAGCCAGAGCCTCAAACGACCCACGTAAAAAGCGTGCCACTCAGGCCACAAAGGCTGAAAACGCACCTTTAGACACAGGTACCGCAAAAGAATCTGACGAAAAAGGTCCTCAAGCGTAATTGGTACTTGTCCTAGCAAAAAGGCGCTGTATAATCGCGCCTTCATTAGGTGGGATGGCAGAGCGGTTGAATGCACCAGTCTTGAAAACTGGCTTAGGTTAATAGCCTAACTAGGGTTCGAATCCCTATCCCACCGCCATATACATTAATTAAACCCCTGTTTTTACAGGGGTTTTTTTATACCTAAAATCTATACCCATTAACCTACCCATTAATAGAGTACTACAGGCCGGTAATTCGACATCCCTAGCAACAAAACCCCGATTCTCAGATACGCCGACCCTACCCCGGGGCTACCCCCCCGGTTGTCAGAAGAGACTCTGGCTATACCCTAGTATTACTAATCTGTGTGATTGAATCGGATTTTATGGCGAGGTGGTTAATTTGACGACCTGAACCTTGAAGGCTCCCTGCCTAACACAAAGCCTTATAGACCCCCTTAAAACAGCCTGTAGCGAGCATAAAGATTGGTAGTCATGGGCGCAAAACGCCTCAAACAGCATTCTATGAGCCTGTGTCGCTTTGCTAGATGCGCAAGCTCTGTTCCAGCAGTAAAAAACAAATGGATCAAGACTGTTGCAGGCCAAATCATGTTGTTCATGGTTTACGACATAGCTTTAGATGCATGCTAAGAGCTGTTGAAGTACCTACAGATATGATTGATCAGTTAGGTAATTGGGTTTTAACGTCTGTTGGTCAGGGTCAGGGATATGGTGATGGGTATGACTAGGCCTTACTGGCTAAGTATCTACGAAAAGCGACTAGTGAATAGAGTTTAAGCACTTCTCACCTGTTAGCACGAGGCTGGGATCATCATAAGGCACGACGGAACTGGTGTCACAGTGTGCGCTACAACATCAGAATCATACATGTTAGCCTTAAATAGGCTCTTGCAGGCCTTGCAGGCCTTGCAGAAGAAAGGGAACCCACAATTAGTAAGGTGGTTGCTTCGCCCTCCTCCTAGTGCCACTCCTCCTGAGGAGAAACCACACCCACAAATCGCTATTACCATAGTTCCCATTTGACTGGCCTCGAAATGAAAAGTGATTCTTATCGGATTCCTAGCTCCGCCGAAACCACCCTTGGGGGGTACCTAACCTTTTGTCAGATGGGACTCCTGCTATTAGGCAGTATTATTAGTACGCTTAAAATAATCAATTGTGTAACATCAATCTAGAAGAGCAACAGAACATAAAGAAATAGCAACCAAGATGATAATCGAAAGGAAATCGACGGCTCGAAAATCTGCTTCGTTAAAAGGCTCTCATTTCATCTCCGTGTACGTTTTGGCTTTCAACGTTATTGCATAAACTGTTTGCATAGATTATCGTCATTCGAAAGAATAACTACCTAGCGAAGATGAAATGGACCACTCGAAACTAAAAATTGCATATGACAACGATTTTGGGTCTATTTCAGAAGATTTTTTAATCCCTTGCCTACAAAGCTGCACATCTTACAGGAGAACTACCTACAGTTTTACCAGCGGCGTATTTGTATCATGGGCTGGCTCATTCGCTCGATTAGTGACCCATAACATTAAAATTGAAATTCTTTGTGACATGTCTCAGATTGCCGAAACCGATAGGCAACTTCTAGATGCGTTAGAAAGTACCATCACACCGGAACAAAGATTAGCAATCATAACTGAAAGACAAGATACCATTTTTTTGGACGCGTTATCGTTCGATAATGATAGCAGTGGGTTCGCTGCCAGAAGGAATATACTCGACTGGCTGTTAGCAACCGGCCGGTTTGAGTTGAAATTTGCATGGCCAAAAAAAGTTGGATCAGGAAACCTCCAAGTCCAGCCCCTTTACCACAAAAAAATGGGCTACTTCACTTTCGGCGATGGGAGCACCGTTGGTTTCGCAGGATCTTGGAACGAAACAATAATGGGATCTCAAAGTAACCTTGAAGATTGTAGTGTCTTTTCAAGCCTTAATCGTGGCGACAACGAAAGGTTATCTGATGTGCAATGTAAAGTAGATAGAGATTGGGATGGCCATAATCACAAGTTTGATGTGCTACCCGTGTCTACTAAATCTCTTGATTTTATAAAAAATCGAGCATCAGCTAATCACCTAGAACGTGACTTCGCCCCTAGAATTGATAGTTCCAATGCTTTTTTTCCGGATGAAAGCAATCTTAGGTCGTATCAGCTAGATGTTTTAAATTCTTGGGAAAGTTCGGGGCGGAAAGGGATAGTGAAGCATGCAACCGGCAGTGGTAAAACCTTCACTGCACTTTTTGCAATGAAGCGACACTTAAGTGAGGGAGGCATCTGTTTAGTAATAGTTCCATCACGGCTGTTATTACAGCAATGGAACATTGAAATCGTCAAGATCATTCCCGGAGTCAAAAATCGTATCCTAAATGTTGGAGGGGGTCATTCGGTATGGAAAAAAAATCTAGGGACATTTTCAACGCCCTCATCTTCGAGACCCTCACGAATAATTGTGGCAATTGCAGACTCAGCTAAAACTGACGCTTTTTTAGATAACCTGACTGGAGGCGATCATCTAATGGTGGTTTCAGACGAAGTACATCGGTTAGGTAGTTCGCAGAATAGCCTTATCCTAAATAAAATTGAATCAGGGGCGCGATTAGGTCTGAGTGCTACTCCCGAACGTTTTATGGACCCATTGGGGACAGAGAGAATTTTTAATTATTTTGGTGGGATATTGGAGCCGATTTATGAATTAAAAGACGCTATAGGCAAGGCATTAGTTCCCTATGATTATTATCCTACACAGTGCGTATTAACTGAAGACGAGCTTGATCGATGGGCTGAACTGTCAAATATAATAAATAAGCTATGCGCGTCCTGCAAAGTAAACTCTAACGGTGAACTTATTCCATCTGATTTTCTAAAACTAAAGTTAATTGAGAGGGCTCGTATAGCAAAGCAGGCAGATAATAAGGTCTCATTAACCAGAAAAATACTGGCTGAAAACTATCATATCGGCGAGAAGTGGCTAGTCTACTGTGATTCTGCCAAACAAATGTCTGATATAGCTCAATCTTTAGATTCTTTGAATATCTCCTCGTCGTTTTATTATTCTAAAATGCATGACTTAGAGAAAGAGCAAGCGCTCAAGAATTTTAAAATTAATGGTGGTATCTTACTCTCGATAAAATGTTTAGATGAAGGGATCGATATCCCATCGATCACACATGCGTTGATCGTTGCATCCGACCAAAATCCTCGACAGTTTATCCAACGGCGTGGTCGAGTTTTGAGAAAAGACCCATTAAATCCCGCAAAAAATAAGGCTTATATTTGGGATATTATATTGACAGTGGGTGATTCAAAAACTGACATAAATTTAATTAAGGGGCTGTGCATTGCAGAGCTTAAAAGAAGTGTCGAATTTAGTAGATATTCTTCTAATTTTGAAATCAGCTCGAAGAAACTACGAGATATCGCAAGAAGAGCATGTATAACACAAGACGATTTAGAATGTTCTTTGGAAGATATCGAAGACCTAGAGGAAGAAAAATCTTAAAATGAAAAGCATATTAGAAGAAATTTTAAAATCTGAATCACAAAAACGGGGCGTTCAGTACGACATGATACATCAGATTGTCCAACTTAATACCACTATCGATAGCTCAGAAACTTCAGAGAAACGACGGCGACAACAGGCTATTAAAGCGGTTCTCGCGTCATATATTTCAGAAGAGGATAACTCATGAGTATGATCTTTTGTGAGCTCAAAGTCTTTAATTGGATCCCGTACCTAGGAAATCAAACAATCCATTTCAATAGTTCTGATGAGTTGATGAATATAACTATGATCAGAGGGCAAAACAAGGGAGGTAAATCGGCGATTATCCGGGCGGTAAAGTGGGCTCTTTATGGGGATACCGGCGATATAAACGAATACAAGAAACCACTCGACATACTAAATCGTGATGCTAAAAATAATGGAAATTTTCAATTTTCTGTGAGCTTTGTTCTCGAAAACAATGGTAACCGAATTGAGGTAACGCGGACAATGAAGGCTACGGATGGGATTTCAAATCCTAAAAATAGTGACTTTGTTCCAACATTTACTATTCAAGAAGGAAAAAAATGGATTTATGGCGATGCTCTAGATAAGTATGTCAAAGATATGTTGTCCAGTGATATTAGTGATTTTTTCCTCTTTGATGGAGAGATGCTGCAACAGTATAAAGGGTTATCAACTGACACGGCTTCAGCCAAAAAGCTAAAAAATCAAATTGAAAGGGTCATCAAAACGCCCTATATAAAAACTGCTCGCGATGATCTGAAAATAATTAGACGAGAGTTATTGCAAAAAGTAGGAGATGGAACAGAGGATAGGCAGTTGCAGCTTATGTACACCGGATTAGCGGAGCTAGTCGAGCAGGAAGAAAAATATGAGAGCACATCAACTGAGTTAACTGAACACATCGCCTCGGAAAGAGAAACCCTTAAAGGAATTGATTCTGACCTCGCGACTCACAGTGCAATGATGGACACTATGAGAGACCTAGAGGATATCAATAAAAAAGTTAGCCATATAGAGAGCGAACTTGAAAATACGAAAGACATACTAAAGAGTCAAGGTTCAAGCGCTTGGACATATTTAGCGTCATCTTTTATTAAGTCAAAAAAAATTAATCTAGAACGCGAGGAAAGCGAATTATCTAATTTTATTGATGAAAATAGAACAAGAGATATCCTAAATATTCTTTATAAAGAATCCTCACAGCACTGTAAATTGTGCGATGTAGTTCTGAGTGTTGACCAGAAAATAACCATTAAAAATAAGCTCAGTGATTATTCAACCCAAGATACTGCCGTAGCGGAGGACAAACTTAAAGATGTACGAAGACTGCTCAACAAGATATCAAGTTCTGATGATCTAGATACATTACGAAGACAGCCCCAAAAGTTTTATGACTATGTTGCAGAACTGCAGGAGTGCGAAGTTGAGATTGAAAACTTACAAAGACAAACTAACTCATTAGAACAGTCGGATATTAGAGACTTACTAAACAGACAGGCGGAATGTACCAAAGAGATACGTCGACTTGAGGATTCTGTAGAGCGATGCAATCAAGAATTAATTGGCCCGGATGCAACTATGGGTAACGGATTGTATGGTCCTGAAGGTATACAAAAAACGAAAAAGTTACATGAGGATTACCTCAACAAACTACAAAAACATAAGCCGATCCGCGATAGAAACCAAATTCTTTTAGACCTTTGCACGTCTGCTGAGACGGTTCTCAGCGATACACTAGAGAGATTAATCCAGGAAGTCCGAACGGAGATAGAGAGCTTCGCAAATGAAATGTATAGAAAAATGACGGTTGAAACATCAAGTACGTCGCTTAAAATCAATGAAGCATTTGGACTTGACGTTCTTGATGTAAATGGAGAACGAATAACGACTTCGAGTGCAGGCAATCAAATAGTGGCGTTGTCCTTACTTTATGGCCTAAAACAAGCAACTGGATTAAAAGGTCCTTTATTAATCGACACCCCTTTTGCGCGAGTTGACTTAGAACATAGACAATCCATGCTTAATACCTATGCCGAAATGACCGATCAGATTATTCTTTTAGTGCACTCCGGGGAAATTCGTGAGGGTGGTGGGCTGGAACTATCCATCGCCAAGAATATAGGCTCTCGATATACTATCCAAAAAGAAAGTGATACAAACTCTACCTTATTGAGGGTGTGACGATGTCAGAAAATAATGAAGCACTGAAATACATTTGTTTAAAGCGAGAGTTATCAGATTGGGTGGATTCACTAAAGGACGACGGAATCCTTAGCCATGCACAGGATTTAATCAGGACTGGTATTATCCTAGGACTAACCTGTGAAGTATCTGTCGTGGACAGCAAACAGAAGGAGGTCATAAACCGTCAACAAGGGGATAAAAATTATAATTCAGGCGATATTGACGAAGATGGTTATATATCACTTTTGATAAGAAGATTTAGCGGTGATCAAACTGACAAAAACTACAGACGAATGCAGGCTCTAGCTAACGTTGGAATACAGATGATTCGGGATGAGTTTTTTGACGATGTAGTAAGATGGGATGAGATTGAAAAGACAATCAAAGGAAATACCTAGCCGATCTTTATGTCATGTGGGTGCTTTATAGGTAGATATTAACTTGGGCGGGTATTTTTTAACTAGGATAGTTTAGTGGCTAACTCATATGTAGATGTATATATGGTTCATAACGATAGAACCTTTGAGAGTGATCAAACCGCATACATGGGTAAAGTTATTGGTGTGGCAACGGATCGCAAACTCTGTAGACTTCCTAACGGTGGACTGGGTATATATTATCAGGGAGAGATAAAGGAGGTGCATCGATGCTCTGTAGGTAACCTTATTGCGACTCTTTCTGGTGAAAGTTGGGAAAAAGGAGACTATAAGGAGGCTAACCCCGTTAGCGATTATGAGTTTTCGGCTGCTGAACCGTATCTTGCACTCGCAGTTGAGCGCTACATTGACAGCATTAGTGAGAATAGTCTTTCCGGCAATGGATCATCTAGTGATAATACCTCAGAAAGTAACGCAGAAACCCGTTACCCAATAAGTATTTCAGAAAGTACACCCCAGCTTTCTAAGGGTGAACTTTCGACACAAAAACCTTCAATATATGGCCCAAAAACGCTCTATTCTTTATTTTTTTTGCCACAAAAAAGCAATAAAAAGAGCCTTGATCGGTTAGTCGATGAATTTGAATTAACGGTTAGGTCATCTAACGGACTTCGTGCTAATAACGTCCATACGATCGGCGATCTAGTTCTATTTAGTGAGTTCACATTATCAAAACTGCCTAATCTCGGAAAGAAATCAGTTCTTGAAATTAGAGATCTTGTTCTCAGCCTAGGCCTTAGTTTTAAAGGATCTGACTCAAGAGCGAAACTTGATATAGATAGTAATGCAAACCTATTTCCTCTCAATGAGGAAAATCGAATAGTACCTAATAAGCTAATCAAGGAATTTGAGCTGACTGCTAGGTCTCTTAATGCTCTTTCTGAAAATAAAATCCATACAGTTCAAGATTTAATGTTGTTGAGTGAGGATGAACTACGGAAAATCCCCAACCTTGGGGATAATTCTGCTCGTGAAATAATTGAATTCATCGTCAGTTTAGGGATTTATAAGCCTGATTCAGAGAATTTTTTTGATCCTGATGATGTTCTCTCCCTTATGCACATTAGTAATCTAGACTTATCTAACCGGTCCCTAAATTGTCTGGAATATGAGAAAATTGAAACTATCGGTAACCTAGTAACATATTCGAAAATTAATTTATTTAAAATACCAGATCTAGGTAAAACGTGTATTAACGATATTGAAAAAAAACTGGCTAATCTTGGCTTGTCTTTCGATATGACCCCCAGGATCCGGGATATAGATAACTCAGACCCTACCCATGGCCAGCCGCGGAATATCGGCATAGAGGCACTCTATCCCTTTAGAACAAAGATGGAAGACTGGATATTAGAACTGCTACCTTCAAAAAAACCCGAGTTACTGGAGCGGCTGATTGGCCAGCTTACGCTTGAAGCTATGGGAGATAAAATGAACGTTACTAGAGAACGAGTAAGGCAGTTACAGGTTATATATGAAGGTAAATTTCATCAACATAAGGAATTACACATACGTGAGATAAATCGTCTTAATCTAGGTGCATCTAAGTCTTGCCATTTATTTATGCTACCGATGCACTCTTCTTATTTTGACAATATTGATAAATATATACCAAATTCTAATTCTTTTTTTGCTGAGCTTTTTAGTGATCCTCTATCAAAATATCGAATCGAATGGATTGACGGCGATTCTATAGTTGTATTGAAGGACCTACCTGAGCTGGAGGAGGTAATAAGTACCATTAAAAGATTACACATAACTAATGACTATGATCAGTACTTAATGTCTGTTCAAAGGACAGACCTACGAAACTATATCCATGGGCGTCTGAAAGATCAGTTACCAAGTTCGCAATCAGGAAAGATTAGAAAATATTTGCGAATTATATTTGATAATAGTTTATGTCTCATGGGCCTTGCCGAGTTGCGATTTGCTTTACTAGAACAGTTTGATTTGGAGGCCGAACCGAACGAAGTAGGCAACGCAATCAATAAATTAGGCGATATATATCTTTTTGGTCCACGTGGTTGGGGGCGGGAAGATATGTTTTCTACATTAGATCAAAGCGAAAGATTAGACATTGAAAGGCTAATGATTCCCATACTTAAAGCCAGCAAGGGAATTGACATCCACGCGGATGAGCTACTAAACCGCATACGAGACTCTAACTGGCATTTTTCTGAAGCTCTTTACGGTAAATTAGATAAGTATCAACTCAACTGGCTACTTAAAAAAGTAGCTTCGACTAATCCAAGGATAAGAGACAAAGGTCGTCTTGTATGGGGCTATGGATCGGACACTAAGCGTAAAACTGTGCTGACAGTAGCTATAGACATGCTTCATCAACATGGAAGACCATTGACTACCCGCGAGCTGAAAAAGCTAATCTTAACGCAACGCTCGCTGGGGGAAAACTTCCAACTAAGGCCGACAAAGAGTCAACCTGACCTAATACAATTGGCGGCCAATAAATGGGGGCTGCGTAACAGAGACTTGCCAGAAATAACGGTTGACATGGAAACGTCGCTTATTACTGCGGTATTAAACCATTTTAAAATGGAAGGCCCTATTATCGATAGTGCAAAACTTACTGACATCATAAGTGGTGTCGGCATCGACGAAAATTGTTCTTTTTTCGTAGTTTCAAGACTTCTACTGCGCTACACCTCAAGTGGTGTTCCTAAAAAATCTAAGCCACTGAGAGTACACATATCTAGCTTGGATGAACATAGGATACTGGTTATTGATCCACAGTTTAAAGGGGAAATTCCTCTCATCTAAATTACTATACTTAGCTCTAAATTAAGATATCAAACCAAGTCACCATTTCTCAACTATCTTCTCCAGCACCTTAAGTTCGGCCATTTTAACTCGTCGGACGGCACGAATAGCTCTTGTTTCACCTCCATGCACAGTATTTGTACTAGCGCAGCGCTTTCGGCCTTCTATTGTCTTAGGACCTGTTGATTTGTTACTAGAAAAACCCAAATTCTCTGCTACGCCGACCCCACCCCGGGGGTACCCAGCATTTTGTCAGAAGGGACTCCTGCTTTTGGGTAGTAATACTGGTTCGCGAGAGCGATTCCCCTCATTTTACTAGCGGAAATCTAGTGATACTAGGGCTGGAGTTAGTTACTCTAACAACTGAATAATTACTTACTACTCCCACACATTTTGTGTAATAGACGGTAGCTTGGGTACTGCTTTGGGCATTCAAGCTGGTCAGACGGAATAGTAAAGTTTGGCTTCATACTCTAGCTAGTCCTAAAATCAGTTTCGTCAGTATTTCCTTTACCACTATTACATTTTTGGCATAACACTTGTAAGTTTGATAACTCAAGTTCTAGTTTAGGATACAAGCTGCGAGGCTTTATATGATCCACATGAATTTTCTCTTTACTTCCACAAGCCTCACAGTGACCGGCAGATCTCTTTATAGCAAGATACCTCAAGCGGAGAAACTCTGGGCAGTGATAAAAGTCACCAACCTCTCCGGGCGACCCCCCAAAGGGCTGAATATAATTAACCCTGCCTTTATCGTACGATATCGTCCAAACACCCCTCTGCCCAATCTTGTAGGTATCAACTATAAATGCTTGCTTCGTAGTCGTAATAAATCTTTGGGTTGCATTTTCGTAATGAATCTCGTGCCATCCATCATTCCTAGGATTGATGTATACATCGGTTACTTCACAGTCAGCGTGGCAGTAAACCTCTTTGTTGTTATAACTTGTATACCTCTCACCACCATCCGGTATACCAACTTTCGGTTCAGATTTTTCTGGCTCACTTTCTCCACTGAATGAGCTATCCACCGAGTTCTTGGATTCTAAGGGATAAATTTTATCCAATTGCTCCTCGAACCCAAGTCTTTTTAGCTCTTTCGTATTTATGTCTAACTTTTGATATTCACTACTTTGGCGATACACATCCCACTGCTCAATAAAGTCATTACGCTGCTTGACTCTACTAACCCATACAGAATTATGCTTCTGCATAAATTCATGATATTTCTTTTTCTTTTGAGCCCTTGAAATCTCATCTAAATTTAGATAATCATCACTTTGGAAATAAAGATCAATTTCTTGCTGATCTCGTGCCCCCCGAGTAATCTCATCGATTAGTAGGTCTCGCATTGTCTGTTCATGCTCTAGCTGAAGTTCTCTTTTGTATTCGTCACTGTTTTTATGTTCCGCCCACTCTCGCCTTAGCTCTGTGGCATAAAGTTCCGTCTCTTGATAGAGAGTTGTCAGTTCAGTTTTAGCCAAACTTTTTAACCTTTCTGAAGGTTCTTGAACTTTTTTACGGGCTTTTTCACCTAAACTAAAGTCAATTAGGCGCGTTTCCTCCAATGCCAACTCAAGCGATTTTCGGGAAGCCATCTCCCTTAGCTCCTTAACCTCATCGAAGAACGAATCATGTAGTCCGAGTAGCTCCATTGGGTCACGCTGATCAGGGGCCCGTTTTTTAATCTCACGCCTAAGATCATCTTTGGTAATGCCACCATTTGAATCTAAGTAATCATCTCGCCAATCCACGACCTCCTGCATAGTAAACAGGTCAGGCGCCATGGCGAGGGCAAAATCAAAGCCTACTACCACTGATTTAGCATCGGCTGTGTCATATATTCGAGATGTTGGTAGCGCTGTAACAAGCATACGATTCTGCATAACAGCTAAAACTTTATGCCCTTCAATGTTGAATTTGCACTTTAGTCTCTCAGAGGAATCTTCAGTGTTTGATGACTTGAGGTAACCTTCAAAGAACGCTGAAACACATTGCCCTTCAATGGCAATACCATAACGAAAGGCGAGCATTACTTTACTATGGAGATTCAATGTCAGCTCATACTCAACTCCTTGAGAAAAATTCATGGAGTCCCTCCAAAGCCTTCTTTTCCGCTCTTAAGGGAGAGAATCACTATCTCCCACGTCTTATTGACCATAAATTCATTCATTAAAGTGTTCATTTTAAATCCCGTCATATCAAATATGCATGTGGTTATCATCACCTTCAGCACAAACAGCAATATGGATGTTACTGGCTGTAATACTCCACCACTGATATCAGAGCTATTAGAGGAGTTTTTAGTGCTTCGGAGCTTCTTTTTCGTCGTATCTCTATTACCGAATGCGATTAAAAAAAAGCATAGGAGAATTCATTGCCGTCAAATGGCTGTAATGCTAGACCTGATACGGCTTCTTCAATCTCTACTGCATTTAAGTATTTTGCTCCGAGTTAAACCACCTTAATTGCTCTGTAGGCCATAATCTGAAAGCTTTTATTCATTTTGCTATATCTGGATACCATTTACTAACAATGCGCTCTATTTCTTTAAATTCGGCCATCTTTGCAGGTCGGGCGGCACGAATTGCCCTTGTTTCACCTCCGTGCACAGTCTTTGCTATACCGCAGCGCTTTCG
>TARA_B110000967_G_scaffold78429_1_pt1 | contig 12930 bp, 9 predicted proteins | sample TARA_B110000967 | Tara Oceans TARA_B110000967 (sample SAMEA4397903) | marine metagenome | biome: Polar Biome; feature: [DCM] deep chlorophyll maximum layer (ENVO:01000326); material: water (ENVO:00002006), including particulate matter (ENVO:01000060) such as... | depth 35 m
GATTTAAATGCCTGTGATTTTGGAGATCTTATTTTATACTGTGTAAAGTTATTTGAAAATAATTCTGATATTAAAAATATTTACAATAGTAATTTTAAATATATTTTGGTAGACGAATTTCAAGATACTAATTTTATTCAAAATAAATGGTTAAACTTATTAGTCAATGAGAATCAAAATATTTGTTGTGTTGGCGATGATGATCAATCTATTTATAGTTGGAGGGGTGCAGAAATTAAAAATTTTTTAACTTTTGATACTATTTATAAAAACTGTAAAATTTTTAAATTAGAACAAAACTATAGATCTACTAAAAATATATTAGAAACGGCCTCTACCCTAATTTCTCACAACAATGGAAGAGTTGAAAAAAAACTTTGGTCATCTGCTCAGCAAGGTGAGAAAGTTAAGCTTAATTGTTATCAAACTGGCAGGGAAGAAGCTGAAGCTATAAGTGACATAGCTGAAAAAAAATTAAAAAATAAATATTCTTTAAATGAAGTAGCTATTCTTGTCAGGGCAATTTATCAAACGCGAGAATTTGAAGAGAGATTCCTTAAGGTGGGTTTGGGTTATAGAGTTTTAGGTGGAACAAAATTTTATGAAAGAGCAGAAGTTAAAGATGCGGTGGCTTATTTAAGAATAATAAACCAAAAATATGATGATCTTGCTCTAGAAAGAGTGATTGGGAGTCCACGGCGAGGCATTGGTGAAAGTACATTAAATTATTTACATAACGTAGGTAGTCAAAATAAATTATGTCTAGAAGACTCAATTAAAAAAGTCTTAGAAACTAATAATTTAAAACCTAAAATGAAAATAACTCTAACTCAATTAACGAAAATGATTGACAAATGGAGGTTGGATTCTAATACGAATAAACACTACGATCTTTTAAAAATTGTACTAGATGAGTCTGGTTACAGTGAAATGCTTAAAAATAAAAAAGATATAGAAAATGAAAATCGTCTTGAAAATATAAAAGAATTACTTCGAGCTATGCATGACTATGATAACTTGCAATCTTTTCTAGAACATGTAGCACTTGCGACCTCAATAGATAAAGAGTGGGAAGGGGAAAAAATTAATTTAATGACCATGCATGCAGCAAAAGGATTGGAATTTGATGTGGTTTTTTTACCAGGTTGGGAGGAGGGCCTATTTCCTCATCAAAAATCTTTAGAAGAAAAAGGTGATTTAGCTCTAGAAGAGGAGAGAAGACTTGCATATGTGGGGATAACGAGAGCTAAAAAAGAATTATATTTATCCTTTGCAATGAAGAGGTCTTATCACGGTGAGTGGATGGATGCTTTGCCTTCAAGATTTGTTAACGAAATGCCTGATGAAAACGTGGAAAAAAATGAGATAAATACTAATAAAGAAGTAGAACAAGATTTTGAATTTAATCAAGATATAACTATTGATTATGATAGCGAGTATAAAAGCCCAGGGTGGGAAAGGTATAAAAAGAATAAAATTTTAAAATGAAAAAAATAATAAAATTAAGAAAGCTTTTTAAGCAGTTCAATCTTGACGGCTACATTGTGCCAAAAAATAATAATTTTTTTGGAGAGTATGTGCCTGCGCCAGAAGATAATTTAAAATATATTTCAAATTTTAGCGGTTCAGCTGGTTTTGCTATTATTCTTAAAAATAAAAATTTTATTTTTGTAGATGGTAGATACACCACACAAGCTACAATTCAGTGTGGAAAAGATTATAAAATTTTTACAATTCCTAAAGATTACCCATTTAACGTTTTTAATAGTAAAAATTTAAATTTAGGGTTTGATCCAAAACTACATACTGAAAGTTCATTAAATAGACTTTTTAGTAACTCTTTTGCTAAGCTAATACCAATTAATGAAAATTTAATAGATATGTTATGGAAACGAAAAAAAAATTTAAATACTAAGCCTTTTTATTTAATTAAAGATCTTGACGCAGGAGCAAAATTAGAAAATAAAATATCAAAACTATGTAAACAGATTAAATTAAATAAAGTTGACTATCTTTTTACTACAGCTTCTGAAAATATAGCTTGGTTATTAAATATAAGAGGACATGATACTGATTATTCCCCATTACCAAACACACATGCATTTATTGATAAAAATAAAAAAGTAGTCCTTTTTTGCAGTTTAAAAAAAATTAATAAATCTTTACAATTAAAATTAAGTAACAAAATTAAAATTTTAGATTTCGACCAGCTTCCTGGGTTTATTTCAAATTTATTAAATAAAAAAATTTTAATTGATGTATTGACTTGTTCTATTTATTTTAAAACACTTATTAGTAAAGATAATTTCGTGATAGAAAAACAAGACCCAATTTATTTTTTAAAATCTTTAAAAAATAAAACTGAAATTAAAAATTCAATAAAATCACATATATACGATGGAGCGGCATTAACTAAGTTTATATTCTGGTTAAAAGATGGTTTTAAAACAAAAAAAATAACCGAGATTTCTGCGCAAGAAAAATTATTACAGTTCAGAAAAAAAAATAAATCATTTTATTCACTTAGCTTTCCAACTATTTCTGGAGCTGGACCCAATGGAGCAATCATTCATTATAAAGCCGACAAAAAAAGTAATCGTTTGTTACAAAAAGGAGATGTTTATTTGGTGGACTCTGGAGGTCAATATTTATATGGGACTACAGATGTAACACGTACTCTTTCTCTTGATGTTAATAGTCCTAGAATAAAAGAAATTTTTACGAGGGTTCTGAAGGGGCATATAGCGGTAGCATCTTATGCTCTCAATCAAAATACAAATGGTGACGAGATAGATTATGTTGCTAGAAAACCCTTAAAGGAAATAAATTTAGATTATCCACACGGCACAGGGCATGGTGTTGGTTTTTTTCTAAACGTTCATGAAGGACCACAAGGGATTTCAAAAGGGAATAAAGTTGAGTTTAAAGAAGGAATGATAACTTCTAATGAGCCTGGTTTTTACAAAAAAAATCATTACGGCATAAGAATAGAAAATTTAATCTATGTTAAAAAAATAAAAAATAAATTAAAATTTGTTGACTTAACCTTAGTTCCAATTGATAAATCACTTGTCAAGAAAAAACTCTTAACTTCTTTGGAAAAGAATTGGCTTAACACATATCATCAAAGAGTATTTAAAAATTTAAAGAAATTTATGAATAAATTTGAATTAACTCAGCTTAAGCAGGCTTGTTCAAATATTTAAGAATTTATACCAGTCATTTTCGGAAATAATATTAACACCTAATTCTTTAGCTTTTTTTATTTTTGAATTTATAGGTTTATTTTTTCCAATAACAAGAATATTTAATTTTTTCGATATAGAGCCGAGTACTTTTCCACCATTGTCTTCTACTAAGGATTTTGCTTCGGATCTACTGATTTTTTCAAATCCACCTGTAAACATTATTGTTTTGCCTCTTAACTTTCCATTTTTATTTAAAATCTTAGAATTTTCTATTTTTAAATGTTTGATCAAAGATAATATAACTTCATTATTTGATTTACTGGAAAAAAATTCTTCTAAAGATTTTAATTGTGCTGAACCAATTCCATCCAACTCATCAATATTTTTTAATAAATTTTTTCTTTTTGAGGCGTCAAGAATCTCAGTAAGTTTTTTAATAGAAATAAAAAAATTTCCAAGAAGTTTTGCATTTTCTTCCCCTATATGTCTTATACCAAGAGAATAAATAAATTTATCTAATAATATATTTGATGAGTTATTTATTGCATTCTTTAAATTTTCAGCTGATAACTTCCCCCAACCATCTAGATTTGAAATTTTTATATAATCTAGATTAAAAATATCAGATGGAGTTTTAATTAATTTTAGTTCCCAAAATTGATCTATAACTTTTTTTCCCAAACCGTCTATATTAAAGGCATCTTTTGAAACAAAATGTTTTAATTTCTCTTTTGCTATATGCTGACATTTATATTCCTTATCTAAACATCTTCTTATTGCATCTATTTTTTTAGTATTAGTATTTATTTCTTTAACTGTTTGGGACCCGCAAGAAGGGCATTTGGTTGGAAAAATATATTTTTCTAAATTTTTTTTTCTTTTACTTAAATCTACCGATACTATCTGTGGAATCACATCTCCTGCTCTTTGAATGCTCACATAATCTCCAATTCTAATATCTTTTCTAGTTATCTCCTCTTCATTGTGAAGTGTTGCGTTAGAAACAACTACCCCACCAACTGTAACAGGCTCAACTTTGGCTACAGGTGTTAATGCACCTGTTCTTCCGACTTGAATGATTATATCTTTAACTCTTGTTGTGGCTTTAACAGACGAGAATTTATAAGCTATTGCCCATCTTGGAGAGTTTGATGTGTTTCCTAGTCTCGATTGAAGATGAAGATCATTAATTTTTATAACCAACCCGTCAATATCATAGTCTAGATTTGATCTAATTTTTTCTATTTTATTGTGCTGGTTTTTTATATCCGTGATGTTTTTTGCTAAATAATTATGAGGATTAGTTTTAAACCCCCATTCATTAATTTTTTTTAGAAATTCAATTTGATTTCTAAAAGATAGAGGCTCTATCATTCCAAAAGCATATGCAAAAAATTGTAGAGGTATTCTTGCGGTTACATTAGAATCTTTCTGCCTTAATGATCCTCCCGCAGCATTTCTAGGGTTAGCAAACTTTTCTTTAATTTTATCAAAATCTTTTTTTCCTATGTAGATCTCCCCTCTGATTTCAAGAATTTTTGGTATATCTTTTCCTATAATTTTCTGGGGTATTTGTTTAACTGTTTTAAGATTTTCAAGAATATCTTCACCCGTAGTTCCGTCGCCTCTTGATACACCCTTTACTAGTATTCCATTATTATAAGTCAGAGATGCAGAAATTCCATCTATCTTGGGTTCTAAAGAAAAAGATAATTTTAAATTTTTATTGTTTAAAAAATTATTAATTTTTTTTATAAAATCATCTACATCACTAATATTAAATGCGTTGGCTAATGATAACATTGGTTTAACGTGTTTAATTTTAGTAAATTTTGAAGATGGCTTAAAACCTACTTTTTTATTAATTGAGCTATGTTTTTCCAAGAAGGAATTATTTTTTTCTAATTTAATAATTTCTTTTCTTAAATCGTCGTATAGTTCGTCAGAAACAATTGGGGAATCCTTATCGTAATAAAACTTATTATATTTTTCTAACAGTTTTATTTTTTTAGCATAATTTTTAACTATATTATCTTCTTTTTCAGACATTTAATTTAGTTAATAATTTTTTTAATAGTTCTTTTTATTAAACTATCATTTTTTTTTTGTTTAGATTTTTTTGAAATTTTATAAGATTTATTTAAAATTTTATATGATTGCTTGTACCATTCACTAGAATTATAATTATAGCCTAGTATTGCAGCTGCTGCTTTAGCTTCCTCCATTAGACCAATTTTATAATATACTTCTACCAGTCTATGTAATGCTTCTTCGAGAAAAACAGTTTCATCATAACTTTCAACAATATTTTTTAATCTATTTATTGCAGGTATCCATTTTTGCACATTAATATAAAATTTAGCAATATATAATTCTTTTGCTGCAAGTTGATTGTCTATTAAATCCATTTTAAATTTTAAATCTAGTGCGTATTCAGTGTTTGGATAATTCTGTAAAAAAAAAATTATTTTTTTTTTTGATTCTAAAAGTGGATTTATGTCTTTTGTTTCATCTAAAATTTGTTCGTACATGGAGAGTGCAATCAAGTAATGAGCGTAAGCTATATTTTTATCTGCTGGGTATTGGCTGATGAACCTCTCTAAATTAGCATTCGACTCACCATAAAAATTTATAAGATATAAACAATAGCTAGACATTAAAGATGCTTTTGCTGAAAATTCAATTTTAGGTAAAATTGGTTCTGCTTCAGAAAACTTTTTAGAAGCATAAAAGTAGTCACCTTTATTCATGGCATCTACAGCTTCTCTATAAATTTCAAAAGACCTATCTTCGTCTGCTGGGACGCTTGTTAATATAGCTTCCTTTTTAGAACATGAAGTAATTAAAAAAATTATTAAAATAGGATAGATAAGTTTTTGATACATCGACTTACTCATATCAAAATAAATTAATTAGGTAAATTTTTAAAGTGTCTAAGCGTTAACCGCAAGCTTATTTGCTGAGGTTTTAAAATAATTTTTTGCAGAAAGAGTTTCCTCTCCTTCAATAATTAGAAAATTCGATTGATCTTTAAAAATAGCTCTAAGAAACAAATTACTTAAGCTGTGTCCACCTTGAGAGCATTTAACACTACCTAAAATTCTGTACCCCGATAATAAAAAATCTCCTGCTAAGTCTAAAATTTTATGATTAACAAATTCTTTTTTATTTCGAAGTCCTTCTGCGTTTAAAATTTTATTATCTTTTACAACTACCGCGTTTTCTAAAGAACCACCTTTAGCTAACCCAATTTTTTTTATTTCTTCTATGTCTTCAAATAAACAGAAGGTTCTTGAAGTGTATATATCCACCAAATCTATTTCTGCAAAATTTACTTGATTGCTTTGAGCTCCAATAACATTATTAGAATACACTAATTGAAAATCTACTTTTAAACTTTCAGTATTAGGTTCTATTGAAATCACTCTCTTATTTTCTTTTAATTCTAGTTTTTTAATAATTTTTAAATATTTTCTTTTAGCTTTTAAATTCTTAAGACCAGCCTCATTAATAATTTCAACAAATTCTTTAGAAGATCCGTCCATAATTGGAACTTCAGAATTGTTAATTTCAATTAATGCGTTGTCTATTCCGGTAATATAAAGTGCTGCTAGTAAGTGTTCAACGGTTGACACGGTAACTTTAAATTCGTTCTCGAGTGTTGTGCATAGCTTAGTACTACTTACATTTTTAAAATTAGCTTTTATAATATTATTTTCCTTAAGGTCTATTCTTTTAAAGACTATTCCATAATTTTCATTAGCAGGAAGAACTTTTATTGCAGTTTTTAAACCACTGTGTAATCCGATACCCTCAAATATGACTTCTTTTAGAATTGTTTTTTGGAGATGATTGAACATTTAATGTTTATACAAAATAAAGTGATTTCTACTAAAACAACTAATGTTTCAGAAAAATACGACTTACCTATCCAAACAATTTTGAAAAGAAAGTAGAAACTATTGATTTTTTTGACTGCACGACTGGTATTGCTTCTTTTTCCCATCCTTTGCCAATTAACTCAGCAGCGCCATTTAATGTGGATAATGAGCAATCTTCAGTATTTTTACCAAAAATATATTTTTGATCAGTAAATTTATTTTTTTTGAGAGCAAATTGAAAATTTTTAAAATACTCAAATTTTTCAATTGTTATATAAGTAATATTACTACTTTTTCTGAAATAACTTAAGTTTATGTTCTTGGTGTAACATATCTCAATTAATTCATCTAAACGAGCACTAATTATATTTAAAATTAGACTATGCTTTATTTTTCTATAGGGAGAATCAGAGAAAAATTTTCTATCTAAATATGATTCCTCGTCAGTTTCTAGAGCTTGTTGTAAATTAATTTCTCTTAAGAAAAGTTCAGTTTCGCTTATTTTTAATGAACAAAGTTTAGAGATATCTTTGATGATTAGATCGACACCAAAATTAAAGTCTTGGCTTAGAATATAGGATTTATTTTTAAATGATGAAATATTTATTCTGTTATTTCCTAGGGTAATCGATGTAAAACTTTTATTATTTTTATTTTCCAATAAAAAATTAATTCCGTCAACAAAAGGTTTTAAAATTATACGATCTATATTTATTCGACAATTGTTAAATGTTAATTTTAGATTTTTGACAATATTTTTATTTGCCAAAAAAAAAGTCATATTTTGATTGTAGAACTCCCCAAAAAGACCTATTGGTAAATTTTCTAAATTATCACTATCTAAAGAGAAGCTTGAGTTAAAAAGATGTATTAAAGAATATTTATCTTCACTAGAAGTGATCGTTTTTTTTATATCATTCAATATATAAGTTATATCTTCCTTTGAGATTTGCGATCCACTTAATTTTTTGTAACCACTAACATTTAAACAATTAACATTGTTAGGATTAATAATTACCGATACTCTAGAGAAAAGACAATCTAGTTCATCTTCAATAGAGTTTGTAATTTTTTTTATTAATTGAGAAGTATGCTCAATGTCGATTATTTTTCCATTTTGAATTCCCTTTGAATCCGCGATAAAGTTTTTTATCAGTTTGAAATCTTTATTTTCATTGTAGGATATTACAGAAAAGATAGTTTTATTGTCATTAAGACTAATAATTAGATAAGGTTCATTTAATTTCATGTTATTGCAAGATTAGTTGATCTTTAATTCTATAATCAAATATTTGGTATTTAGAAAAACTAGAGTTATTTAAAATTGAATCCATCTGCACTAAAATTTTTTCATAATTAGTTGCTGGTAGTTTAATGGTTCTGTTATCTTTAAGCGTTATATCCCACCTTCCTACATCAAAGTAATAAAAAGCTTTTATTTTATTAATACTAAAATTACTTACCTGTAATTGGTTGAGTAGAAAACTAAAGTTTTTATGGTTGCCAAAAATAATAGGTAAATTCTCATAAGCTTTTAGTTCTATGTAGTTAATTTTTTTACCATCCTTAGTTAAATAATATCTCTTTTTTTCCTTAATTTCAGTAACAACAGGGATATCTTCAGATATGGTAATTTTTAAAGTATTTGGGTATTTCTTTTTTAATTGTATACCTGATATAAAATCGTATTTCTTCGTCACTTTAATAATTTCTTTATCTTTTAAAAAAAATAAGCTTGTTTTTCTTAAAAATTCTAATTCAGCTTTTAGCTTGATTAGATCCACAGCATATGTGCCTTTTATGATAATTTTATTTATAGGAAAAATAATGCTAAAATTTTTTTTCTCATTGGAATTGTAAGTAGTAAAAGTAATAAAAAAAAATATCAGTAAAAAAAAATTATTTCCTTTAATCATCTGTTAATACTTGCGTCATCTATAATATTTTTAACAAGATTTTTAAATGATATACCGTAAAATTTAGCAATTTCAGGAACTAGCGACAAATCCGTCATGCCTGGTTGCGTATTAATTTCCAATAAATAAAATTTATTGTCTATAAATTTAAAATCAGATCTAGTGACACCACGACACTTTAAAGCTTTATGAGCTTTTTTTGCTAAATCTAAAACTTCCTTGTATTTTTTATCTGATAAATTTGCTGGCATAAGATGCTCTGTTTGAGCAGATTTAAAATACTTAGCTTTATAATCATAGAATTTTCTTTTTGGTTTCAATTCTATTGCACCTAAAGATTTTCCGTTAATAACAGCAACTTGAATTTCTTGTCCACCAATAAAATTTTCAACTACTAGTGTTTTATATTTTTTTATCAATTCGTTTACATTTTTTCTTAATTCTATAAAATTTTTGCATATTTTTACTCCAATGCTTGACCCTTCATTTGATGGTTTAAGAACTAGTGGATATTTAAGGCCTTTTTCTATTATATTTTTTTCTTTTAAAATATTAAGATAATTAATTGGATTCAGCTCAATATATACAGGAGTTCTAATTTTACTTTTCTTAAAAGCTTTCTTAGAAATTATTTTATTCATAGAATTCATTGAGGATAATATACCTGAATGAGTATACGGAATTTTAAAATATTCAAAATAACTTTGAGCTACACCGTCTTCACCGTCTCTTCCATGTAAGGCATTAAAAATTAGATCTACTTTGTAATTTTTAATTTTTTTAAAATCTTCTTTTGCGGGATCAAAATTTAAGACTTTATGTTTTAATTTTTTAATAGCATACGAACATGCTTTACCTGATTTTAAACTTATTTCTCTCTCGCTCGATGTTCCGCCACAAACTACCAAAATTATTTTTTTTTTCATTCTTAATCTACTTATTATAGCCAATTATTTTTATTTCTAATTCTAGGTTAATTTTAGTTTTTTGATAAACAGTTTTTTTAACGTTATTTATTAATTCTTCTAAATCTTTTGATGTCGCATTTCCGTTATTAACAAAAAAATTACAATGCTTGTCTGATATTTTTGCGTCCCCTACTTTAAAATTTTCACAGTTAGATTCTTTGATTAATTCCCAAGCTTTTTTACTTTTTGAATTTTTAAAAGTACTACCGCATGTTTTGATTTGACTTGGCTGTGAGTTTTTCTTTCTTTCTACCATTGCTTTTTGTTTTTCTTCAATTAACTGTTTCGTGGAATGTATTCCTTTTAGCTTAACACTTGTGACTAGTAAATTTTCCTCAAGATTAGTGCTCCTGTAAGAAAATTTTATATCTTTCGCTAAAATTTCTTTTGAAATACCATGTATATCAATTGCATTAATTGAGTGAAGTATTTGAGAAATTTCATAACCATAACACCCTGTATTCATTCTCACAGCACCTCCAATTGAACCTGGGATACACGCTAAAAATTCCAGTCCAGTTAATGAATTATTTGACGCAAAATCAGCAATTTTTTTATCCTGCACTGCCGCACCAACTTCTATTATATTTTTTGAATACATTTTTATATAGGAAAATGCTGAACTCAGTTTTATTGTAATTCCTTTAATTCCACCGTCCCGTATGAGTGTATTTGAACCGGCTCCTATAATTGTAAACTTTGCTGGCTTAAGCTTTTCTAAAAAAAAAACAATGTCTTCTATGCTATCAGGTTTAAAGAGCACATCAGCTGGCCCCCCTAGATTAAACCAACTGTAGTTAGATAATTTTTCATCTATCAAAATTCGTTTTCCAAATTTTATTTTTAAGTCTTCTGTGATCATGCTCATAGATTATCTTTAAGATTGTACATCCATTTTGAAATAGAGCCAGCTCCCATGCCTATGACTATTTCATCGCTTGTTAAATTTTTTCTAAAATATTTTGTTAAATCTAACTCATCTCTAATAACAATTACTTGGGTTTTAGAAAACTTTGAAATTAATTTAGCAAATTTAACTTTATTGTATTTTTTATCTACAGCTTCTCCAGCTGAGTAGACAGGGCATAAAATTACTTGGTCAGTATTTTTAAAACATGATATAAATTCTGAATTCAAAGTTCTTACTCTTGAATATCTGTGAGGTTGAAATACAGTAATAATTTTTCTCTTTGGTACCACTTTTCTTATTGCTTCCAATACAGACTTTATCTCTGTTGGATGATGGGCGTAATCATCATAAAATTCTATTTTATTCTTTTTAAATACTTTTGTTAATCTTCTTTGAACTCCCGTAAAATCTTTTAGTGCTTTTTTTATAATTTTTATTTTTAAGCCTAAATGTATGCATAAAGATATAGCTGCAGTAGCGTTAAGCACATTATATTTACCGATTAGATTTAATGTAATATTCTTTATATGTAGGTTTTTTGGGCCAGTATTTTTAATTTTTAAATCAAATTTTGTATGGTCCTTTAAATATCTAGGGTTACAAATTTGATAGTTGGCTTTCTTATCAAATCCATAGGTAAAATAATTTCTTGTTTTTAGTTTTTTTAATATTTTTTTTATACTAAGGTCATCCAAACAGAGAAATGCTTTTCCAATAGGAGGAGTTTTTTCAACAAATGTTATAAAAGCTTTTAACAAATTATTAAAATTTTTATAAAAATCTAAATGTTCTTTATCAACATTGGTTACAATAGAATAGTTAATTGGTACTTTTAAAAAACTACCGTCCGACTCATCTGCCTCTACGACAGCCCATTCACCTTTACCTAATTTAGCATTGTTTTTTAATGAATTAATAACTCCACCGTTAATGATTGTTGGATCTAATTTTGCTTGCGAAATAATTTTAGCTACGAGTGAGGTGGTAGTAGTTTTACCGTGCGATCCTGTAATAATAATATTTTTTTTTAAATCAATTATATTTGCTAGCATTTCTATGCGGTCATAAAAGGGTATATTTTTTTTTTTTGAATACGATAGTTCGATGTTATCGTTTTTTATTGCTGAAGATTTAACTATAATTGTTGCGTTGAAAATATTTTTTTTAGAATGGCCTTTTAAGATTCTAATACCTAATTTTTTACAGTTATCTGTATTTTTATTTTCTTTTATATCGCTACCTTGTACGTTGAATCCCATGGTTTTCATTATTTGAGCTAAACCACTCATTCCTATGCCACCTATCCCTATAAAATGTATAACTTCTTGTTTCCCTATTTCAATTTTATTCATTTTTTAAACTCTCAATTACTCTATTAATTTTTAAAAATACTTCTTTATCAGAGTGATTTTTTTGTTTTTCAGTTATTTTGTTTAATAATTTTTTATCTTTATAAAATGATTCTATCAAAGAAAATAGTTTTTCATTCACTTCTGTTTCTTTAACAGAGTAGCTATAACCTTTTTTTTCAAAATAAATTGCATTTTTATCTTGATGCTTGTCTGCTGCATACGGATATGGGATGGTAATAAAGGGTATGTTACAGTTTATTAATTCAGCTGTTACTGACGAACCAGCTCTTGTTATGGTTAGATCTGCTTTTGTAAAGTATTCTAGTATATTTTTAGTAAAATTAAATAACTCAAAGTCAAAATTTAAATCTCTATATATTCTATTTAGTTCTTCAGTTTGTGATTCAATACATTGTTGAAAAATTTTTATTTTAACATTTTTTTGTATGCATTTTTTAAATACTGTAGGTAATAATTCTCCAAAAGATTTTGCTGCTTGGCTACCTCCTAAAACTAAAATACTTAATATTTCTGACTTAAATTGATTATTTTTTTTAAAATTTAAAATTTCTTCTCTAATTATGTTGCCGGTAACGATTATTTTATGTTCATGTTTATTTTTAATCCCAACAATCTCACTATAAGAAACAAAAATTTTAAAAGCAAGTGGAAGTAAATACTTATTGCTTTTACCTATTTGAATATTATTTTCATA
>TARA_B110000967_G_scaffold103750_1_pt1 | contig 12926 bp, 15 predicted proteins | sample TARA_B110000967 | Tara Oceans TARA_B110000967 (sample SAMEA4397903) | marine metagenome | biome: Polar Biome; feature: [DCM] deep chlorophyll maximum layer (ENVO:01000326); material: water (ENVO:00002006), including particulate matter (ENVO:01000060) such as... | depth 35 m
CAAAACTCTCCGTTTAAAAAAAGCGGAGCTTGGTCTAGAAAAGAAGGTCAATCAGAAACAGGTGGATTAAATGAAAAAGGAGTTGCGGCTTATAGGAAAGCAAACCCTGGATCTAAACTACAAACAGCAGTTACAACTAAACCTTCAAAATTAAAGAAGGGTAGTAAAGCGGCTAATCGTAGAAAGTCTTTCTGTGCTAGAATGAGCGGCGTAAAGGGTCCTATGAAAAAGCCGAATGGGAAACCAACAAGAAAGAAGCTAGCCTTAGATAAATGGAATTGCTAAAATAATAATATAATGAAATCTAAAGGACTAGGTGACACAGTAGAAAAAATAACTAAAGCTACAGGAATCAAAACTGCAGTAGATGTAATATCTAAAGGTTTAAACATTCCGTGCGGGTGCCAGCACAGAAAAAACAAATTAAACGAAATATTTCCATATAAAAAATAAAACAAAACAATGAGTTACAATTTAACACCAATAACGGCGAAGATTAAAAGAACTACCAAAGGCGGTATTACACAGCCTCTACTAAACGTAGGAGGACCTGTAAAAATGAAAGCATCTGTTCCAGCTCCAGCTAAAAATAGCCGCAACAGGCAAAAAGCAAATGAAAGCAGACAGAAATCTAGACATGCTTCCGATCTCCAAAAAGCAGAAGCAATTAAAGCTAATAAATTAAAAAAAGCTAACGAGCTATCTTCTAAAGAATTCATTTACAATAAAAGAGGAAGAAAAGTAAAAAATCCAGATTACAAAACCCCTGAAACTACGACAGCTGCAGTAACCACGAAAAAAAATAAACCTTACGTTAAAAAAGGAGGCAAGGCAACAGGTAATCTGAAAGATTACAAACTCAACAGTCAAGCTCGTAGGGATGAATACACAGCTAGAGGATGGAAGCAAGATGATACTACTAAGGTAGCTAGGAAAAAAGCTGAAAAAGTTAATACTCTTACAGCAAAACCTGTTTCAATAGACAATAAAATTTCTGCTGATCCCCCAAAAGTTGCTGCTAAAAAGCAAACGTTTGGAAATACAACTGTTAAAGCTCCTAAATCAAAAACTGAAGTTAGAAAAACAGCTAAAATAAATAAAAAATTATCACAAGCGGCAGAGGCAAGAGCTGGAGGTAACGAAAAGAAAGCTTTAAGAAAAGAAAAAGCAGCAATGAGAAAAGCAGCTAGATTAGCTAAAAAAAATAAGTAATTGAAAAAGATACTACAATGGCTATCAGGTGGCGTTATCAAAGAGATTGGTAACGCTATCGATAAGCTTACAACAACCGAAGAGGAAAAGCTTGAAATAAAAAAGCAGGTTCAACAGATACTAGAAGACGCGGACACTAAAGCTCAAGAGCAAGTTAGTGATAGATGGAAGTCTGACATGCAATCTGACAGCTTCTTAAGCAAGAACATAAGACCTATGGTTTTAATATACTTAACTGTTATATTTTCATCACTAGCTTTCTTTGACGGTAATGTAGGGTCATTTAAAATAGCTAAAGAATATATACCAATATTCCAAACACTATTAGTAACCGTTTACGGTGCTTATTTTGTAGGAAGATCTTGGGAAAAAACAAAATCAATAATAAAGTAAATAATAAAAAATGGGACAATTTAACAATCAACCAGACTTTGGAACAAATGCGTTTCCAGTTGTTGCAGGAACTACAAATGTTAGAAACTGCGCATTATATCTAGGTAGCGGAGGAAATATAGAGGTTACCTTAATGGGGTCGCCAAATATTCCAGTGGTATTTAAAAACATTCCGAATGGCAGCTTTTTGCCATGCATAGTTAATACTATTGTAACAGGAGCTAATACTACTGTTGCGGATATTGTAGCTATTCAATAATGAATTGGTCTGCAATATTAAACGGGGTTTGGTGGCCAGATAGAGATGACACAGGAATCCCCTGTAATACTACGGCCCAACCTGGAGGATTAGGCATAACAGATAACACTATAGCTTTAGATCCAGCAGGAGGAATAATAACTCTGCAATTTACAGCTTACGGTATACCAGATAAGCTTGAAATAATTCACGGTAATTCCAGCGGAACTAAAGTAGCGACAACGGGTATGGCTGCAAATTCGAACTCTGGGCCTTTTGATAATGTATACGGGACTGAACCTTCTAATGTTGTGCCTACGGAGGGGCAAACTTTTATTACGCAATTCGTTGGAGGCAGCAAAGGGACTATACCAGACAGAGGGATTGAATACGCTCAAGCTACCGGAATTGCAAATCCTTTAGTTTCACCTTACCAACAATTAGTGTGGTGGATTTATACTCCAGCTGATTATCAGACAACCCCATTCGTTACAGTTAGAGCGACTGGACCTGACGGCACTCAATGGCAGTTTGAAAGGATATGCTAAATGAAAAAGTAGTTATTAGCCAAAATACGTGATTAATAATATAAGTAATAACAATTAAATCAAATAAAATGTCAAAAAAGTTAACACAAGAAGAATTAAAAGGATTACAAGAAGCAGTGAACGCAATGAACGGTATTCAATTGCAAATAGGAGGCATAGAAGCTCAGAAGCATGAGCTGCTACATTCTATGGAAGACGCTAAGGTAAAACTTGCAGAAGTCCAAAAGCAATTAGAGGAAGTATACGGTCAAGTATCTGTAGATATCCAAACAGGTGATATCAAAGAAGAGGAAGTTGATACGAAAAATTAGTATCGGCAGAGACTATAAAACTGACGCCATGCACTATTCTGTTGGACAGGAAGTGTATGGTGGTCATATTATAGCTAATATAATTGAAGAAGATTCAAAGTACTCAATATATATAAAGAAAAAAGATGAGGTTCTACCTTGGAAAGATTTTAATAAAAATATGGCTATTGCCATAGAATATGATCTCCAGTATTAATGAAGTCTCTATATGATTTTATTATAGAACCAGTAGGAGAAAGATACAACAACAAAAAAAATATAGAAGGTAACGAGCTTATTTTAAATACTGAATTGCATAACCATAATTACTCAAATAGAGTTGGTAGAGTAATAGCAGTACCCTCTGAAATTAAAACAGATATTGAAGTTGGTGATGAGGTAATAGTCCATCACAATGTGTTTAGACGTTTTAAAGACATTAGAGGCGTTGAAAAAAACAGTAAGTCTTATTATAAGGACAATATTTATTTTGCTGATGACGGGCAGGTTTACGCCTACAAGCGTTGCTGCGGATGGATGAGCAGAGAAGGTTTTAACTTTGTTAAACCAATTAAAGAAACAAAGATGTTTTCAACTGACTTCGAAAAAGAGGGTGTTGGAATTTTATATAGTAAGGATCCAGAGCTGCAAAGCGTAGCTGAAGGAGACTTAATTGGCTTTAAGCCAGGGGCGGAATATGAATTTGTTATCGATAAAGATAGAGTTTATAGAGTACCCACCAAATCAATTACAATCAAATATGAACATCAAGGAAACGAAGAAGAATATAATCCAAGCTGGACATAGAGCAGTTGAGGAATTAATAAAGGTAGCGGGAGAAAAGATCGTTGACTCAGGTGAAGATATATCAGCTGACAGACTTAAGAATGCTGCTGCCACAAAGAAGCTCGCTATATTTGATGCCTTCGAAATACTTACTAGAATACAAGAGGAGGAGGATATGCTGAACAACAAGCCTAAAGAAGAAGTTGAGAAAAAAGCTTTTAAAGGGTTTGCTGAAAAACGATCTACATAATGTACGAGCAATCATTATATAAAATAATAACCCCTGTTAAACTAACTACAATATCTAGGCTAAATAAAGCTAAGAAGTGGGAATATGGTTATAACAAAGAACACGATTTAGTTGTTATAAGCAAAACAGGACAGATAGGTGATATATATAATATACAAAATCTAAAAATAGCATTACCTAAGACACCGTCTAAAGTAGACGAAGCTAATAACAAATGGAAAGCTGAAGAATATCCTAAAGAATTAAAGTCAGTAACAAGTATATTTGACTGGAGGGAATATCCTGAAGATTTTCAAAATAAATGGGAACCCTATATAGATGAGCAATTTAAAAGACGCGACGAAGGCCATTGGTTCAATAATAAGAGTATGGCTACTTACATTACTGGTACTCATTTTATGTACCTGCAGTGGAGCAAAATTGATGTTGGGCGACCAGACTTTAGAGAAGCAAATAGATTATTCTTTATATTCTGGGAAGCTTGCAAAGCAGACAGCAGATGTTACGGCATGTCATATCTCAAAAACAGACGTTCTGGATTTTCGTTCATGGCATCCGGAGAGACTGTCAACATGGCCACTATATCAAGTGATGCACGGTTTGGGATATTGTCCAAATCTGGCTCCGATGCGAAGAAAATGTTCACGGATAAAGTCGTACCCATATCTGTCAACTACCCGTTCTTTTTCAAACCAATACAAGACGGAATGGATAGACCGAAAACGGAATTGGCGTACAGGATACCAGCATCAAGACTCACAAGAAAATCAATACAAAACAAACAAAGCGTCGAAGTCCTCGAAGGCCTCGATACCACAATAGATTGGAAAAACACTGGCGACAACTCCTATGATGGAGAAAAATTAAAATTACTAGTACACGATGAAAGTGGAAAGTGGGAAAGACCAGATAATATATTAAATAACTGGCGAGTAACAAAAACGTGTTTACGATTAGGTTCTAGAATTATCGGTAAGTGTATGATGGGTTCAACCTCAAATGCCTTAGATAAAGGAGGAGCTAATTTTAAAAAGTTATATGGAAATTCTAGTGTAACAAAAAGAAACAGAAACGGGCAAACAGCTTCTGGTTTATATTCTTTATTTATTCCAATGGAATGGAATTATGAAGGGTTTATAGATGAATACGGAATGCCTGTATTCAACACACCTAAGGAAACAATATTGGGTCCATTAGGAGACGTTATAGACGTCGGAGTTATAGAACACTGGGATAATGAAGCAGATGGTTTAAGAGGAGACCAGGATGCTTTAAATGAATTCTATAGACAGTTCCCGCGCACAGAGGAGCATGCTTTTAGAGATGAAACAAAAAACAGTATATTTAACTTAGTTAAGATATACGAGCAAATAGATTATAACGAAGATCTTGGTAATACAAATGTAGTTACTACTGGCAATTTTCAGTGGGCTAACGGAATTAAAGATTCAACTGTTATATTTACACCAAATCCAAGTGGAAGATTTAAAATATCGTGGGTTCCAAGTGGTGCTTTACAGAATAGACAAACAGTAAAGAATGGATTAAAAAGTCCAGGTAATGAGCACATGGGTGCATTTGGCTGTGATAGTTATGATATATCTGGAACAACAGATGGTCAAGGTTCCAAAGGAGCTTTGCATGGGTTAACTAAATTCAGTATGGAGGATCATCCAGTTAATACTTTCTTTTTAGAATATATTGCTAGACCTCAAACTGCTGAAATATTTTTTGAAGACGTATTAATGGCATGCATATTTTATGGAATGCCTATACTAGCAGAGAATAATAAACCTAGGTTATTGTACTACTTTAAAAGAAGAGGATACAGGGGTTATTCAATGAATAGACCAGACAAGCTTTGGAACAAATTATCAGTAACTGAAAGAGAAATTGGCGGTATGCCTAACTCGAGTGAAGATATAAAGCAAGCTCACGCAGCGGCTATCGAAACGTATATTGACAAACACGTTGGTTTACAATCAGATGGACAATATGGAGCAATGTATTTTAATACAACGCTAAACGATTGGGCAGGATTCGATATAAATAAACGAACAAAGTTTGATGCCGCAATAAGTTCGGGGTTAGCGATAATGGCTTGTAATAGACATTTATACCACCCAAGACCTCAAGTAGAAAAGAATAAAATAAATTTAAAAATAGCTAAATACACCAACACTGGTGGTTTATCAAAAATAATGAAAAAATAAAAATATGGCTACCACTCCTATAACAAGTTATTTTCCAAGCCAAATAGCTAGTGACCAAGAAAAAATGTCATTAGACTACGGGACCACTATTGGTAGAGCTATAGAAAATGAATGGTTTAGTTCCGATAATGGGAACGGCAGGTTCAAAAGTAACCAAGCAACCTTTCATAATCTTAGATTATACGCTCGAGGAGAGCAGCCGATTCAAAAATATAAAGATGAGTTATCAATCAACGGTGATTTATCATACTTGAATTTAGACTGGAAGCCTGTGCCAATTATACCTAAATTTGTAGATATAGTTGTTAATGGAATTTCAGATAGACAATTTGATATAAAAGCATACTCTCAAGATCCATACGGCGTTAACAAAAGAACTAAGTATATGGAATCTCTTATTAGAGATATGCAGACTAAAGAATTAAATGAATTTGCTAAAGCAGAATTTGGGGTTAATTTATTTGAAAACAACCCTGAAGATTTACCTAAAAATAAGGAAGAGCTAGATTTACACATGCAACTAAGTTATAAGCAGCAAGTTGAATTAGCAGAAGAGCAGGCTTTAAATGTTTTATTAGATGGTAATAAATATGATTTAACTAAAAGACGCTGCAATTATGATTTAACCGTAATAGGTATTGGAGCCGTTAAAAACACTTTTAGCAAAGCAGAAGGAGCTTTGGTTAATTATGTGGATCCCGTAAACTTAGTGTGGTCTTACACTGATTCTCCATATTTTGATGACATATATTACGTAGGGGAAGTTAAAGCAGTTCATTTAAACGAACTTAAAAAAGAATTCCCTCATTTAACTAATGATGATCTACAAAAAATAGCAGGTCAAAATACAAGCAACAATGGTTTTTATGACAGAACCCTTAGTAATTCGGATTATGACGATTCAAATACTGTTCAGGTTCTTTACTTTAATTACAAGACTTTTTCAAATGAAGTTTACAAGGTTAAGGAAACCGCTACAGGAGCAGCTAAAATAATTCCTAAAACAGATGAATTTAATCCACCTGAAGAATTATATGAGGAGTACGGGATAACTAAGTTATCTAAATCCTTGGAAGTTGTTTATGAGGGAGTAAAAGTTTTAGGCGGGGAAATGCTTAAGTGGGAATTAGCAAAGAATATGATTCGACCTAAAAGTGATTACACTAAGGTTAAGATGAATTATAGCATCGTGGCGCCTAGAATGTATAGAGGCAGAATAGAATCAATAGTAAGTCGTATAACCGGTTTTGCGGATATGATTCAATTAACTCACTTAAAGTTACAACAAGTAATGTCAAGAATGGTGCCAGATGGTGTTTATCTTGATGCAGATGGTTTAGCAGAAGTAGATCTTGGTAATGGAACTAATTACAATCCGCAAGAAGCGCTTAATATGTTTTTTCAAACAGGTTCTGTTATAGGTAGATCGTTCACTCAAGATGGTGATATGAATCCTGGTAAAGTGCCAATACAAGAAATTACAACTGGGGCTGGAGGGCAAAAAATGCAAAGCTTAATAACCAACTACAACTATTACATGCAAATGATAAGAGATGTTACTGGGTTAAATGAAGCAAGAGACGGTAGTACACCAGACGCTAGAGCTTTAGTTGGGGTGCAAAAAATGGCCGCAGCAAATTCTAATACAGCAACAAGACATATATTGGACGGTAGCTTATATCTAACGTCAGATTTATGCGAAGGATTATCATTAAGGATATCAGATATACTAGAATACTCACCTACAAGGGAAGCGTTTATACATAAGATAGGTAATCAAAATGTGGCAGTGCTTGAAGAAATGAGTGATCTGTACTTATATGACTTTGGTATATTTATTGAGCTTCAGCCAGACGAAGAGCAGAGAGCGGTTCTTGAAAACAACATTCAAGCTGCTGTTCAAAGTGGTCTTATAGACTTATCTGATGCAATCGATCTACGCGAAATTAAAAATATTAAGTTAGCTAACCAGTTACTTAAATTGCGCAGAACAGAAAAGCAAATGAAGGATCAGGAAATGCAACAGCAGAATATACAAGCTCAAGCTCAAGCAAATGCTCAGGCTCAGCAAGTAGCTGCTCAAGCGGAGATACAAAAAGGTCAAGCCTTGATACAACAAAAGATTGCATTAGAACAAGCAAAGGCGGAAATAGACCATCAAAAGCTTATGAGAGAAGCTACGCTTAAGAAAGAATTGATGCAATTAGAATTTGAAATGAATATGCAGCTTAAAGGTATTGAGGTTCAAGGTCGGAAAACTGAAGTAACAGATAAAGAAGATAGAAAAGACGAAAGAACTAAGCTACAAGCTACACAACAGAGTGAATTAATAAATCAAAGACAGAATGATTTACCTCCAAAAAACTTCGAATCCAGCGGAAACGATATACTTAGCGGAGATTTTAACTTAGGTTCCTTTGGGCCTAGGTAATAATAATAATAACAATTATATAATATTTTATCATGGCAGAAGAACAAGAACAAGAAATTCCTGTAGTAGCGGAAGCTCCTCAAGAGGAACAAAAACCATTGTCGTATGATGATGGCGTCATTAGAGTTAATCTAGACGAATTAAATAAACCAGCAGAAGAGGTCGTAACGACACCAGATGTGGTTGTAAATGAAGTAATTGAAGCTCCTGTGGAAGCGGTAGAGGAAACACCTCAGCATCCAGAGCCTGTTCAAGTTGAAGAGTCTTTTATTGAAGAGATAACAAACGAAGAAGTTCAAGAACAAGTAGAAGATCTTCAAGAAGATGTACACGAAGCTCTCGCTGAACAACAAAATTCAGGAATTGAATTACCAGATAATATACAGAAGGTAGTTGAATTCATGAATGATACAGGCGGAAGCTTGGAAGACTACGTAAAACTTAATACTGATTATGCTTCTTTAAATGAAGGACAACTATTAAGGGAATACTACGAGTCAACTAAACCGCATTTAGACAGGGAAGAAATTGACTTCTTAATGGAAGATAACTTTTCGTATGACGAAGAGCTAGATGAGGATAGAGATATACGTAAAAAGAAAATAGCACAGAAAGAAGAGTTAGCAAAAGCTAAAAATCATCTAGAAGGGTTAAAAACAAAATATTACGACGAAGTAAAAGCTGGGGTAAATTTAAACCCAGAGCAACAAAAAGCGGTTGAATTTTTCAATCGATATAGTAAAGAAAGCGAAGCAGCAACTAAAGTAGCTGAAAGTCAAGTGTCTGTATTTAAGAACAAAACAGAAAAGCTTTTTACCGATGATTTCAAAGGTTTTGATTTCAACGTTGGTGAAAAGAAATTCCGTTTTAAAGTAAACAATGCAGACCAGGTTAAAGACACCCAAAGCGATATCAATAATTTGGTCAAGAAGTTCTTGAACGACAAAAATGAAATGAGTGACGCAGCAGGTTATCACAAGTCTTTATTTACAGCTATGAATGCAGACAAGATTGCAAACCATTTTTATGAGCAAGGCAAGGCCGATGCAATGAAAACAAGTGTACAGAAAGCTAAAAACATTGATATGGGTCCTCGAGGCACTCATGAGAAAGTCAGTGACGATAGCGGATTCTCTGTAAAAGCAGTTCCGTCAAAAAGCACCAACAAGTATGGCTTCAAAATTAAAAAATAATAACTAAAAACAAAAAATTATGGCCGCAGCAGGTTCATTTACTGGGAGCGCAGGAGCATTAGCTCACTTAGTCCCACGACCAACACAAACATTATTTCAAGACAACTACTTAACACTAGCTGACTTAGACTTTACACAACAATTCTTACCTGAGGTGTATGAAAAAGAAGTAGAGCGTTACGGAAACCGTACGATCTCTGGATTCTTAAGAATGGTAGGAGCAGAAATGCCAATGGCTTCAGACGTAGTAGTTTGGTCAGAGCAAGGAAGATTACACGCAGCTTACGATCCAGTTGAGACTACAGCTACAACAGTTATAATCCCAGCAGTTGGGGGAGTTTCTCAAAATGTTATTGGACCAGGAGCTACTATTGTAGTTGCTTCAGCTAATGGTTTAGTGGTAGAAAAAGCTTACGTGCAATCTGTTGCGACAGTTGCAGGCGTAGCTACATTAACGGTAACAGGATACGCAGCAGCAGCGATTACAGTGCATGCAGCCGCTAAAATCTTCGTATATGGTTCTGAATATGCAAAAGGAACATCTAACGCAGGAACTTCTGTTGATGCAGCTTTCGAGCAGTTTAATAACAAACCAATTATCCTTAGAGACAAGTATAATGTAAGTGGATCTGATACAGCTCAAATTGGGTGGGTTGAAGTTACTACTGAAGTTGGAACATCTGGATACTTATGGTATTTAAAATCTGAGCACGAAGCACGTATTCGTTTTGAGGATCAATTAGAAATGAGTATGTTGGAAGCTGAAAAGTCAGCTGCTGGTATTACAGTTGCAGACGCTAGCTTTGGCGGTGGAACAACTATTACTGGTTCTGATGGACTTTTTGCCGCACTTGAAACTAGAGGTCTTGTCTATACAGACTCTAACTTTGGTGGAGCAGCAGGTCTTGAAGACTTTGATGCTATCTTACAAGAACTAGATAAGCAAGGGGCAATTGAAGAAAACATGCTTTTCTTAGATCGTGCAACTTCTTTAGGCATTGACAATATGTTAGCCGCTCAAAATTCTTACGGTACTGGAGGTACATCTTATGGTGTATTTGACAACTCTGAAGATATGGCGCTTAACTTAGGATTTAGCGGATTCCGTAGAGGATCTTACGATTTCTATAAGACTGACTGGAAATACTTAAACGACGCCACTACTCGTGGATTAGTTGGAGATATCGAAGGTGTGATTGTACCAGCTGGAACTTCTACAGTTTACGATCAGCAATTAGGTAAAAATATTTCACGACCATTCTTACATACTCGTTACAGAGCTTCTGAAGCTGACGATCGTAAGATGAAGTCTTGGATTACTGGATCTGTTGGTGGAAACTATACAAGCGACGAGGATGCAATGAACGTTCACTTCTTATCAGAAAGATGTTTATGTGTACAAGCAGCTAACAACTTCGTATTATTGAAGAAAGTTACGGCTTAGTCAAAAGTAAATTAATGTAATTGTTACCCTCGTTGTATTAGCGGGGGTAATTATTACTTTTTAAAAATTATCTAATTATATTATATCATGGCAAAAAAAGCTACAGCACAGCAAGCAGAGGTTGCTCCTCAAGCAATTGAAAATACTTATGTAGAACCAGCAAAGGTTTCTGCACCTAAAAAAATTATACCGGAATTTGAATTTAAAGATAGAACATATTACCTAGCAACAGGTAAGTCTCCTTTAGTTTACACAATTGCGTCTAAGCATGGCAACAACAAGCCTCTATTATATTTTGACAAAGATTCAGGATATCAAAGAGAACTTCGATATGCAACAAACCAAAGATCCTGTTTTGTCGACGAACAAAAAGGGGAAGCTACATTAGGCCGTATTGTTTTCAGAGATGGAACATTAACGGTTAAAAAAGAGAATGTATCATTACAAAAATTACTTTCTATATATCACCCATTAAGTGGCATTATATTTAAAGAGTTAGATCCAGTACAAAGTTCCGTTGACGAATTAGATTGGATTGAATACGAATTAGAAGCGTTGAATGCTGCTAAAACACTTGACATCGATCACGCTGAAGCGATCCTAAGATCTGAATATGGTGAAAAAGTAACAACATTATCTTCTAGTGAATTAAAAAGAGATCTAATGATCTTTGCTAAAAGGAATCCAGTTTTATTTATTCAATTAGCCACTGATGACTCATTACAATTGAGAAACACAGGAGCTAAAGCAGTAGAGGCTGGCATCTTACAACTCTCAGGAGATCAACGTACATTCACATATGGCGATGGAAAAAGAAAGTTAATGACAGTTCCTTTTGATGAGCATCCTTATTCAGCATTAGCGTCTTACTTTAAGACAGATGCAGGTATGGAGGTTTACAAAACAATTTTAAAGAAACTTAAATAAGTTACCCTTTGTAGTGGTTAGGCCATCTTAAAGGTGGCTTAATTACTATAAATAATAAAAAAATACATTATGGCTGTAAGCGTAGATACTGTTTATCAAAGAGTATTGGCAATACTTAATAAAGAACAAAGAGGGTATGTAACCCCTCAAGAGTTTAATTTGTTTGCTAATCAAGCACAGAAAGATTTGTTTGAACAATACTTTTACGATATAAATCAATTCGGTCGAGTTCCAGGCAATAGCACGGAATACTCAGACATGCTCACCTTGCTTAATGAAAAAATTAATATATTCGAAGCAACTGTTCAACCAACCCGCCCAGGGCTTTTCTTTGTTCCCTCAGCGGATCAATATAGATTAGGAACAGTAATATATAAAAACACTACAACAAATTCTTTCGGTGTATCTACTACGGAGAATATAGAAGCGGAACGAATAAATGCAAATGAATTTTTGTATATAAACGCTTCTCCCTTAACCAAACCTAAAAATATTAGACCTGCATTCGTTTCAAACTCAAACGGAATCAGAGTGTACGGTAATTCTGAAATTACAGATGTAACTGAAGTTGAATTTAATTATATAAAGAAACCAGTTAAAGTAGAATGGAAGTACCAAATGGTATTTGGTGAAGCTTTATACGATTCAACTTATTCTGTGGATTTCGAATTGCACCCTTCAGAAGAAACTGAACTTGTAATTAAAATACTAGAGCTTTCTGGAATACTAATAAAAGATTTAGCTTTATATCAAGTAATGAATCAAGAAGAGCAGGAAACAATTCAACAAGAAAAAGCATAATATATGGGCTTAATAAACCAAACAGATGAACAGTACTACCTAGGTCCAGATAATGTTTGGAACAGTTGGGACGAAGATTACGGTAATTATCAATTTACCAGTATAAAAGATATTATAAATAACTTCATTATATCTTACGTAGGCGAAGAGAAGATCATACCTAAAGCAAAAAGAACCGACGTAGCATTTCATGCTCAGCG
>TARA_B110000967_G_scaffold158816_1_pt1 | contig 12919 bp, 8 predicted proteins | sample TARA_B110000967 | Tara Oceans TARA_B110000967 (sample SAMEA4397903) | marine metagenome | biome: Polar Biome; feature: [DCM] deep chlorophyll maximum layer (ENVO:01000326); material: water (ENVO:00002006), including particulate matter (ENVO:01000060) such as... | depth 35 m
CCCCTGCCCTCGCGATGTCGGACTGGATCGACGGTGAGTCCGAGATCGGGTACAACGCGATTCCCACGTTCGCCGTGGGCGGCGGTGGTGCGACCGACCGGGGCGGCGGGGACACCGAAAGCCTTGCCACAATCGAAGATGGATTGCGGGTTTTGGATCTGGTGGATGCCGACACGCCGCATGGCGGTCCTAAGTCTCCGCACGCGTGCGCGTACTGCGGCATCGATGACAAGTCGAGCGTGGTGCAGTGCGTTTCCAGTCAAAAGTGGTTCTGTAACTCCAAAAGAAACGGCCTGCCCGCGTCGTGTGCTGTGTACCACCTGGTGCGGAGCCGGAGCAACGAAGGTACGTGTGGACCAGGCTTTCCCAAATGTGACACACCGCCCGTTTTACCTCCAACGCCGGTGCCTGTGGAGGACCGAAGCTGGCGACTGTTGTCCACACGGTGTCCAATACACATACCGATTGCCACGACTGTAGTCCACACATCGTCCAATACACGTCCAATACACATACCGATTACCCTGACTGTTTACTCAGGCCACGTTACGAAAAACTGACCCTTTGTTTTACCCGTCGCAAGTGCGCCTACACGAAGACTCCCCGCTCGGCGACATGATCCTGGAGTGCTACCTGACCGGCAACCGGAACGTGTTCACGTTGGGGTTCGCGCCGTGCGTGAACGACGACGCGGTGGTTTTGTTGGCGCGTGATACCGCGATGAGCGCGAGCGGCGGCGGCGGCGGTGGTTTGAACGGCGGCAAGGCGGGTGTCGGCGCGGGCACTTCCAAAAACTCGTCCGCCTCGCAGTCGCAATACGCGCAGCAGGTGAAGGATTTACATTTAGACCTTACTCAATGGCAGCCTCTTGTGGAGGACAAAAAATTCCTGAACTGGCTCGTCAACGACCCGTGCGATAGCGACGTGAAACGAGCGTTAAGACTCACTTCAGGCCGGGTAAACAAACTGGAAGAGCTGTGGAAAACCGGCGCGGTGGAGAAAACAATCGAGGACGTGGAGTTACTGGACGACGCGTCGCAAAAAGCACAACCCGTCGCGCTGCGGTACGCGGACGCGTACCAGTACCAGAACGTGTTCGGTCCTTTGACGCAGCTAGAAGCGGAGCACGACAAGGCGCAGCGAGAGGCGCAATCGCGGGACGGCATCGCGGTTCGGTGGGACGTGGGTTTGAACAAAAAACGCGTGGCGTACTTCGCGCTCGCGAACGGCGACGGCGACGGCGACGCGAGCAAGCTGGGGATAGGGGAGGAGTTGGTTTTGAGACGAAGCGGGTATGACGCGAAGAACCCGGCGAAAAGAGAGAACTGGACCGCACGAGGGGTGGTGATTAAGGTACGGGCCTTTCCCAACCTAAATCCCGCCTCCCTGTTTGCCCATACTCGTACCAGAAGGGACTATTACTTCTGCCCTGACTGTTTATCCATACATCGCGATATACAAGACTGACACGTTTTTTTATTTATCGTAAGTTCACGGATGCGAACGAAGTCGGGCTTGAGCTCAGGGGGGTCGGCGCGCGGTCGGCGCCGACGGAACACACGACGAACTTTTCCGTCGATTTCGTGTGGAAGAGCACCTCCTTCGACCGCGCGCAGGCGGCGATGAAAAGCTTTGCCCTGGATGAGACTTCGGTCTCTGGTTATATATACCACCTGCTTCTCGGGCACGACGCGGCCACGCCGCCCCCCCCGGTTCCGGAGCAGTGGCTGAAAAACTACGACGTCAGCGCGCCTGGTTTGCCCACCTTGAACACGGTGCAGCAAACCGCGGTGCGCATGGCGCTGTCGCAGCCTCTATCACTGATTCAAGGCCCGCCTGGTACCGGGAAAACCGTGACGAGCGCGACGATCGTGTACCACCTGACCCGGCAAAACCAGGGCCAGGTTATCGTGTGCGCGCCCTCGAACGTTGCGGTTGATCAGCTCGCGGAGAAGATTGAGGTCACGGGTCTGAAGGTTGTCCGAGTAGCAGCGAAGTCGCGGGAAAACCTAAGCGAGCGCTCGCCGGTGGAGCACCTCACGTTACACTACCAAGCCGCGCACTTACGAAACGCCCCGGGGTACGCGGAGCTGGCGAAGCTGCAGCGACTCAAGGATGAGCTCGGCGAGCTGGATTCCAAAGACGAGCGGCGGTACCGCGGGTTGCGAAGGCAAGTCGAACACGAGATTTTGAAAGCCGCGGATGTGGTGTGTTGCACCGCGTCTGGCGCGGGGGATCCGCGGCTCGCCGAGTTTCGGTTCCGCCAAGTATTGATGGACGAAAGCACGCAAGCCACGGAACCTGAGACGCTGATTCCGCTGATCATGGGCGCGAAACGCGTGGTGATGATCGGCGACCATTGCCAGCTCGGGCCGGTGGTGACCTGCAAAGCGGCAAGGCAAGCGGGCCTCGGTCAAAGCCTGTTCGAGCGATTGATTCTTCTGGGCGTCTCCCCGTACCGACTGCAAGTGCAGTACCGGATGCACCCGTGCCTCAGCGAGTTCCCCAGCGACGTGTTTTACGAAGGCGCGTTGCAAAACGGAGTCGCCGCGTCGGAGCGCCTTTCCCCCGACGTCCAGTTCCCGTGGCCCAACGACAAGAAACCCATGATGTTCTGGTCGCACTTCGGCCAGGAAGAGCTCAGCGGGAGCGGTACGTCGTACCTGAACCGCCAGGAAGCGAGCGCGGTGGAGCAGGCGGTGACGCAACTGTTAAAATCGGGGGTGGAACCGCAAAACATCGGCGTCGTGACACCGTACGAAGGGCAGGTGCGTGTCGCGCGTTTCCCGAATCCAACGCCTCCCTGTTTTATCTCTCCGCTGGTGACTGTTGTGCATACATCGCGATATACGGGGCTGATACTTTCCTTTTTGCAATCACAGCGTCTGTTCGTGGTGAACCACATGCAACGCGTTGGTTCGCTGCGGCAGGAGCTTTACGCCGCCGTGCAAGTCGCGAGCGTGGATTCGTTCCAGGGCCGGGAGAAAGATTTCATCGTGCTTTCGTGCGTGCGAAGCAACGAAACAAGCGGGATCGGTTTTTTGAGCGACCCGCGCAGGCTCAACGTCGCCATGACGCGCGCGCGTCTTGGGCTGGTCATAATAGGCAACCCCAAAGCCCTCGCCAAGCAGCCGCTGTTTTACGATTTACTGACGCACTTCAAAAACAACGACGTTTTCGTGGAGGGTCCGCTGTCAGCGCTGGTGGAGTGCGCCACGCCACTCACGCCGCCTCGCGGGAAAGGCGGGTTCAGAAAAGGAAACGGCGAGTGGCGCGGGTACATCCCCGCGCTCGGTTCGAACCCCGATTTCAAACCGGCGGATCAAATCGAAGAGAAGGAAGTCAATTGGCCGTCGGGGGGTGGGGGGTACGCAGCTTGGAACGCGAATGCGGCGGCGCAATACGCATCCAGTGGAGATGGTGACGGTAGTACGTCGGGAGGGTACCAACACGCAACCGCTCCGGGGTCGCACGCCGGGCAGTACTCCATCTACTGATTTTTCAGCAGTACATTTTGTACAGCTGTGTCGGTAAAGAGTCGGCACGACTTAGTCGTGCCGACTCGACTCGGTCTAGAGAGACCTCTGCTGGTAGCCTAACATGTAAAAACAAAACACAATCGAGTCTCTCGACACACGTCATCAAATCTACTGCACACTTCCGCACAACCCGGCGCGCGGCGGCTGAGCGCGCGCCATGCTCCCGCGGCACCTCCGCGCCTCGGAACCGGGCGGGCCGAAGCCTAAGCTCCCCGAGAGTCACCGCCCAGAAGCGGCGGGCAGCGTGGCACCCGTAGTCTCGGTTTCGGCGGTCTCGAGCGCCACATCTTCGCGTCCTTCCCTGGAAAAGTTCGCGGACGCCGCGGGGCGGTCGGGGAGCGAGGGGGTGCGCCGTTCTACCCTACCGTCATTCGCGTCAGGGTCGCACGGGGACGACGCGGGTGATGACGATGCGGATGTACCCTCCACCCAGTGTCCGCAGATGGCCTTCGTCGGCGCGCGTGGAAGAACCCCGAACCTTTATTGGCACGCCCCCGATGAGAGCCAGTTGCGACGTCATCCCCGATTTATCGGTCTGCCACACGAGTCCCTCATAACGCTCGGGAGCGACGCGTCGTTCAAGTTCGTTCGGCAAGGCACAGAGTTGTGGGACGAGCTGCACGTTGGACGGCTGACTACCGGGTGCTTAACCGGCGCGCTGGGGTTCCAGGAGGACGGAGTTGGCAGACAACTGGGAATGGGAAACCGAGGCGGGTCGCACGGGCCTATGCTGGGCGCGTTTCACCGGCTGCGACAAGGCGCGATGATTTTCGATTCGGGCATGCCAATCCCCAAAGAGAATTCTGTAAACTCACAGGTCGTGCAGAAATTCAACGAACAGGAAAACAAGTTAGGCCCGTTGTTTCCAATCGACACAAACGGCGCTGAGAATCAGTTTGCGGTAAACACCAACACGTCGCCGTCGCAAAAAGCGGGGGGCTCGTCTACGTGCGGGAAGAAAAACGCGCGGCGGAAAAAAGCAAAACTAAAATCTCCCGGCGCCGACGAGAAGGAAACGCTGGTTGTTGACGCAAACGCGGTGCACTCCAACGAATCAATCCAGTCATACTCTCGGTGGCTCACCCGTCGGGACCCGCACTCCAAAGCCGCCGCCCAACGAGGCGAAGGCGGCGTGCGCATGGCGTGGGGCAGCGCGCAGGTACGGCCTTGGGCCTTTCCTAAATCCAGACACTGTTTCAAGCCCCTCTGTGACTATTTACTGTTTACTACATACATCACAAATAGAATGTTTGCCTATATAGTACACCCACACTCAAGACTCAAGACTGACACTTTTCGTTCACATTCACAGGAGCACGGCACGTTCGCGACGTTGATGCTTCACCACCCCACCTCCGTGGCGGAAGAGGTTGGTTTGTGCGTGGTGGACCACAGCGCCATACCGGCTGCGTGGAACTTAGGCGCGCTGCCCCCGATGGGTGCGTCGCCGGATGGGATAATCACCATGGACACGGCCTGGTTCAAAGGGAAGAAACAAGGAGCGCCGACGCGTGAACGTCTTGTGGTTGAGGTCAAGAACTCGTCGCCGTTCCGGAAGCACGGTAACGGCGCTACATTCGAAGTCACCGACCGGGACCCGTACGACCACCCCCCCCCGTACCACATGCCGCAGCTGCAGATGGAGATGCTGGCGTGCGGCGTAACAGGCGGTTTGTTGTGCATGCAAAGCGCGACGCGCGGGGTTCGGGTTTTTTACGTAAAAAGGGACGACGATTACGTCGCCGCCATGCTCGGTGTGATTTCCGACTTGTACACGCAATACGTGCTGACCCACACGACCCCGCCTGAAAACACGTTCAACCATCGGAAAGACCACCAAGCCCTGGTCAGGGCCACGAAGCGAATCGCGGCGAAGTGCGTTTTGGTGGAAGAAATCGCGCACCGACAGTTGCCGGGAGAGGCGTACGATACGCGGGCGTTTGTGTGACACGAAAAGAGTCTCAAGAAAGAGCGCGGCGAACTCGGAGTGACGAACTCCATAGACTGCGAATACCGGCGTATTGACGGCAGCGTTTCAGATAGCGTAATATTTTTATTCTTTAAACCAGGAAAATTTGCCTGGCACTAGGGTAGGTTGAGCTTTATTTACCCTACTGGCACGTACTACTACGTACTCGACCCTAGTGTACGCATCACGAGTTCGAACCACACCTCCTTTCGGGGTTGGCTCGTCTTTAATTTAACTCACCAACACCTCCTCGTGTTACTTCGACTCACGCCACGGCTGTTTTCAGCCGCCCTCGCCCCCCCACTTTCGACACCTCAGGCACCGACAAAAGCAACGTCCCCACGGACAAAACGCACATCACCGCCAAAGTCCCAAACAGCGCCCCCCAGCCGTACGTGCTGGCGATCCACGCGGTGAGCGCGCCTTGAAGCACGGCGCCGACGCTGCCTGCGCCGTTGACCAACCCGGACGCCGTGCCCAGCACTTCGCCGCCGTACCCGGCGGCTTCGCACGTGTCCGCGATGGACGAGCTTCCCAACAAGGCGTCGGGGCCGGCGACGAGCAGCCCTATCGTGGCCATCACGAGCCCGTTGATCACTGGTCCCATTTGGCTGGCTTGTTGGTAAAAAAGCACCGCGATTGCCAACGCGGCGCACATGTACGCGCCCAAAACAGTTCGCCGCCCTGCGAAGTACTTGTCCCCAATCACTCCAGTCGCCACGCCACCAGCGACGCCGCCGAGGTCGAACAGACAGGACATGTACCCAGCCGCGGCGACGCCCATGCCGCACTCTCTGGCGAGGTAAAAGGGCAGCCAGAAAATCAAACAGTACCGGACGATTTTAACGAAAAAGTACGAAGCCATCAACGCGCCTAGCTTCGGAATCCGAAGCACCTCCGCCATGCCCACGGGGGGGCGCCAGTCGCAATCGCCGACCACGACTGGAGGGGCGTTTTTGGGGGTTTTGGAGGCGGACGTACCAGTGGGGTTTTTCTTTCCGGAATCGCCGTTTTTGTTTTCAGTATTTTGACCGCCGTTTTCACTACGAACACCGGTCTCAACAACCTTCGCCTCTAGTTTGCACCACGGCGGGTCGATTTGAATGAAGTTCAGGCCGATACATGCCGCTAGGGAAAACACCGCGGGCAGAACCACGGCGAAGCGCCACCCCACGGTTCCCAACAGAAACGCCGCCAGCGCCGTTGACAGAACCCCGCCCACTTGTTGCGACGTCGCCCAAACCCCCATCGCGGTGCCTCTTTGGTTCGGGGCGAACCACGGCGAGAGGATCTTTACGTGTAACGGGTACGCCAGTGATTGCGCCACGCCGTTCACCCCCCACGCGAACGCCAAGAGAACCGGATTGGACGTAAACGCGAACGCGCAACACGCGAGCGTCGCTAGCGCGTACCCCGCTACTAACATTTTCTTAGCGCCCAGCCGGTCCCCCAAGCTGGGCAAGACCAACTGCCCTATGGCGTACAAACTGAGAAAAGCGCTGTCGATGCCTGCAATGGCGCCGGTGCTCAAACCAAGCGCGTCCTGCATCGGCGCCTTGACCACGCTGAACGGCTTCCGCACGAAGTAGACTGATAAATACGTAAGGAACAGGGAAACCAAGGTTCGGGTTTGCAGCGTCGTGACCTTGGCGGGGGCGAAATCGTAGCCGAAAGGTTTTGCTGCTGCAACGGTCTCTTTGTCATCGTCGGTTGCGACAGCAGGGTTTCCGGTGCAGTTCGGAGCGTCGTCACTCGCCGAGACAGACCTCGTGCGGAGCTGTGCACCGCGCGCCGCATTTTGCGACAGTCGAGCGCCAGTGCGTTTATTGGCCGATCCTGGAACCGTCACAGGGGAAGCCGCGGGTTTGGACGAAGAGCCAAGGCGCGACGACCGCCGCGCCGGAGTCGTGATACCCGTACGCACATGCATACTCAAAGACGCGCGCATTCAGACCCCTCCACACGACACCTTGCGCGGCATCGCTCTGAGATACCGTTACTGCACTCTCACAAATATGAAGATCGAAAAGCGCGCCGCAGAAGGTAAAAAAAAAAAATTGCCCGGCGTTAAAACGCGCTGGAGTAGCAGCGTGAGCTAATAGACCGGATTGAGTGCTGAAGCACTCCATGGACACTGGTCTGAGACAATAGACACCAAGGGTGCTAAAAGTACTCTTGACAAAACTCGAGACCTTTCCTTAAAATCCTACTTCTTCTCCTTCTTGCACACCTTCTTGTGCTCCGGCCAGTGTTTCTCCTGGCACTCCCTGCTGCAGTAGTGCGCCGCTTTGCACCTTGCGCAGTGCCTCATCTTTTCAACCTCGCTGTCCACTGAACTTTTCAGGGCTCGGCAGTTGTCGCACTGCTGGTGTCTGTGCGTGGTTTTCAAGCCGTAGTGCGAACTGTGGTCGTCGGGTATGTCATTTTGCGTGAACGCCTCGCGCGCGTTGTCCAGCGCGCCGTCCAAAGGCTCGTCGCTCACCTTGTGGTCCGGGGGGAGGTTGAAGTTCAGTATGTAGCGCCTGTTGAGTTCGTGGCTTTCCAGCACGAAAACGTTGTAATCCGGGCGTAAAATCCGCGCGTCTTCGGCCCATTGCGACAGCCCGAACGCCTCGGTGAACATATCAACCTTCATCTTCGCGTACACGCCTTTGTGGTCGCCTCGTGTGGACTCCTCCACTTGTCGTTGCGTCGCAAGCATGGACATGCTCCCGTCGTGGTACATGTTCCCGTCGGGCCTCATGCCCCGCGCCGCAAACTTCGCGGCGAGTTTCTTTTCAAACTCCTCCTCCAGCCGCTTCATGATTCCGCCCCTGGCGGCTCTGCGCGCTTTGTCTGACCCGCAGCACGCATCGGCGTCCGCGACGTCGTCAAGTGGGGCGCCTCTCGTGTCCTCCTCGTCCGCGGCTTGGATTGACTTTAAACACGCCTCGATGGACTTCTGGTTGGAGGAAAACCGTAATACTAAACCCAAGTCATCCCACGTCTGCGCCTCGAACCCCTTGGTTCTGCGCAACGCAGTTAGGCACGCAGTTAGGCACGCCGGGGCGGTCATTTCTTTGTACGTCTTGATCGCCATGTGCATCGCTTCGTCGTAATCGATCTACTTCATTTCTAGTCCGCGTTGTGCGATTCGCATAGTAGATTCGTACATCTCCGCTACTTTGCGCCGGAGCATCATCGTGGGCCCCCTGGGACCGCCGCGCACGGTTTCGCAGCCGAGCACGCCCAGCGCGCACGACGCGACGCCGGGGAAGACGATTTTGTTCTTCCCGGTGCCGATACGCGCGGTGTCCGCTCCCCCGAGAGTATCGCGAACGGCGGAGGAGACGAACGATACAAAGGAGGGAAGCGCGGGAATTTGACCGTTCCCGAGCGCGCCCGCCCAGGTGTACAGCGCGGCGGCGAACGCGGCTTTATCCCGAATCTTCGACTGCACGCTGTTTTTCCCCGGCAGGGGCTCCACGCTGACCTCTGGGGGTTGCAGGCGGTCCACCGCCCTGTCCACGTGCTTGATTATTTTGAACGGGTGTTGCGTGGGGATCGCGAGTGAGTTGTTGCCGTCGCCGCAAACGCAGGTCACCACGAAGTCACACGCGACTTCATCGGGGGTGGTTTCCTTGCCACCGAACGCGCTGCGGATCTCTTAGCGCGCGGGTACGGACGGAATGTCCTGCTCAACCTCTTGCATGGCTTTAGCCCCAGCGTTCGCGTCGTCGGTCTCGGACACGAAGGAAAGGAAAGACATTTCCCGTCGTCCAATCGTGCCGTTCTCGTTCGCCACGCCCAGCCGTAACGAGTGCCCCATCTCGAACGCGTTGAGCACAGCAGTGCCCCTGAGATGAATAAAAGAAAGTGTCAGTCTTGTACTCTGTACGGTATTGGCGAACAGTCGCGTTGGATTTGGGAAACGCAAGACGTACCTGGGAAGCAGCGGGTGCGGGAGTTTGCCGTCTCCCTGTTTCCGGTTCCGCAACGTGTTCGCAACGAAACCGCCCCAGTCGAACGGTCCGAAACCCTTCTGGTTGTGTACCATCACGTATTCCTCGTCAAGCCACATCGACGCCGCGATGGTGGTGCGCTGTTTCACGGTCAGCGCGGTCTCTAGAATTTTCAGCGCCGCGAAGACTTCTTTCAAGGATTCGGTCACCAGCTCGTCCGTCTTGCCTGAGAAGGAACCGCCTGGAACGAACCACACGGGGAACTCATCCGTGACGTCGTACTCGGCCGACGTGCTGCGTGGGTCGCCACCCAACCCCAACGAGGAAAAGCCAACGGGCAGAGATGATGTGCTTGGTTCGTCCCCGTGGGGAACTGTGGCTTAGCGCGCGCGGGTTTCTTCGCGCCGCCCTTCTTCTTGGAAGACGTCTTCTTCGGCCCCATCCCGGCCGGGCACGCGGGTGGTGGGTGCACGACAAACGACTCAAGAACGGGGGGGGTAACCGCGTATCGGCAACCTGTAAGGGCGTGCTGAGGTGCGGTGTCTGCAAGAGTGATTGAAGAGTGGGAAATTGAAGTCCAAATGCAGAATGTTTTTCTCGGAAAACTGCATTAAAAAACAACAAGGCACCTGCCCTCTCCGTCGTCCTCTCCTCTCCTCTCGCGCGTCATCACCAACCAGAGAACCAGTCACCGGAAACACCTACCCCTAGTCGTTCCCCACATCGCGTGTCACGTGACGAATATCGAGGGCATTTCATGAGTTATAAACCTTGAGAAAAACAAAATATGTCTCGTATCACTGCGCGGACGCGAGCCTCGGCTTCGGCAAAGTCTTCGGCCCGACGCTCTCCGGCTTGACCGGCAGCCGCCCTTTCCCGCGCGCGCGCGTGCCGTCCGTGCCTCGCCGGCCCCTCCGCTTGCCCCCCATCCCGTCAATGTCACCGCCAGGACTGGTGTTTGGTGACGGCAGGTCGATGCCTACGACTGACTCACCCAATGTGTGGCCACCCGTGGACGGCGGCACTCGCGACGACGCCTCGGCGGCGCGGCCGTTGAAATACGAACCGGGCTTTTCGTCGCCGGCGTGGACGCTCGAACGCGGAAACCCGGCCGGACCGGGCGGCGCGCCAACCGGGTTGCCGCGCGAGTCAGAGAACCCGGGGGGCGGCGCGCCGGATGCGTGGCTTTGGTGGGTACCGTGGGTACCGTGCTCCAGAGGAAATCCGGCCGTGCCACCAGCATGGCCTTGGTGCTCGCCGTGCCCGCCTTGCAAACGCAAGCCCCGGTCGAACGCCAAATCCAGGGCCTCCGCGGGACGGGGAGGGTGCTGCTGGAAGAACTGGCCGTTACCCGGACCAGGGGGGAACCCACCCGGGGGGTGTCGTTGGTGTTGCGCAAACTGACCTTGTTGGTCATGACCGGGACCCGCGCCGCCCGGTTGCTGATACCGGCCGCTGTCGTTCTCCACGAGTCTTTGTCCTTGAAACCCACCCATGTGCCCTACTCCTTGATTGCCGTGCTGATTGTGGCCCGGCCCGCCTACGTTGTTCACGCGCGATTCGCGAGGGCTTCCGAACAAGTTCATACCCGAGTTGGGCACGGGACCCATTTGATTCATCATCATCCCCGGCGCCCCGACCGCACCCGTAATGAGATTCAGCAGGTTCATACCCACGGGCGTGGGAGGCATGGGTGGGGGACCGGGGGGAGGCATCGGCGACGCGCGGTACGAACGCTCCGTCCTGAATGATTGTCCAAGTCCCGGGGATCTCCCCGGTGTCATCCCCATTCCCGGCCCCGGCGAGTTCAGCTCTTCATTCGCCCCCGACCCGCCAAGCGTGGGCCACCCTACTTGCGGCATCTCCCGTGGTGGCAGCGCCCCTGGGCCGAGCAGGTCGAACAGGGTCCGTTCCAAGTCCGCGTCGCTTTCCGCCCACACCACCCGGGCCATGGCGAGCGTTCCGTCGCGCACCGCGGATAACACCTTCGGCAGCGACCGCCGCTGCACCGCCCGCGCCACGTTATCCCCCGCGCTGAACGGGTCCTCCACGCCTACGCAGTACCGCCCTGGTGCCCAACTGCATCCCGCGACCCACCTGCCCGCGTACGTGCTCGCCACAAGGCCGTGCCTCCACAGCGGCTCCACCGACCGGAAGTGCGTAAAGAACGTGACTAAAAGCTCGGCGAGGCTGGCTTGGTTTTCGGCGCCGCACCCGCGCCAGCGCGCGCTTCGCGTTTCCACCGGCTCGATGTCCCGCAGAAAGTCGCTTTGCTGTCGTATTTTCGAAACCGGGAACTTGCGAATGGGCTCCAGGTTGTTCGCGCGTTCGTTTTCGTGCGCCAAATCGGCATCCGCGGCGGCGTTGTTTTGAAGCGTGAGTCGCAAAACGGGCGGCAAAATAGGCGGCGACCGCGTTTGTAAATGAAACAGACTCATCAACGAAAGCGCGAACGAGTTGAAGCTCCCCGCGGTGGCGTCGTTGGCGTCGAAGTTTTTGGCCCACATCTTCACCAGGAACACTAAGTCCCTGTACCGCTCGTCCAGGTTGGCCATGGCGCCTAAAACGGCGCTTTTGTACACCCCGTCGTTCCCCACGCAAACGTCGCAGTTCACGCCGGTTGCGGGATCACGGAACTTGATCAACGGCACACGCGCGTGCGCTATTAAGTTCACCTCCGAGAACCGCTGGTACCGGAGCTCGGAGGCTACTTTCGACAGCAGCTGCACTTTCCGACTTTTGTACCCCCGCGGCGGTTGCTGTTGCCGGCGGTTGTGTCCGCCGCGTCCGGTGTTTTTCCCGTGTTGTCCTCCCGGGCCGCTACTTTGGTCGGGACGGCCCATTTCCTTCGCGTCGTACCAAACACTCGAAGGGTCCACTTCTAAGCTCACGTCGATGTCACTCCCCGCGGTGTGGAACACGGAGACGTAGCTCCCGAACGGCGTGAGGGACACGCCCGGGAACTTCTTTGCGAGCATCTGCGAAAACCGCGTTAACAAATTCTGCCGCTTCTGGTCATCCTCAATCGTGGTTCGTTGCTGGCCGACGATCCTTCGGAGCTCGTCGTCTAGCCGCCGCATGTTTTCAGACGAAGGCGGGCACCCGTCCCGCATCAGCGCCTCATCCGCGGCGCGCAGAATGGAACGCGCGTCCCCGAGAAGCTCCGCGGGGGACGGCCGCGCCGCGTCGTCGTCGCTTTCGCTGTCGAAGTAATCGTCCTCGTCGGCGTCGCGGTGATGGCGGCCGACGTCGTCGTGGTCGTCGTCTGCGCCTCGGTGATGCGCTCCATCGTGGTCATCGTGCATGCCGTGCCTTCCATCGCCTCGTCCACCAGGCGTGCGGTGGGGCGTACCGCGTCCAGAGAGGTGTCTGTCGCCGCCGTGCCCACCTGGTTCTCCGCCTTGGCCTGCGATCCGAGGACCAGGCATGACTTTCGTGGCACTCGGCCGTGGGTTACCTCCCCGGCCGCG
>TARA_B110000967_G_scaffold150994_1_pt1 | contig 12805 bp, 9 predicted proteins | sample TARA_B110000967 | Tara Oceans TARA_B110000967 (sample SAMEA4397903) | marine metagenome | biome: Polar Biome; feature: [DCM] deep chlorophyll maximum layer (ENVO:01000326); material: water (ENVO:00002006), including particulate matter (ENVO:01000060) such as... | depth 35 m
CTTTTGATACTGAAACGAGTTCAGTATATGCCCCTTGCAGGATGCTTTTAGTCCTTTTACTACATTTCTAAACTTTCGCTATGCGTTAGATTGAAACCTTTCGACTTCGCTCAAGATAAATTCCAAGCCTGTTAAAACGCAAAAAACTAATTAATTTTTATAATCTGGTAGTACGTTTTTACCCATTTCGATTCCGTTGTTTCCCCTTCGGGGGATAAGAAAATTTTTAAAAATACCCTTGCTGTTTCCTCTTTTCCATCGCGGCTTCAGAGCGTTTGTCATCAATTCTTGCGCCTCTTTCTGAAATAGAAGAGTCTCTAATTTCTTCTACAACCTTTGTAATATCGGCGGCATGAGACAGCACTGCGGCCGTGCAACTCATATCACCAACGGTTCTAAAACGAACCATTCTTTCGACAACTTCTTCTTCTTTATCTCTAAAAACAACGGCATCCTCTGCAGACCAAATGAGTCCGTCTCTTAAAAAGGTTTTTCTTTTATGTGCAAAATAAATAGACGGAATTTCTATTTTTTCATTTTTTATATACGACCAAACATCTAATTCTGTCCAATTTGAGATCGGAAACACGCGCACATTTTGACCTAAATCAATGCGCCCATTTAACATATCAAAAACTTCTGGACGTTGGTTTTTTTCATCCCATTGCCCGAAGTCATCACGCACAGAAAAAATGCGTTCTTTTGCTCTTGCTTTTTCTTCATCTCTTCTTGCACCACCAATACAGGCGTCGAAACCAAACTCTTCTATTGCATCTAAAAGCGTTTCTGTTTGCAACATATTTCTACTTGAATATCTGCCCGTTTCTTCTTTAACAGTGCCATTATCGATGTTGTCTTGTACATTTCTAACAATCAATTCAACGCCCAATTCTTTCGTTAAACGGTCTCTAAATTCAATTGTTTCAGGAAAATTATGACCTGTATCTATATGCATTAAAGGAAACGGAATTTTAGCTGGATAAAATGCTTTTTGCGCTAATCGTACCAATGTGATACTATCTTTTCCGCCAGAAAAAAGCAACACAGGTTTTTCAAACTGCGCTACGACCTCTCTAAAAATATAAATTGCTTCACTTTCTAAAGCATTTACTTGTATTGTTCTTTGATTCATGATCATGTCTTTTAAATATGCAAACCACATTCTCTGCTAGCCCATCCTAACCTTCCCATTTCGACTGCGCTCAATGCAGGCTTGAGAAAGAACTCTCACTCGGACGTTTTAAGAGTTTATATTCATAAATTTCACTAAATATGTAATCCACACTCTCTAGTACTCTCTACTTTTGTTGGATCAAAATAATCAAACTCATTAGGCAGATTGTGTTTCTCTAAATAGCTGTCTAATTCTTCATCTGACCAATTATAAAACGGACTCACTTTTAAAATCCCATCTTTACTTTTAGAGACAATATCAATGCTATTTCTAAAAGCAGTTTGTCCTTTTCTTAAGTTTGTAAACCAAACATCAGGTTTGTGTTCTTTCATGGCTCTTGTAAAGGGCTCTAATTTTACTTGCTCTGTAAAAAGCACATGTTTTGAATCCTCAGTTGAAGGAATTCCCAACACCGCATTTCGATGTGCAACCGTTTGTTTTGGCACATACAAATGAATATTTAAATTCAGTTTTTTAATAACTTCTTCCGCATGTTCATACGTTTGCACAGTATTATAACCTGTATCGCACCAAATCACTTTTATCTCTTTTCTGACTGCTGTTACCGCATTTAAAATTGCAGCCTCATAGGGTCTAAAATTTGTTGTAATTACTGGACTTTTTGCAATAGAAGTTGCCCATGATATAATTTCTGTTGGGCTTTTATCTGCCAATTCTTTGTTTACTATTTCTAAATTCATACGTACTACTTTCCCCAATTAATTTTATTCCAAATTCTTTCGTGAAAGAAATACAGAATCAACTTTGTTAAAAAATCTACAGAAGCTATTGAAGTTGCCAACCCAATTTCTCCTGTTACTACATAAGACACTACTAAAGTATCTAATGTTCCTATGAGCCTCCAGCTCAACGCCTTTGTTACACTCCGCAAAGGTTTATCGGAAATCTTATCGTCTTCAAAACCTTTACTTTGTGTTTTCTTACTAAAAATGATTTGGTTTAAAATCATAGATAATTAATTCAAAAAATTACCCTACCTGTTTAGTAGAGTAAGCAAACATACTCTTATTAAATAGATAAAAAAGGTTAAAAAAATTAAATATCAGGTAAACCCTATAGATTTAGTAGATTAATAATAAAAAGGTAAGATTATTATGAATATGAAACCACTACAAGGATGTAGTTAGAGAAAAAAAAACATGAAATGGCAGGAACAAATTAATTATATCTCAACAAAGTTAAAATGTTTTCCCGAACGTAAATTGAAGCGGAATTGCAACACCAGCGTTTCTTGTAAAAATATTTCCATTAGAATAGTGCATGATGCGTAATTCGAAGTTATACTTTCTTTGTTTACCAAAGAAAACACCAAAACCCATGGTATCGTGATAGGTTATTTTTGGACCACTTTCAAAGCCATCAATATCGCTTTTAGAAATAAATGCGGGCCCTATAATTGAATAATTTGTATAAAAATCAAAAGTTTTTTTTCTTAATAAATAGAATCTTAAAACAGGAAAAATTGAAATAGCAAATACATTAGATTGACCAACTTGAGACTGAAAATAGGTTATACTAGCTCCCCAATCTACAGAGAAAATCTTTTCTGACCTGTAAATTAATCGCTGATATGTTAGCGACACAGCGTGTTGTGCTTTTACTGCTCCTACCCAAAAAACAGGAATTCCAAAACTCTCAAAATCGCCAATAGGCAAACTCATTCCAAAAAACTGATTTACTCCAAAACCAATAGCTCCTGTTCCGTAACTAACTTGAAAAATATTCTTTGGGAAAAAATAATCGTTATTTCCATATTTTTCAGCAGTTTGATCATCAACTTGCTGCAAATGATATTCAAAACCCAATGTTGCTTGAGAAATAGAAGGTTGATTGTGTTTTGTAGATTTGGGCAAAAATGTGCCGCTTAAAGACAAGCGCCATGTATCAGATATTCTATGTTGTACTCCAAAACCATACAATAAACTTGCATAATGTGCATCTTCATAAATTATTTGATCCTGAATTGAAAAACCGAATCTTGTTAAATTTGCAATTCCTGCCTCGGCATAAAAAGAGGTTTTTTTATAAAGTTTAAAATCTTTTTTAAGCGATAAAGACCAAGCATTTATCCAAACGCTTCTGTAATAACCAATATCGTTTACATTGTCGTATTTAAACCAAGAGGCTGGTCTCATAGTACCAAATTGAACCGATAAATCCCCTGTTAATTTATGCCCTAATAACAATCTTCCAGAAAACCAATTTCTACTAAAACTTTCCGTTTTAAAACCATCAATCAGATTATCATTTGAAAAAGGATAAAAAATACCTCCAAGATTTAAACTATAATAAGACGCTGATAAAAAATTAGTAAACTTCGTTTTTGGATTTTCTTTTTCTTGAGAAACACCGTTGATTGTGACCAACAGGATGCAAACAAATAGGGTTTTTTTTATGAAAAGAGTACCAAATTTCATCAAATATAGCTTAGTTATTCTTTATGCACTTAAATCGGCTAAAGTTGTATTTCTAAAAATTTGTAAAGAACTGTCTCTCACCTGAATCATTAAATTGTGAACTGCACATGCCTTTTCATCTGGACAATCATTACATTTTTCATAAAAATTTAAACTTACGCAAGGCACCATAGAAATAGGCCCTTCTAAAACTCTCATCACTGTTGTCATCTGAATTTCCGCTGGCTCTTTTAACAAATAATAACCACCTCCTTTTCCTTTTTTTGAAGCTAACAATCCATTTTTACGAAGTGTAAGTAAAATACTTTCTAAAAATTTTAAAGAAATATTTTCGCTTTTAGAAATCGTAGCAATCGATACAGGAATTTTATGTTCTTGTTTCGCCAAGTACGTAAGTGCTTTTATACCGTATTTCGTTTTTTTAGAGAGCATACAGCAAAACTACGGAATTTCAGCTAATTATTTTGCGGTTAAAGCTTGCTGAATATCTTCAATAATATCCTCTATATTTTCTAAACCTACAGAAATTCTTACCAACCCATTTGTAATTCCAACTTCTAATCTGTCTTCTTCGGATAAACGACCATGCGTTGTAGACGACGGATGCGTCACAATCGTTCTTGTATCTCCTAAATTTGCTGATAAAGAACACATTTTGATATTGTCAAGAAATAGTCTTCCAGCTTCGATACCGCCTTTAATTTCGAAAGCGACGACATTTCCTCCTAATTTCATTTGCTTTTTGGCAACTTCGTATTGTGGATGCGATTGTAGGAACGGATATTTCACCAAAGCAACATGTTCATTTTCCTCTAAAAACGCTGCTAACTTTAAGGCATTTTCAGCATGTTTTTCTACTCTAATTGCCAACGTTTCTAAACTTTTTGATAAAACCCAAGCATTAAATGGAGACATTGCAGGGCCTGTATTTCTGGCAAACAAGTAAATTTCGCGCATCAAGTCTTTACGACCAACCGTTACACCACCTAAAACTCTTCCTTGACCGTCAATTAATTTTGTTGCGGAATGAATTACTAAATCTGCACCAAATTTAATAGGCTTTTGCACATAAGGTGTTGCAAAACAATTATCCACAATAAAAATCAGCTTGTGTTTTTTAGCGATTTTTCCAATCAGATCTAAATCTAAAATATCTACTGCTGGATTTGTTGGTGTTTCTATATATAAAATCTTCGTATTTTCTTTGATGAGACTTTCTACCAAATCAACTTCATTTACTTTAAAATAAGAGGTTTCAATATTCCATTTTGGTAAAAATTTCGTAAACATGCTGTGTGTAGAACCAAAAACTGAACGACAAGAAACCACATGATCTCCAGCATTTAATAAGGCCGCAAAAGTTGAGAAAATAGCTGACATTCCTGTAGCAAAAGCATAACCCGCTTCCGCACCTTCCATAGAAACAATTTTATCTACAAATTCGGTTGTATTCGGATTCGAAAATCGGCTGTATAAATTCCGTTCTTTTTCTTCAGCAAAAGAAGCTCGCATTTCTTCTGCATCCTCAAAAACAAAACTAGACGTTAAATATAAAGGCGTAGAATGTTCAGAAAATTGAGATCTTTCAGTTTGAGCTCTAATGGCTTCCGTTTCGAAATGTTTCTTCATTGTTCTTTTTAGATGTTTTTGATCGTTATCGCTCTTAAGTAAAAGAAACAAGACAAATGGACTTTGTTAAAAATCTTAATTTTTGATTTTTCAATCAGACAAAATTTTAATAAGATAAAAGGGATAACATCTCTTTTTTTGTCCTATTTCTTGTTTACTTTTCAATAGTCTTTCCTCTTTTTTATTCCGTCTTGTCTTTTTTCATCCCTTTTATTGACTCCCTTTTTTGCCTCTTGCCTCATGTATCCTTTTTATAAAGTCTTGGCTCTTGATTCAATTTTTTATCTCTTATCTCTAATAAATCAATTACTCTTGGCCAACCTTAAAATATCACCAAAAACCCCTCTTGCGGTTACGCTTGCTCCTGCTCCTGCACCTTGAATTACAATAGGTTGCTCTCCGTAAGATTCCGTATAAATTTCAAAAATTGCATCCGAACCTTTTAAAGATCCTAAAGGTGAATCTGTAGAAATAGAAACTAATTTTACTTCTAAATTTCCTTTTTCTTTGGATAAATCTCCACTTAATTCGCCAATATACCGCAAAACGTGATTTGATTTTTGATCTTCTTTTAAACTTTGATATTCTTCATTTAACAATTCTAAATTACCTAGAAAATCATCAACAGAACCACCTCTTAAATTTTCTGGAATTAAGTTTTTAATCACCACTTCGTCAAATTCGTTTTCTAATTCTAATTCTCGGGCTAAAATCAATAATTTTCTAGCAACATCATTTCCACCTAAATCTTCTCTCGGGTCGGGCTCTGTAAATCCTTTGTTGATAGCTTCTTGTAAAGTTTTTGAAAAAGGCACATCTTCCGAAGAAAATGTATTGAATAAATAACTTAAACTACCTGAAAAAACACCCCTAATCTTGGTGATATTCTCTCCTGATTCGTGCAATAATCTTATGGTATCAATCAATGGCAAACCTGCCCCCACATTCGTTTCGTATAAATACTGCTTTTTGTGTTCTTTTAATTTTGCTCTTACTTCTTTATAAAAATCAAAAGATAAGGTATTTGCAATTTTATTACAAGAAACCAAATCAAAACCAGCTTCTATAAAAGGAATGTAATTACCCACAAAATTTACGCTTGCAGTGTTATCAACAGCAATTAAGTTTTCAAAATGATGTCTTTCTGCAAATGCGATAATATCTTGAACTGAAACATTCTCATCTCCATCTTCTGATAACTTTTCTTTCCAGTTTTTAGAAACTCCGTTTTTATATAGCAGTACTTTTTTAGAGTTTGCTATGGCAAAAACATTGAGCTGAATTTTTCTTCTTTCTAAAACTGATTTTGTATTTTCTATGATCTGATCTATTAATGTTCCGCCAACCAAACCCTTTCCAAAAATCGCAATGTTTATTTTTTTTGTCACTCCAAAAACTTGCCCATGAATTACATTTACCGCTTTGTGCAATTGGTCTTTCTTTACCACCAAACTCACATTTTTTCCAGTAACCGTATTATTGAATAAAACAGGCACAATCTGGTTTTTAATCAAAGCATTATAAGGCAAATGAAATTCGCTTAAATCTTGTCCAATAATTGAAATTACGGCCACATTATCAACGATAGAAATGCGATTTACATCTTGCGAATAAAAGTCATTTTCAAATTCTTTTTCGAGTGCCTGAATGGCTTCTTGCGCGCTTTCTGCTTCAATAATTAAGCCTATTCCTCTTTCTGAAGAACCTTGTGAAATAATACTTATATTAATATTTTTATCACTCAAAGCTTTAAAAATACGAGCATCCACGCCCACTTTCCCTAACAAACCTCTACCTTCAAAATTTAGGAGCGCAACATTATCAATCGTAGAAATAGATTTAATTCCTTTTGCGGATACTTCTGAAGTAATTAAAGTTCCTAGATCCTCTTTATTGAATGTATTTAAAACCCTAAGATTGATATTCTTTTCTAATAGAGGAATAATGGTTTTTGCATGTAAAATAGTTGCTCCAAAATTGGCCAATTCATTGGCTTCCGAAAACGATAGCTGGGCAATCTTTTTAGCATCCGCAACCAAATCAGGATTTGCAGTAAAAATCCCATTCACATGCGTGTAATTTTGCAACTCATCAGCATCTAAAAAATTAGCTAATAAAGCAGCGGTATAATTACTTCCACTTCTTCCTAAAGTGGTGGTTTCTCCTTTTTTATTTGATGCAATAAAACCCGTTACAATGTTAATTGCATCCTTATTTTTTTTGTAATATGTAGTTACATTTTCTTTAGAAATTGGAATAATTGGTTGTGCATTCCCAAAACTCTCATCGGTAATAATTAAATCTCTGGTATCGGTTATACTTGCAGCAATGCCTCCTTTTTCTAATAAACTTACCAGCATTTTTACAGATAATATTTCTCCTTGTGCTAAAACTTCATCTTTAATTTTTCGGCTATAATCACCCAACAAAGAAACCCCTTCAAAAATAGTTGACAGTTTTAAAAACTCTTTCGAAAAATCAACTTGGGGGTTTGGCTCTTGTTGATACTTCTTAAACCTTTCAAACTTATTTTTATACTCTTTTTTAGCAACTGCTTTCTTTAAAATCGCTTCCAAATCATTCGTAGAATTACCTCTCGCAGAGACAACCACCGTAATTTTTTCGTTATTTTTATATTTATTTTGAATGATTTCTATCGCATTCTCCAACCCTTTTCCGTTGGCTAAAGACTTTCCTCCAAACTTAACTACTTTCATTTTTTTCTTTCTATAATCCTTATTGAAAATCGGTTCAATAATCACTTGTAATTGATCATATTCAATTAAAAAAGCGTCATGACCATGAACAGAATTAATTTCATTATAGGTAACATTTGCCTTGGTTAGTGCTAATTTTTTATGGGTTTGCTTATTTTCTTCCGCAGTAAAAAACAAATCAGAATCAACACCAATAATGTGAATATCAGCCGTAATTGAATCTAAAATTTCAATATTTTTTTTACCATTATCAGTTACATCAATCGACCTAAGTAGCTGGTTCATCAATTTATAAGATGATAATTGATACCTTTCTTGTAATTTTTCACCATGATGTAACAACCAACTTTCTACATTAAAAATGGTAGAATTCTCTTTTTTAGAACGCTGAAAACGTTCTTTAAAAGACGCTGGAGTTCGATAGCACAACATCGCATGCATTCGTGCATCGTGCACCGGATTGCTAGAATTTAGTAAAAATTGCTCTTGAATTTGGCAATTACCAATCAACCAATCTGTAGATTTCCAATCTGTGGCAACCGGAATAAAATGCTGGGTCAGCTTTGTATTCAACACCATCATTTCCCAAGCAATTCCACCACCTAAAGAACCGCCAATTAATGCAAAAAGTGTATCAATCTTCAACTCTTTTAATCCTATTAAAAAAAACTTTGCTACATCTCTAGCTATAAAGCTTTTATAATCCTCGATTACAAAACCATCAAAACCATTTCCAGGAATATTAAACCCTAAAATTGTATACGTATTTGTATCAATCGTTTTATCGTTTCCAATGATGTCTTTCCACCAACCATTTTCACCAGCAACATCGCTGTTTCCGGTTAATGCATGATTGACCAAAACAATGGGTGCAGTGCCCAATTCTTGACCAAACAATTGATAACTTAATTGAAGGTCATGAAATAGAGTTCCACTCTCTGTTGTGAAATTATTGATGATAATATGTTGTAATTGGTTTTTCATTTATAGTTTTAAACAAGGGAGCATGCTCCATTATTATTTATAAATCATATTAAAATTTCATCTTTTAGCAAGGGACTGACGTCCCTTGCTATTGACCAATTTAAACTAAAACTTCTTTTGGGATACTTGCGAAAGCTTCTTTTAAATCTGCTTTTAAATCTTCTAAATCTTCAATACCAACAGACAATCTTATTAAATCTTGACTAACACCTGCACTCTCTTGAGCTGCTGCATCTAATTGTTGGTGTGTTGTACTTGCCGGATGAATAATTAAAGATTTTGTATCCCCTATATTTGCCAATAAAGAGAATAATTTAGTATCATTTGCGATGGTTTTTGCCGCTTCAAAGCCTCCTTTTGCACCAAAGGTTACGATTCCACTTTGCCCTTTTGGTAAATATTTATCTGCTAAAGATTTATATTTGCTACTTTCTAAACCAGGATAATTTACCCAAGCAACCTCTTCTTGCGCCTCTAACCAAGTTGCCAATGCCAAGGCATTTTCTGAATGTTGTTTAATTCTTACCGATAAAGTTTCTAAACCTTGAATAATATTAAAAGCGTTTGTTGGACTTAATGCGCCGCCAAAATCGCGTAATCCCTCTAAAATCAATTTAAAAATAAATGAAGCAGCACCCAAAGTTTCATAATATTTTAAACCATGGTATCCTGCTGAAGGTTCTGTAAATTCTGGGAATTTTCCGTTTGCCCAATTAAAAGTACCCGCATCGATAATAGCACCTCCTAGAGAGTTTCCTTGGCCTCCAATATATTTTGTTAACGAATGAATTACAAGATCTGCTCCATGTTTTATCGGATTTAATAACGCTGGGGTTGCTACCGTATTATCAACAATAAAAGGAACTTCTGCAGCCTTAGAATGTGCAGAAATTGCTTCTAAATCTAATACATCTAACTTCGGATTCCCTAAAGATTCTACAAAAAATGCTCTTGTATTATCTTGCACTGCCGCTGCAAATTCATCGGGATTTGATGCATTTACAAACGTCGTTGTAATGCCTAATCTTGGTAACGTAACGTTTAGCAGGTTGTACGTTCCGCCATATAGACTGCTCGAAGCTACAATATGGTCTCCTGATTTTAAAAGCGTTAAGAAACCTGTAGCAATTGCTGCTGTTCCTGATGCAAAAACTACAGCTCCGATACCGCCTTCAACTGCCGCTAAACGATCTTGAAGAATTTGATTTGTAGGGTTATTTAAACGTGTGTAAATAAACCCTAATTCTTTTAATGAAAAAAGGTTTGCAGCATGCTCTGAATTATTAAAAACATACGATGTTGTTTGATAAATAGGAACGGCTCTTGTTCCTCCATTTGCCTTTACATCATGACCTGCGTGTAATGCGTTTGTTGCTAATTTTTGTGTACTCATTTTTCTGTTTGTTTTGAGAATTTCTTCTCTGATTAAACAATAGAAAATACTCTATTGCTGAAAATAAATGCATCAATTCTTTATTGATGTATCAACTAGAAAAATGTTATTAAGAAAATAGAATTTTCCAGAATACGGAAAATTTTCTTTTGTTATCTATCCTTTATTGTTTTCTCCTGAAACCATACTAAAATAAATTAAGTACATGCTTCAGCATAAAGAGTAGAATTTAGCACCTTCTTTATTTCTAAAGGGTTGCTAAGGTTTCAACGGGTCTAATCCCTCAACCTTTCTTGATAACATTTCAATAAGTTATTGAACTTTGTGAGTACAAATATTGCAATAGAAAAGATTAGTATCCAAACAAAAAAGGGTTTATTTTTAAAGTAGTATTGATTCCATGATTTTTTGGCACTTTATATTGTTTATTCTTGACAAACATCAAATTTTGACCTTTAAAAATGAGTTATTAATGATATGGTCATAAAAAAACATAAAAAAACAACGCATTTTAATTTTATAATGTACTTTTGCGACCAAATTAAGAGGAAAATTTGAACTGATTGCAACCTCTTATTCTGAAATTACTTCAGAATAAAAAAAATGCTAAAGCAGTAATTCCATGCTCCTTTTAGCCACCAAGCAATCTTTTTTTAATTTTTTTTACACTAAATAAAAAAGAATATTATGTCATATTTATTTACCTCGGAAAGTGTTTCTGAAGGACACCCAGATAAAGTTGCGGACCAGATTTCTGACGCTCTTATTGATAATTTTTTAGCTTTTGATAAAAACAGTAAAGTTGCTTGCGAAACGCTGGTAACTACCGGACAAGTAATTTTAGCTGGTGAAGTGAAATCTAAAACCTATTTAGACGTTCAACAAATTGCGCGAGATGTCATCAATAAAATTGGTTACACTAAAAGTGCTTATATGTTCGATGGAAATTCTTGTGGAGTTCTGTCTGCAATTCATGAACAATCTCCAGATATTAATAAAGGGGTTGATAGAACAACCCCAGAAGAGCAAGGTGCAGGAGACCAAGGAATGATGTTTGGTTACGCTACTGATGAGACTGAAAACTATATGCCTTTAGCGTTAGAACTATCGCACAGATTATTAATAGAGTTAGCGGAACTTCGCAGGGAAAACAAAGACATTCCTTACCTAAGACCAGATGCAAAAAGTCAGGTTACAATTGAATATTCGGATGATAATGTCCCGCAAAGAATAGATGCTATTGTGATTTCTACACAACATGATGATTTTGATGTTTCAGAAGAAGTTATGCTAACAAAAATAAAAAAAGATATTGTTACTATTTTAATACCAAGAGTCGTTGCTAAATTACCAATTCAGATTCAGAAATTATTTACCGATCATATTACCTATCACATAAATCCAACAGGTATTTTTGTAATTGGCGGCCCTCACGGAGATACTGGTTTAACAGGTCGTAAAATTATCGTTGACACTTACGGCGGCAAAGGTGCTCATGGTGGAGGCGCTTTTTCTGGTAAAGACCCAAGTAAAGTAGATAGATCTGGAGCCTATGCAACAAGGCATATAGCCAAAAATTTAGTGGCTGCAGGATTGTGCAAAGAAGTTTTAGTGCAAGTTTCTTATGCCATTGGAGTTGCAAAACCTACAAGTATTAATGTAGATACGTACAGAACTTCTGCGGTTGATTTAACAGACGGAGAAATCAGCAAAATTGTAGAAACTATTTTTGATATGCGTCCTTATTTTATAGAGCAGCGTCTAAAATTAAGAACTCCTATTTATACTGAAACCGCAGCTTACGGTCATATGGGAAGAACTCCTGAAATAAAAACGGTAACATTTTCAAACCCTATGGGAGAAACTGTAACTGAAGAAGTAGAAACTTTTACTTGGGAAAAGTTAGACTATGTTGATGTGGTAAAACAAGCATTTAAGCTGTAAAAGTCTTTATATAAAAAATCACAAAAAAAGAAAACTACCTGAAAAGGTAGTTTTCTTTTTTTAACTCGTTTTCCCTAAAAGCAAACTACCAAATATAAATACTGCTTATCGACAACTTCTATCAATTTAATGAGACATTAACCCTTTTCTAATCATTCACAAATACAGAACGAAAGAAGTAGATCTGCCAAAGAAACCAACAATTTATTATCCAACCACAACCTCTATTGAAAACTCTTTACCAGTGAAAAATAGTAATGGTAATTTTAAAACACACGAAAGTTTACTATGGGTTCTTACTTTAGTAGGAACTTATAAAACATCAAAAGAAAAAATAATAGTTATAGCATCCAAAACTTCTTTGCAGATTAGGCAACCTCGGATGGCCCACCCTATACAGATTGGTATCAAGACTTTCTTGGTAACAAAAATAATGTAAACTTAAAAGAGTAAAGTTTAAATTTTATGCCTTAAGAAATCTCAAATTAAATATAATTTTAGATTTTTTTGACGCAATAAGTTATCA
>TARA_B110000967_G_scaffold53525_1_pt1 | contig 12789 bp, 17 predicted proteins | sample TARA_B110000967 | Tara Oceans TARA_B110000967 (sample SAMEA4397903) | marine metagenome | biome: Polar Biome; feature: [DCM] deep chlorophyll maximum layer (ENVO:01000326); material: water (ENVO:00002006), including particulate matter (ENVO:01000060) such as... | depth 35 m
TATCAAGTAATGAGGCGGTGATGCTAGATGAAAATGAAAATATAATATCAGTTACTCAAGGAAATATATATTATATATTTGGGAATAAGCTGTTAACTCCGAAGCTGGATAGGTGCGGAGTCATTGGAAGCAGGAGGTCGCTTATTTTGGAGCTTGCGAGATCAATTGGAATGAATGCTGATGAAGTAGATATTGGTATGGACAAAGCTCAACAAGCAGATGAAGTGTTTATATCAAATAGTGTGATTGGTATTCAACCAGTCCACTCTGTTGAACAAACTAAATTTGGCAACAACCCGCTAACAGAAAAAATCCAAAAAGCATTTTTAGAAAAAACCCAAGCTACCAGCTCCTGGACATGCCCATAAGCCACAAGAATAAATTGTTTTCGAAGGTAGCAGCTTTATTAATTTTGTTGTTATTCGCGACTTGGGTATTAACATCAAAAAATATGACCGTAAAGAAAGCTCAAATATTTGAGGTTAAGAGTGGCTCATCTATGGGAGTTGTTGTCCAAGAATTGAGTGAAAATGGATTTATAAAGTCTGAGTTTTTCTTTAATTCATTAAGCAAGTTTCTCAATACTAATAAAAAATTAAAATCAGGTTATTACGAAATCTTACCTAAAATGAGCATCTGGGGATTTATTGATAAAATCTCTAAAGGCTCTGTAATATCAACTAAAGTAACTTTAATTGAAGGCAAAACTATTAGTTTTTACTTTAATCAGTTATCAGATGAGCTATCAATTAATCCTAGCGGCTCACTCGATGAGGTAATGCAATCTATTGGCATTAATGAACCTTATGATGGTTGGTTTTTTCCTGATACGTACATATTTAATTATGGGGAAAGCCTGGAGAATGTATTAAAAAAATCTAACCAAGAGTTGCTAAAACATTTAGATAAGTTATGGAATACAAGAGATAAAAGCTTACCTTTTCAGTCAAAATATGATGCAGTTATTTTAGCCTCACTCATAGAAAATGAAACTGCGCTAGATAGTGAAAAATCAGACATTGCGGGGGTTTTCATACGAAGACTAGCTATTGGTATGCGATTACAGACTGATCCAACTGTTATCTATGCACTTGGAGACGACTATGTCCCACCACTTAAAAAGAGTGATTTGAGGATAGATAGTTTATATAATACATATAGAAACAAAGGTCTTCCCCCAGGTGCAATTTCTTCTGTAGGTTACCAATCTTTGTATGCTGCCTTTCATCCATCTAGCGGAACTGACTTATATTTTGTATCAAAAAAAGACGGTAGTCATGCCTTTGCTCCCACCTATGAAGCCCATAAAAAAAATATCAAGAAATACTTAAATAATAACTAGTTTAAAATTGCAAGTTATGAATAAAGGAAGGTTTATAACAATTGATGGAGTTGAAGGTGCTGGTAAAAGCACACAAATTGATCTTATATGTAGCTATTTGAACCGAAAAGGTATAAAAGTTGTAAGAACTCGTGAGCCTGGAGGCACCGATTTAGGCGAGAAAATTCGTGCACTATTATTAGATGTCGATAACAAAGGAATGCATAATGATACAGAGTTGATGTTAATGTTCAGCTCGCGCAATGAGTTAATTCAAAATAAAATTATCCCAGCATTAAATGAGGGATATTGGGTTGTCAGTGATCGATTTACTGATGCATCATTTGCTTATCAAGGAGGCGGAAGGATGCTTGATTTGAATCGAATTTCTCAACTTGCGTCTTGGACTCAAGGAGATTTCCAACCTGATTTAACATTAGTTCTAGATATTAGCGTTGATATTGGTATGGATAGAATTGAGGCTCGAGCCGCTAAGGATCGAATTGAGCTTGAGGAGAGAGCTTTTTTTGAGCGAGTCCGTTCGGTATTTATCGATCGATCAGTGGCATATCCTGAGAGAATAAAGTTAATTGATGCCTCTGGCTCTATTGATGATATTCATAGCAAGATTAAGTTTTTTGTTGAAGCTTTATGAATTTACCTTGGCATCAAAGTGCCCACAAAAAAATCAATAAAATGATCGACCAAAATCATTTACCTCATGCGCTCCTAATAACTGGTGTACAAAATATTGGAAAGCTTGAATTCTCTCAAAACTTAATTCAAAGGCTTCTTTGTTCTAATGACTCATGTGGAAATTGTGAGGTATGCCTTTCTATAATGAAGGATAATCCTAGCTCAGCTCTAGAGCATAGTGTCTTTATTCGACGATCCCATTACCCAAATCTGATTTACTGTCGCACTGAGCTAAATGACTCTGGCTCTATGTCAAAAGATATCCGTGTGGATCAAGTTCGTGCTTTTTGTGATTCACTTGGGAAGACTGCAGATTCGATTCAGATTGGCATTATTTTTTATGCTGATCAAATGAATGTAAATGCAGCTAATGGACTTTTAAAAACTCTTGAAGAGCCTAGGAAAAATACCTTGATTCTTTTGTTAGCTCACAATGCAAAATCGTTACCCCAGACTGTCTTATCAAGATGCCAGAAGATTCATATCAACCCAAGCTACACTAAAGAAACTGCAGAGTGGCTTTCAAGCAAGATGAGTGATGAGGAAAAAAGTAATTTTGATGCTCTGGAATTATTGCAGAGTTCTCATGGAGTTCCTTTCAGGGCACTTGAAGAGTTGAAGGGTGATTATTTTTTTAAATATAAGGGTTGGCAAGACTTGCTATTAGATATTGCAATTAACCCTGAAAAAATTCATGAAACTGGAATATTTGATGGAAGCGAAGTTGAGGTATTAAACTGTTTACAGCAACTTCTAAGTGATGGATTGAAGATAAAAACTCTAAACCTTGCTGGCCCTAATCAAGAGCTAAATAAGATTGTTGAAAGTGCCCCAAGTAGTTATTTATTTAAACTATTTGATGATACTAATCTTGCAATTTCAATGTCACAAACAACAGTGAACATTAAATTATTATTGGATAATGTATTAATTGTCTGGTCCCATATATCACATTTAAAAAAGTATCCATCTATAACCAACTTCCAGGAGAGGTAATGAGTCGATCATCAACACTGTTTAAAGAAGCACAAAACTTTATTCCAGGTGGAGTTAACTCACCAGTTCGTGCATTTAATGGGGTTGGCGGTACCCCAATTTTCTTTGAGCGTGGTGAAGGCGCCTATCTTTATGATGTGGATGGTAATTCTTATATTGATTATGTTGGCTCTTGGGGTCCAATGATCTTGGGTCATGCCAATCCAATTATCATAGATTCAGTTAAAGCGGTTTTAGAAAAAGGACTTGGGTTTGGTGCACCTACAGAAATTGAGACTGCACTTGCAAAAAAAGTTTGTCAACTTGTTCCTTCAATTGATCTTGTTCGAATGGTAAGCTCGGGAACTGAAGCTACTATGAGCGCAATTCGCTTAGCCAGAGGCTATACAGGCAGGGATAAGATTTTAAAATTTGAAGGTTGCTATCATGGACATTCCGACTCTTTATTGGTCAAGGCAGGTTCAGGAGCTCTTACTCTAGGAGTCCCTAATTCTCCAGGAATACCTAAAGACCTTGCAAAACATACGCTTACGCTTGAATATAATAATTTGGAGGTTGTAGAGGAATTATTTTCAAAGATGGGCGAAGAAGTTGGCTGCATTATTGTTGAGCCGGTTGCAGGAAATATGAATTGCATTCCTCCAAAAGATGGATTCTTACAGGGCCTTCGTAAGCTTTGTGATAAATATGGAGCTGTGCTTATTTTCGATGAAGTGATGACAGGATTTAGAGTGGCTTTAGGTGGAGCTCAAGAGTTTTATAATGTTTCACCTGATCTGACTGCTCTAGGTAAGGTAATTGGAGGTGGGCTCCCAGTAGCTGCATTTGGAGGTAAGAGGGAAATTATGAATCAAATTGCTCCGCTTGGCCCAGTATACCAAGCAGGAACACTATCTGGAAATCCATTATCAATGGCATCCGGTCTTGCCATGTTAAGCGCCCTTGAGTCTGACAAATCTTTTTATGAAAACCTTGGTAAGCGCTCGCAGTATTTAGTTAATGGTATTGTTTCAGAGGCAAAAAAACAAAATATTCCAATGACCAGCAATAGTGTTGGAGGAATGTTCGGATTATTTTTCAGTTCTGAGAAAAAAGTCAGTAATTTTTCTCAAGCATCTAATTGTGACATAGAGCTCTTCAAGAAATTTTATAATGCGATGCTTAAGCAAGGCATCTACCTTGCTCCTTCTGCATATGAAGCTGGGTTTCTATCAAATGCTCACTCAGATGATGACCTCGATAAAACTATCAGCGCTGCATCACTCGCGCTCTCGTCAATATGAGCTTAGTTAGCGTAGGTGCTGAGTTATTAGCTGCAAAGCAAAGACTCCAAGTCTTTAAAAATAATGTTACTGTTTTTGGTTCTGCTAGGATAAAGTCATCAAACCCCCTATATGCAGATGCTTATGAACTAGGAAAAAAGTTATCAAATATTGGCTATAACGTATTTACTGGGGGCGGTCCTGGAATAATGAGTGCTGCAAACAAAGGGGCTTACGAAGGTAAATCAAAAAGTATAGGGCTAAATATTATTTTGCCACAGGAGCAATCTAACAATCCTTATCTTGATGAAAGCATTACTTTCGATTATTTCTTCTCTCGAAAAGTTATGCTGGTTAAATATTCTAGTGCTTGCGTCTATTTCCCTGGTGGCTATGGAACTGCTGATGAACTAATGGAAGTTTTAACGTTAATGCAGACTAATAAAATGAAACAAGTTCCAGTAATTTTGTATGATTCATCCTTTTGGAAGCCATTACTTTTATGGATTAAGCAGTCAGTTGAAAAGTCATACGTGAGTGAAGAAAATTTTAAATTAATAAGAGTGGTTGACTCGGTTGATGAGATTATAAATATTGTGGAGAAAGAAGTATGTCTCTAGCAATTTTTGATCTAGATAATACACTTATAGGTGGCGATAGCGATTATTTATGGGGTGAGTTTTTGTGTGATGAAGGTGTAATTTTAAATCGTGAAGCGTTCAAAAAAAAGAATGAATACTTCTATCAACAGTATGAGCTTGGCCTTTTAGATATCTTTGCATGGGCTGAGTTTAGCTTTAAGATTCTCTCTCAAAACACTCTCGAGGAACTAGAAGAGCTTAGGCGAAACTTTATGATACAAAAAATTGAACCAATTTTTCTTCATAAAGCTCAAAATTGCATAAACAATCACAAAAAAAATGGAGATACAGTACTTGTTATTACGGCATCAAATACCTTTGTTGTTGCACCTATCGTTCAAAGATACGGAATTGATAATTTACTTGCAACTGTTCCCGAGATGCTTTCAGAAAGGTTTACTGGAAAAGTTTCTGGAGTGCCTTGCTTTCAATCTGGAAAAATAGATAACTTGATGCCATGGATGACTCAGAATAATGAGACCTTAAAAGGCTCTTATTTTTACTCTGACTCTCACAATGACCTTCCACTTCTAGAGCTAGTTGATAATCCAGTTGCAGTAAATTCAGACAAAATTTTAACGTTAGAAGCCAGTAACAGAGGTTGGCCGATTCTAGACTGGCGTTAACCTAAATAAAGAGATCCTGATTAGAACCACCAGCAACATCTAGATAGGTCGCAGCTCCAGCAAATTCGATCCCTTCAATAAAGTCCTCTCTTGAGAATCCAAACATTCCCATTGTCATTTCACAGGCAATAAACTTAACTCCCATCTCAACACAAATAGACCTTAACTCTTCAATTGAGGCCATGCCATTATTTTCAAAGGTTCTTAGCATCATGCGGGTAGCAAAGAGCTCCATTCCAGGAATGTTCCAAAAAATATTAGGAATTTTTGGTCCAAAATCTATCACTTTTAGCCACTTAGGTCCGAACGGCATCTTCATAGGCATGTCTGGATTTCCTTGAGGTGATATGCGAAGATGTGTAAGGTCTTTGAGTAGAAGGTTTAGCCCATAAAAAGTACAAAAAACTGTTACCTGCTTTCCCATTGCAACACCAGTTGAAGCTAAAATAAAAGGAGGGTATGCCCAATCTAGAGTTCCTTTTGATGCAATCAGTGTCATTTCATTAGAGTTATCCATTTCGATCTATTTTTTTTGAATGTTAAAGATGATTTTATTTCCATCTTCTTCTTGCGACAATAGTTTATGACCAAGCTGATTACAAAACGCTTGGAAATCTTTTTTTGAGCCTTGATCTGTGCAAATAACCTCAATTATTTCTTTTGTATTCATTTTAGCTAGGGCTTGTTTAGTTTTTAAAATAGGCATTGGGCAAGCATAGCCACACATATCTAAGGTTTGGTTTGACATAAAGGAATTTTAAAATTAGGTGAAGTGATTTTAGTTGTTAATTGGTTTTACTTAATTGTATTTTTTTTAACTAAGACGCCTGCAGCCATTGATAATAAAAAGACCAAAATTATTGGGTCAAAAGTTGCTAAGGCAGAAATTGCTGGTCCGGGGCAAAGCCCAACAAGCCCCCAACCGACTCCAAATATAGTAGCTCCAGTAATGAGCTTTTTGTCAACATTTTGTTTTTTAGGAAGGTTAATTTTATTTCCAAGTGCAGAGTACTCTTTGTTTTTTAAGACAAAGAAAAATGGGCCTGCAATAATAATTGCCCCTCCCATTACAAAAATCAAAGAAGCATCCCAATTATGAGTGATGCTTAAAAACCCTATTACTTTTTCCGGATTTGTCATTCCTGAAATGACCAATCCTATCCCAAAAATGACTCCACTTAGAAGGGAGATGAGTTTATCATTCATAAGTAAACTCCAAACTGTTGAAGAATTGTCACCGTTAGCATTCCAGCGGCAACAAAAGTTCCTGTTGCGATTAAAGAGCTGACTGATAGCCTTCCAATACCACAGATTCCATGTCCAGAAGTGCAGCCACCTCCAAGCCTAGTTCCAAAGCCAACTAAAAAACCACCTGGAATAATTAATAGGTATGAATGCGTTATATTAAAAGCAACTGTTACATTGGGAGCAATGAAGTTGAAATAAATTAAGGGACCAACAACTAGTCCAAGTAAAAAGAGTAAGTTGGAAAGTCTTTGTGAAGTTTGAGAGATGGCACTTTCAAAAATCCCACTTATCCCAGCTAATCTTCCAGTTGAGTAGAAATAAAAAACTACAGAAAGTCCAATTATTATTCCTCCCAAAAGGGAGCTAAAGGGCGTGAAATTGTTCATAAAAAAATTGTAATCAGTTTTCTTAAGTTGAATAATAACAGAATTAGTATCATTTTTATAGAACAGTATGAAAAGTTAAAATTTTTCATTGTATTTGAAAGACTGATCTATCAAGTTAAAAAAGCAGTGTAATTATTCTGGGAGTATTGTTCTTATTCCTTCTTCGGTACCTAATAGAAGTATATCTGCACCTCTATTTGCAAACAGACCATTAGTCACTATCCCCATAATACTATTTAATTTATTTTCAAGCATTTTTGGTTTTTTAATATTCAGTCCGTGTATATCAAGAATTAAGTTTCCATTATCAGTGGTTAGTTCATCTCTTAAAACTGGGTTTCCCCCAATGGTTTTAATAATTTCTCGTTTTACGTAATTTGCAGCCATTGGCACTACTTCGATTGGAAGGGGGAAAGTACCTAATTTATCTACAAGTTTCGAGCCATCAGCTATACACACAAATTTTTTGGAGACTGCAGCAACAATTTTTTCACGTGTTAATGCACCTCCTCCACCCTTGACTAGGTTGAGTTGGTGGTCTGACTCGTCCGCACCATCAATGTATACAGAGATTTGATCAACCTCGTTTAAGTTTATAACCCTTATGCCATGACGCCTTAGTCTATTAGCTGTATCAATTGAGCTTGCAACCGCCCCTTTGATGGTGCCTTGAATTGTAGCAAGGTGATCAATGAAAAAATTTGCTGTTGTGCCTGTTCCTACGCCTATAATAGTATCTGGTATTACGTATTTAATTGCGGCTTTAGCAACCTCATTTTTCAATTCTTCTTGGGTCATTTTCGTTCCATCTTTTTTGTTCAAAATTATACACTATGAAAAAAATAATCCTTGCAACAGGTAACAAAGGTAAGGTCAGAGAGCTTAATGAGATGCTTAAGGGTAGTTATATAATTGTTTCACAGAGTGAAATGCAGGTAACTGAAGTTCCTGAAACTGGTGATACATTTGTGGAAAATGCTCTTATTAAAGCCCGAAATGCATCTCTACAGTCTAATTTACCAGCCCTTGCAGATGACTCTGGACTAGAAGTAGAAGCTCTTAATGGCGAGCCTGGTATTTACTCCGCACGATATGCAGGTGAAATGGCAACAGATAAAGACAATATTGAAAAACTGCTAATGAAAATGAGTCAGCATAGTAATCGAAAGGCGCACTTTTGTTGTGCTATGGCCTTTGTAAAGAGTGCAAGTGACCAAAATCCAGCTATTGTAATCCAGCATTGGAACGGCGAGATATTGAGGGACCCTATTGGTGACAATGGGTTTGGCTATGATCCTATTTTTTATTTACCAGAGTATGGTTGCAGCTCTGCTCAGCTTCAGCCCGAAATCAAAAATGAAATTTCGCATCGAGGCAGAGCTTTAAGTGAGCTTTTAAATTTGTTAATGCCTTTTGAATAACTTGTTACAGCTTCCTCCACTTTCACTTTACATTCATTACCCTTGGTGCGTAAAAAAATGCCCATACTGTGACTTCAATTCCCATGAAGGAATTGTTCATAAAGGATATATTAAAGCCTTACTGAAAGATTTAGATAATGATTTAAGGTATGTTCAAAATCGAAAAATTCATTCAATTTTTATTGGGGGAGGAACTCCAAGCTTGATGAGTGTAGATGATGTGCATGAATTATTTGATGGGCTAAACAAGAGATTGTCATTATCTAAAAATGTTGAAATAACGCTTGAAGCAAATCCAGGAACATTTGAAGTTGCAAAGTTTTCTGAGTTTCGAAGTGCAGGAATCAATCGATTATCAATTGGAGTCCAATCTTTTAGTGATAACCAGCTTAAATTTCTAGGAAGAATTCATACTGGTGATGAAGCTTTGAGAGCAGTTTCTGAGGCGCAAAAAATAGGCTTTGATAATTTAAATATTGATCTTATGTATGGCCTGCAAAAACAAACAATCGCAATGTGTTTAGAGGATTTAATGCGTGCAATTGAATTAAAGCCAAGTCATATTTCTTTTTATCAGCTCACACTTGAGCCCAATACCTTGTTTGCAAAGTATCCCCCTAAGCTACCAGTAGATGAAAAAATCTGGGATATGGGTGATCAAGGCGCAACCCTTTTAAGTCAAAAAGGGTTTAATCAATATGAGGTCTCAGCATATAGCAAAAAACCATCAGAGCACAATCTAAATTATTGGCAGTTTGGTGACTATGTCGGAATTGGTGCTGGTGCACATGGAAAAATAACAAATATTGAATCTCAAGAAATATTCAGAACAATGAAGCCAAAATCACCGGGAGACTACCTGGCAAAGATACAGGCTGAAGAATGCATCTCAAATATAAGAAAGTTAAATAATGTACCCTTTGAGTTTATGCTTAATGGTCTTAGGTTAAAGGAGGGCTTTAGTCGATCATTGTTTGAGTCAAGAACTGGTCTTTCAATTGATATTATGCGCTCTGAGCTAAATCATGCAGAAAATCTTAATTTATTAGAAAATAAAAATAACTGGATAAAGCCAACACCTTTAGGTTTTAACTTTCTTAACAATCTTCAAGAGATATTCTTATAAAAAAATACTGTAATTTCATGCAATTAAAAAAAATAGGTAAATACTGACACTAAGGCTTGTCCCTGTTAAAATACTTTCTAGTTTTTGTAAACTTACAATGATATGAAATCACACATAATTGCTGATGTCCTTACAGAGTCTTTGCCCTATATTCAAAAATTTAAAGGCAAGACAATAGTCATTAAATATGGTGGAAATGCCATGGTGGATGAAGATTTAAAATCAAGCTTTGCTCGCGATATAGTTCTCATGAAGTCTGTTGGAATGAACCCTATTGTGGTTCATGGTGGAGGTCCACAGATTGGAAAAACATTGGAACGACTTGGTAAGAATAGTGAATTTGTAGATGGCATGCGAGTTACGGATAGTGAGACAATGGATGTCGTTGAGATGGTTCTTGGCGGACTCGTAAACAAAGAGATTGTTAATCTAATTCACCAGCATGGAGGTAATTCGATTGGTCTTACGGGTAAAGATGGCAGGCTTATTACTGCAAAAAAACTAAAAACAAAAGTTGAGCCTACCTCTGAAATAATTGATTTGGGACATGTTGGCCAGGTTGATAAGATTGATGTGTCTGTTATTAATTTATTGTTGCAAGGAGACTTTATTCCTGTTATTGCTCCTATAGGTGTCGGAAAAGATGGCTATTCATATAATATAAATGCTGATTTAGTGGCAGGTGCAATCGCAGAATCATTAAATGCTGAAAAACTTATTCTTCTAACTAATACGGTTGGCTTGCTTGATAATGATGGAGAGCTTATGACTGGAATGAGCTCAAAAACAGTCAAAAAACTTATTGATGATGGTACTATTAATGGCGGCATGCTTCCAAAGATAGGGTGCGCTTTGTCGGCAGTTGAAAATGGCGTAGAAGCGAGCCATATTATTGATGGTAGGGTCTCTCACGCTGTACTTTTAGAAGTATTTACTGATTCTGGTGTGGGCACGTTAGTTACAAAAAATGGTTAAAAGTAATCGAGATACAATTAGCGTTAATGATTGTCAGATATTAGCTCATTACAAATATGAGGCTGAGCAATATATACTCACGCTATCTTCTAAAGAGATTGCAGAACAAACTCAACCAGGTCAATTTGTTCATCTTTCAGTCTCAGGAATGCTCGCAATGCGAAGGCCAATTTCTGTCATGTCCGTTGACAAAGAAAATGGAACCTTTGATCTTCTTTATAAAATTATAGGTGAAGGCACTCGGCAGTTAGCAGGTCGAAAAATTGGAGACATCTTGTCAGTTATTGGGCCTATTGGAAATGGTTTTAAGATGACTGATAAAAAAATACCTCTTCTAATAGGTGGAGGCGTTGGAATGCCTCCAATTATTGCGATTGCTCAAAATATCAAGGATGATAATTACTTCGCCCCTTATGTTATTTTAGGATCTGAAGTACCATTTCCCTTTGATACAATTGCAAGCAATCTTGGCGGGTTTTATTCTTCAGAAATTCATACTATGCCGTTACTAGAAGATTGGGGAGTCAAAGGGGGGTTAACGAGTCTTCAAAACTTTGAAGGCGTCTATAAAGGCTACGTAACAGGATTAGCAAAAGAGTATTTAGATAGTTTGTCCGCTAGTGATTTGTCAAATGTTGAAATTTTTTCGTGTGGCCCACATCCAATGCTTGAGGCCGTCTCCAAGCTGGCTAAAGATTATAATTTGCCCTGCCAAGTTTCCCTAGAAGAGTTTATGGCTTGTGCAGTTGGCGGATGTGCGGGCTGCGTTGTTGAGGTGCAAACAGATAGTGGTCCAGCAATGAAGAGGGTTTGTGTTGATGGGCCTGTTTTCGAAGCGCAAACAGTTTTCTAATGATTCTTGATAATTTAAATAGAGTTAATTCACGAATAAACTTAATTAAACATAATCAAGAGGTGCAATTAATTGCAGTCAGTAAAACGCGGTCTACTTCTGAAATTCAAGAGGCTATTAATGCGGGTCAAATTCATTTTGGAGAAAACTACTTACAAGAATCTCTTGAAAAAATTTCTTTTTTTAAGGAAAGTAACTTAATATGGCATTTTATTGGTCCCATTCAATCAAATAAAACATCCTCCATTGCTGAGAATTTTGATTGGGTTCACAGCGTTGATAGAGTTAAAATCGCAAAAAGGCTTAGTGATCAGAGAGATCCTAGTTTAGGTGATCTTAAAATTCTTCTTCAGATCAATATTGATCAAGAGAAAACCAAATCTGGATTACTAGTTCAAGATGTTGCTGACATTATCTTGGAAGTGAGTGATCTGCCAAATATCACACTGAGAGGCTTTATGTGCATTCCAGATCCTAAAAATTCAGCGAATAGTTTTATTGAGATGGCTGATTTAATAGCAAAACACTCTTTTCTTGATACCCTTTCAATGGGCATGTCGTCTGACTTAGAGGCTGCTATAAAAAATGGCGCTACCATGGTTAGAGTAGGAACAGATATATTTGGACAGAGAAGTTATAATTAAAGCTGATAATTATTAATATATTTTTAGGATAATAATGATATGAAAGTAAGATTTCTGATTACTGGAGGCACTATTGATAAGGTTTATAACCAAGCAAATGGCGAACTTGAGTTCGATAAAACCCACTTCCCAGAAATGGTTTCGAGAGCAAGAATTGAGGTAGATTTGATTCTTGAAGAACTAATTTTAATCGATAGCTTAGATATGGTTGACGCAGATCGAGATATGATTTTAGATAGAAGCGTAAGCTGCGATGAGAGGTTTATTTTAATTACCCATGGTACAGATACCATGTGTGATACAGCAAAACTTTTAGGTGAGAATTCAATTGATAAGGTGATTGTTTTATTTGGGGCAATGGTCCCTTACGCAGTGAGCAATTCAGATGCACTTTTTAATTTTGGATGTGCTTTAGGTGCTCTTCAGCTATTAGAAACTGGGGTTTATGTAGCAATGAATGGAAGAGTTTTGCCTTGGAATGATGTAGAAAAAAATAGGAGTTTAGGCGTATTTCAGGCCTTAAACTCCTAAGTTTGCTAAACGACCTTTTTACTTAAGGCTATCAAGCATGTATTGAACTGATACTTTGATTTC